>Ga0126338_10002706_pt1 | contig 12257 bp, 8 predicted proteins | sample OrbCmetagenome_2_FD_92529 | JGI IMG/M metagenome (GOLD analysis project Ga0126338, IMG submission 92529) | Coral microbial communities from Petempiche,Puerto Morelos, Mexico - Orbicella C C metagenome | ecosystem: Host-associated > Invertebrates > Cnidaria > Coral | place: Petempiche,Puerto... | reverse complement strand
TTCTCTGTTTTCAAAGACCGGGGTAAACTGTTCCAATCTTTAATAGTTCTGACGGCGAAAGTGCGTCCTCCCTCAGAGGCGTTTCTGTGAGAGGGGCATAATAAATTTAAATTACAATTTCTAATACTTCTCGAATGGACGTCAAAGTTTTTCCTTAAAGATGTGTTCATGTATTCAGGTAAAGTTCTGTTTATCCTTATTGAGGCATTATTCGTGCCGTTTGATAAGTTGTTCTTTTAGTCCACCATAATCCACCAAGGAGTTTAAGATCTGTTGGAAAATATCTTTTGCAATTTCCTAGGGTACGTCTTAAAACTTACGGAGACGGAGCCTTCTCAGTTGCTGCCCCCAAACTATAAAATGATCTCCCTCTTGAAATTAAGTTAAGTCCATCGGTCGCCGCGTTTAAATCGCGTTTAAATACTCATCTTTTCAGAATTGCTTTTAGATAATTACTTCTATCTTAAAGTTTATACTTAATTTAGTTTAAATTATTATATTTATTTTTACTTTCATGACTGAAAAGCGATATAGAGTTTTGTATATACTCGCTATATAAAGGAAGTTATTGTATTATATTGTAATTTACGTAGAGAAAAAAAAGAAGAGTAAACAAAGGGCAAGATGGCGTGTAAATGGCACTAGAAAATTCGTGTTTGTTCAGATCCTCGGGGGGTACTCCCCTATATGGGTCATATAGGCATGTGCGGCCCCAAAGGGAATATTTTTTCAGCCGTTTTGATCCTAAATAGGGTGTCGATTTGCCCATTTTGGTCTTGAAAAGAGTATGGCTTTTGTGCTCTAGTCTTGAATTGGGTATGTTTTTTTTAGAAGAAGCTACTTTTTCATCATTATCGATAAGACCATAAAACAAAAGCCCTTCAAAAAATTATTTTTAGGGCAACTGTTTCAGCAGCAACGGTCATAACTAGGGTATCGGTTTTTTTTGGTCAGGTGATAAGTAGGGTAAGGAAAATTGCAGATTTTGGTCATAATTAGGGTTAGGAATTTGGAAAGCGAGCCGCACACCCCAACCAAATTTTTCGGGGAATACTCCCGGGGTTCAGTTATTACAATTAGCGCCTACTTTTGTTACATTTAAGGTGAGGGTACTTATATTGAGTTAACAGGAAATTTTTATTAAATTTACATGTCGTACTACAGTTTAGGGCATAGGAAAAATCGGCAACAGATCGCACAAATACAACCCAGAACGATAACAGCAACGAACTTCAACACAATTCCGATTGTGATCCAAAAGGGTGCATTGCTTAAACAAGAAAACAACATAATTAGTCATAAGAAGTGCGCAATCCTTGTTAAATACCTAGTTTGAGAGTGTTAACGAGCTGACCATACTGTGAGCAATTTGCCGAAGGTTGCCGAATATCACCCGAAGATTTCACGTAAATTTTTGAAAGCTGAAAAATTGAACATCACTTTACCGTACTTGTCGGGGTGTGAATTGCGAATGCATGGAAGCTATGAACGGTGACCACACTGGCTTGTACTTTTCGTTGTATTTCGGATATTTTGTTTAGCTGACTTATTGAACTGAATTCGGCACGAGCCTTACCTGCAAAATACCTTGCCATTACTCTCTGAGCAGAAGCGAGCGTTCTTCCCATCTTTGGGGCCTGGGCAATAATTTCGGATATTAACATTGTCGCTACATGAAGAACCTCCTGGAAGGCAGCAAGCAGGGTTACTGTCCCATACACAACAGTGCGTTTGATCATTCCCCTCGTCAGGTCCCGGGCAATAACTCCGGATATCAGCACTGTCGTTGCATGAAGAACCTCCGGGAAGGCAACAAGCAGGTTTACTGTTCCATACACAACAGTGGGTTCGATTACTCCCGTCATCAGCGGGACCAGGGCAATAATTTCGGATATTAGCACTGTCACTGCATGAGGAACCTCCCTGCGGGCAACAAGCAGGCTGGCTATTCCATAAACAACATTGCGTCCGTTCCTCCCCATAGTTGGGGCCCGGGCAATAATTTCTCTTATCAGCATGACTGCCGCTGCATGACGAACCTCCTGGAAGACAACAGGCAGGCTGACCATCCCATAAACAACAGTGTGTCCTTTCAGGAGGGTCGGACAGCCCAGGACACGTGTACGAATCGTTGTAAGGTCCTAGACATCGCACGCATGTTATCTTTATACCACGTACTGCGGATCAAGAAAGAGGAAAAGTTCACATCAAAAATTGAGGAAAATGAAAGTACGGGAAACATTGTTACGAGCGTTTCTGTCTGCTGAGTAAAAAAAGCTCAAGTCCCATTCGGGTCAACCGGTCTGCTCTGCGGGACTTAGTTTTCATCCGGGTATGAAGCAGTATTAAGAGCTTTGCTACTCCCCCCTAGATGAGATGCAAACCCACAGCAGGCTATCCCCAGCAGCTTATTCTAAAGTCTCCTTAACTTATCGCCATTGCCCTTTTATAATACGTGGACTGAGAGATGGAAGCACTGTGAGGGTTAAGCAGTTTCTTGTGCAGCACAAGGAAACAACAGAATAACCTCAGCCAGAGGGAGACATTGAAGTATCCAGCTCTAAAATACCGCAAAAATTCGGCAGACACCATGACGTCAGTTTCCTACGTATTTTGAATTCGTAGATGTGTACTGCACTCTTCGTAGACCAGCTTTCAACAAGAGAATCCATTTTTGAGGGATTGAGTTGCATGGCCATTTTATGTCAGGAAATTAGTTTTAATTGCGAACTTGCGGTCAAAGTCACGGGAAGTTAAAAAAGTTGTTTTTCACGAAAGATGTCTTTAACTCTGATCACTCCTGCCAACCTTCAATTTTAATGAAACGGTGAGGTCAACGGTTCATGATCGTCGTTTCGATACAAAGTCGTTTCGATATAAATCGAAGACGATTCGATACACATATGAAGTCGATTCGATACAAACTGAGGACGTCTCGCAGCAAAAGTAAACCAGAAGAAATATACCAGTGAAAGTGTGGTTATCTTCGCTTCGTACCCGACAGTGATCGAAAGAATTGTATTACCCAGTTTTAAGTGAGTTGTTCATTATTAGGAAATTTGGCAGGTCTAAGTCGCCTTTCATTTTCGGACCAATCATTGTGTTGTGTTTGATTTTAAGTTCTTATTCCAAACAAATTGAGAGCAAAATCCAAGGAGAAGATGAATGCAGATGAATTATAGGCAAGCTCAGAGAGGGCAATGCTTTTAAGAATGGTTATTCCGCAAGGTATGGTAAGACTTCTTGACTGCTAAGATTTTAGACGGTTCTTTATCGGATTTAATTTTCGCTTAAATTTGTTTTGAAAAATATGTGTTCGTTGTAAGAGAAATAGTTCGTGTATAGGTACTGGATGTCAAACTATAATAATTATCAAAAGTTGTCGAGGCGTTATATTTGCATGATCCCAGCCACATTCCATCAGTTTTGGAGTTACTTAATTCTTAGCCTGAAACGTCCTGGGAGACATGCAATATTTCAAAAAGGTTCACCGCCGACCATGCGTCAGACACGAAAGCGATAGTAGCCTCCACATATTGAAATATTTTGTATTTCTTGTCATAGATTTGCATTCTCTTGATGTTATTATTTTTTCTGGTTACTTGCGCGAAAATGTCAGCGCGCAGTACCCTGAGAATACCGGATTGAGAACAACCTCGTCTGAGTCCTCTTTGTAGGGTAAAACTGAAATTCCGAAGCGTACCTGTTGTTAATAACACAGCTGCTAATATCAATATAAGACGTTTTAACCCACTTTCGAAGTTGGTGACCGAAGTTAAAGACGTCTAGAACTTTAGCTAAGAAATTCCGGTCTACATGAATCGAAGGCTTTTTTGAAATCGATGAAAATTGCCATACTGGGTATATTTTCTAAGTTAAGGATGTTATTTTCATTATGTCCTCGACTAGCCTAATATTATGGAAAATGTTTCGGACTTAACATGTCCGGTTTGGTCTTCATGGTTTAGTTTGGGAAGAACTTTGGAGCCAAGATTCTTGCTACCTGCTATAGTCTTGGTTCCTATTTTGTAGTCAATTTTAAGAAGCTAGGGATTTTGGTCTTCAGTTTTCCAGGTGAAGCTTATCTTGTTCGTTTCTTGGTTACAACTTTGATTATGCCGTAGTCTCTGGGTTATATTAAGATCACCGTTGGTTAAAGCTTGTTTATATAAACCTTTGAACCATTTTATTTCTTTTCCTAGGGTGGACCAAAAATGTAGATAAAATTCTGCTGTTAATTCCCAATTCCCGTGCATTTACCTTTGGCGTTCAGTTTTAGAGTTTTAAAAAACAATCTTTCTTAGTCAAGACCAGTCCATGGTCTTTCTATTTCCTGCAGTCCAACCTCGTTTTACCTAGGAAGGTTTGTGTTTTCAAAGGATAAATTATCGTTTTGGTTCTCACGAGGTACAGCCTTGTAAAGGTTTTTATAAACAGCTTTTGGCAACTGAAAAATTCATCTGCGTTCGTTATTTCAAGACTTTGGGTTTTTTTTTGCTCGTTAAGGATAAGATTAAGAAAAAACTGAACAGGTAACAGTGAAGCTTACCTGTGGCAACGAAAATCAGGGTAACAAATATGTCGTACAAACGACGATGCACCATCACTGCGAGTTTTGCTGAAGTCTGCGCGAAGTGATGCAGACGCGTCAGGGCGTGTTATATTATTGTCAGCAGTCAGTAATATTACAGAAAGGAAGCGGAAGTTTCTTGAAGATTATGCATCGTCATAACTACGAACTAAGACATTAGAGCATGTTATTAATTATATATGCTCCATCACATTGTTACCGATAGACGACTGTAAAGCGACAATTTTAGAAAGTAAAAGTACTTAAAGTAGCTGGCAACCGTTTCCAGTACTTTTCCAAAAGCTACACTTTGATGGATCAATACTACGACTCTTCATGAAATAATGCTACAACATTAGTATCACACAAATGTCCAGTCATTGGTGCACCAATAATAGCAGTATTTTTGACACCAGGTTCCCATAACAACACTACAACCTGTTGGAAACACCCTCAATTTTGGTTTTAAGTACTTATAACTCGAAAACGAGCTCAGTGACCCCGAATTTTTGTAATTGAATTGTGATAATAATGATAAAAATAATAATCGTAACTATAACAAAATTCTCGATCGTGATTGGTTCTCCACGTGCCTATTTGTCACGTAATCGGCGCGCGGTCACTTGGGTGTCCAATTACAGGTATCCAATTTGAACTTTCGTAATTGGACACCTGTAATTAGATGCCCACGTGATTCGCAAGTCAATTACGCGTGCTTTCATGGCTTCCTTCGCACTGTTTCCTACAGTTTTCAACACTTTTGAAAAGCGTTACAGACGTTTTCACTTAAAAGAAGTCTCAAAAGACATTTTTAATTCCGAAATTTGTTATAGATACGATTAATTAGTAATTGGACCTCGTGTCGTACAATTCAGGGAGTAACAGTGCTCGTAATTTCAAATCGGCCTCGCGCTTCACGCTCGTCCGATTTTGAAATTACTCGCGCGATTACTCTCTAAATTGTACTCTACTCGGTCCATTTACCATTACTAATAACGATAATAACGATAATAATGATAATGCTGATAATGATAATGATAATGATAATGATATTGATACTGATAATAAGTTTAATTCCATCATCATCATCGCAAGTTAATGAATTACAATGAGGTTACAAGAAAAAAAAGAGATAAAATTACATACGGGCATTTATGTAGGCAGGGACTGGGTTACAATAATCTATGTAATATTAATTTACAATCAATTCCATGACAAAGATGCAACCTTTTCCAAAGTTTATAAAACGTTTGTGGAGTGGGTTCAGAGCCTCCTTAAATTTTCTAAAATTTAAAGCACAGAAGAGACTAAGAAGGTGCATGGGTGTATGGAGGGGATAGTGAACTGGGCGAGATACAGTAGAAGCTCTGTTGACGGATACTCTCGTACGCGGACAGCTCTGTTAACGCCCGCCTTCACAAAACCCCGTTTGAACTCCCGTACAAACTCTGTATTTACTCATCCGTAAGCGGCCGTGGACACTTGGAGGGCTTACGATCGAGTCTTTTCCTTTGTTTTAAAGCTCCCGTAAGCGGACACTTGAAAGGAACTGGACCTGACTTTGAAAGATACTTATAAACATTTGTAAACTGTACCACTGCATTTTGTTACAGGGAGACTGTTAATGCTCGGTTAATTGCCGGCCGTAGTTATGATTTCTTCCTTAGTCACTAAGGGCAAGTCCTAGTACCGCAGTATACAGTACTGTGTACATGCAGTTATCGCCATTATCGCGGCATTGCACAAGGCAATAAAACAAACGAACAAAAAAAAAATTTGGTGGTATGTTTTCATTCCCAATGTTTATTGTTAGCTGGATCAAGCTCCCGTAGGTGGCCATCTTTTCTTAACAATTCTGGTGGCCGCTTACGAGTACTATTCTCGTAAGCCGCCAGCTCCAGTTACAGGCAGCTTTTTCGCGTTTCGAGGGCGTCCGCTTACGAGGGGCTTCCACTGTATTTTATGTTGCAGTCGTTACGAAGCCAGGGACTTGAAAATTGGCGGGACATCAACTGCTGAAAAGCTGCTGTGGATGCGGGTAAGAAGAAAATCACAGTTCGGATTTTCATTCATTTTATTCACATATTTATTCACATATTATCAACGTATTATAACTACTATATGTTGTACATGTGACAAGTTTCCGCTTCTACTCGCGTCCAATTTCTTTAATAATAACTGAAATCAGTTTTAACTAAGAGACTGCATCGAGAGTTTGGAGGGAAAGAAGTAAAGTAAGGTGTTCTCTGCTGCTGTGAATTTGAAGGCCAGAACTGACATGAAACTGGGTACGATCCACTCACCAGTCACAAACTTAAGCAAAACACACGACAAACTTCATCAAGCGACGTTAAGTGGCTACGCCCGCAGTCAAAATTAATTATGGCACAATGTTTTCTTTCGCGAATTTTCTTTTCTTGTGTCTATTACTACCTACAGAGTTTAAAAAGACGCATCGAAATATCCGTGCTCGTCCACTGATAAGGATGCAAAACTTTCTTTCATAAACAAATTTGTATAACGTTGATCAGAGAGTGTACTCCTACTGTTCAGTAACTGTTGCTATAAACAAGTTTGGTGGGCCAAATATAAATTAATCTATACATGAGATGCATTAAAATATCATTTATTTACTCAATTTTCAATACACAATATACGTAGATGATTACGATACTTGAGTAACACGTACAAAATATTATTAACAGTTACTTACAAATCATTAATTAAAGAAGATATATGCACGCTGCATCTCATACAAATCTTGTGTTATATTACCAGGGTAGAATTTGCCAACATATCAGTCCAAGAATCTAACTGATCCATCAAATTATAAGGGTGTGGTCAGGGATGCTAGAATCTAAGTCATCAGTTAAATGTTGTGTAATTGCTCAGCTATAGTTGAAATTCTCAAATGTCAGTAAGATTTGCAGAACTCGAGTCTCAGCTATCATTTACCGAAGAATTTGTCAGTTGTTAGCCTTCATTTAGATCCGATCCACACTCTCAATCATGTGTGTCCAGAGCTATCTTTTCCTAGCGCTTAGTCTCCGCCTGCTAAGAGAGACGGGACTGAAATGCTTTGTGAGAAAGGAGAATAGATCGAGGGCCAGTCCTGAAAGGGAACTTGCAAATATCTGCAAAGGACATTCTTACAAAAAGAGTGTACTGAGAGTATTAAAAATTGCAGTAAAAGTGAAGGAAATCTATTTTGGGTCGAGTAAGTGCTAGGTTCGATTGAGCTAAGGTTCAACGATTATCGGGGGTCCACAGTGCGTACATTTTTGAGGACCTACTGAATTTATCAGGCTTATCAAACACACTTACAGCAAACAAAAAAGTACACAAAAGAACGCTTACAATGCTGTTAAGTTACACAGCACTTATTTTATTGTATGTTGTTTACAAACGCAAACAACTCAAACCAAACTCACACCCTGCGTTTTTAAAAAAGCACTCCACGAAAACTTGACTACAACAATGAAAAGAGCTACACCCAATATGATCCAGCTGGTCGTGCTGTTCTTTCTGAAAAAAGATCAAATTGGAGGGTAATTAGTAAATGATAAGCTAATGATAAGAATACCAAAGCAAATGAATACATGAAAGATCATATATTTGAACTGCGGAGAAAGATATGAAGACATGATTGATCATCGCAGTTATATACACAGCGTAAGTATAGTTGTGAAATTAAAGCCTGAAAGAAATTCTGGACTAAGCAAGCCACGAAGACTCTGGGAACTCTGAGCGAACGCAGCCAAATTCGCATGCTTTATCCAAAACAAAGCAAGTGCTGCTGGGTAATAGCAATTTGAAAACAGCCTTTTGGAAAGGAGATTCAACATTTCAAAAATCTTAGTTTGAAACTTCCAAGGAGTCCAAGGAAACTGGCTTCAGTCAAGACACGACATCATAAAAATGCCAGTTAGTCCACACACCGTTCACTATTTTTTGGCTACGAGATATTTTTTCGAACACGCGTTCAGACTTTTTCAAATCTCTTGCGGTTATTGCTTTTGCTTGCGAACTCTACGAAATCAAGACAAACTAGAAGGTCTATGGTCGGTTATAAGACTAGGCTTTCTCGATTTGTTTCCTTGGTCAGGATGTTGGGCGCCACCTTAGTGAATTTCTGAATGAAAAACGGACATCTAGAACTTGTCTTTACCGGACCGTCTTTAGACACAGAAGACATTAAACGTCTAAATTTGGTCTTACCTCGTACAACACTTTTTACCATCGTCACAGCAGTCTGCATGCTCCTTTTCGTCGTTGGGGCCTGGGCAGTAATCTCGGAAACTGGTGTCGTCGCATGGAGTGCCTCCTGGCAGACAACAAGTAGGTTGTTCATCCCATACACAACAGTGGGTCCGTTCACTTCCATGGTCAGGACCCGGACAATAGCTTCGCTTATCAGCATGACTGTCGCTGCATGAAGGGCCCCCTGGTAGACAACAAGCAGGCTGACCATCCCATAAACAACAGTGTGTCCTTTTAGGAGGGTCGGACAGCCTAGGACACGTGTACGAATCGTTGTTAAATCGTAGACATCTTGTGACATTTAGACCACGCACTGCCGATCAAAAACACGAAAAGTTCACAACAAAAATTACAAACAATGTAAGTGCGGGAACCAGTTTGTCGAGCTTTTCTGTGCCGAGTAAAAAGCTTTAGTCGCACCTGGGCCGATTGACCCATCACGCTGGATCTTATCTGATTTTTTATAACACGAAGCCGTATTAGGAGCATTGCTACTCCCCCTGAATGGGATGCTGACCCAGCGCCGGCTACCCCCCGCCCCCCAAGCATTTTTTTAAGTTTCTATATCCGATCGAATTCTACTATTATACTAATGCAAATGCTGCAATCTAATTGTTAATTAGACTTTATTTATAATAACTGGATTGAGAAACAGAAGCACTTTGAGGGTTAAGCACAAGAAAACAACGCAATGACCTCAGCCAGTGCTATAGAGGAAGGATATTGTATGGGGGTGAGGTTGCCGGACATAGCAAAATCGCAAAAATCCTGCGCATACCGCACAATCAGTGTACGTGACTCTTAACTGGTTGTTGCCATTACCTAGACCTATCCGCAATTTAAAATTACTGAGCAAATTCGCTTGACAGAATGACGCTGCATTCTTCGGCTTCGCTTCTAACACAACCAGCAGCCTGATTAGGATCGTAAAACCGTGATTTGCATCCCTCAGGTTTAGGCAATGCCCTAAGACAACAAGTAAAATTAAAATTACTGAAAAATCGTTTGAAAAATTTTCTTACGCTGGAACGTCCCAGGTTTGCCTGACCTGGGGTCCAACGAGGTAAACGCTATAACGTCACCGTGCCTCGCACATGAATATTGAGTTGATGTTTCGAACGTATGAAAGTTCGAGCTGGAAACCTACAAAACACAACACAACACGGACAGACAGTTCTAGTCTGAGCGGAAGACTTGACACAAGCATTGGAAACTCGGTGTAATCAGGTAGATAATGAGCAGAGATTTAAATCAAGTACTTAGATCGGCACATGCCAACAGCCAGAATACAGTGGAATATCTATGAGTGTTACAAACGTCAAAGGGCAAAAAATAGCCCACCAAGTCTCCTCTCTCCTTTTTTCACTTCGCTGTTTTTTCCCGTTGAGTCCCAATAAACTGAACGCCTGGAAGAGAATTGTGTGTACTATGGAGGTGTCCGCATTATAAACGTAGAGATTATTGCATTGTGGCTGGTTACTCTGCTGTCTCTGAGACTAATTGAACTGTCCGGCTGTTGCGTGGAGGTGTTCGTAATGAGCGGTTAGTTTGCATTCTTTTTTTCGCTCATTAAGGATAACATTAAGAAAAAAACTAAATCGGTAGCAGTGAAGCTTACCTGTGGTAACGAAAATCAGGATAACAAATATGTCGTACAAACGTCAATGTGCCATGATAGTTTTGATGAAGTCAGCGTAAAGTGATGCAAAATGTCAGTAGTCAGTAATATTACAGAACGAAAGCGGAAGTCTCTTGAAGATTTTGCATCGTCATAGTTTCTTTTGTAGTCGAGGCATGAAACCTTGATATTAATTCTATGAGCTATCGCAGGACCACTGAAGTGTAGAGTGATAAAGTCACAAAGTAAACTAACTGGAAGGTCTGAGAAATATTAAGGATCGCTGGCCAGCCTCGAAAAATCGAAAATCCTGAGATAACTTTTAGGGCAATCTTCGAATATGATAGCATCGCCACTTTCTAAGTTTCCAAGTTACGCGTACTGATCATGAAACATGACAGCACGAGTACCCAGGCAGACGAAAAGCATAACTGATCTGCGAGACACTGACAAATCACGATATTTTGCGATAACCGAGTTCAATAATTGATTCGATCACCGGGTTTGTTTTCATATTTACTTCACTCTCTGAGAGTTCAGGGAAGAGATCTGCCATTTTTCATCCAAGAGCGTGGTTACAATTACGCATGAGCAAAATATTATTTGCAGCAAAATACATTTGGACGGTATTACGCATGAGCAGACCATAATTTTAGGCAGTCATATGCAGGTCACGTGGTGGGCTCTCGGCCAATGAAAAGGAAGGAAAAAATGCTTCGAATTATGAGTGTGGTCATGCACTTGGCGATATTGACCGTCTAAACTTAGCACAAGAGTGGCACATGTCATTAACACTGAAAAAGAACACTCAGAATGTATTCTTCATGCATGAAGGTTACCTAACTATCTGCCGATTGTACTAAAATGAAACTTGCAAACATTTGCAAAAAGATTTTGCTCAAAAGGACTTTGAACGAATACCGAGAGATACTTATGCTTTTTTTCCAAACAAAATCAAACCAGTTTAGTTCGGCTGGTTCTATTGAGTGCGGTAATCGAACTCACAAAAAGCTGGAGTTCGAGTAATTGTGTTGAATTGCCGAACCAATCGCAAACAATCGAACGATCTCGAATGAATGGAGTCCGACAGAGTCCGATTCGAGAGAGAGATCCGAGTTCGATTTCGTTCGGTTTGGTTCGCCGGGCCCGCTCAGTAAACTCGTTATTCGACAAGTTACATTTCTTTTTCGAGTGTATCTTGTTCTTCCGTTCAATAGAAGAAAAAAATAACTAGCGAATGGGGTTAATCAAACACATACTCAACTCATAGGACAACAAAGAAGTACTGAACAGCTTACCTGAAATCTTCATATTCTTTGGACGTCTTCAGATTGAATCTTGGAAAGGTGTTTAAAATCCTTTTAAACAGGTTTTTACGTTCACAGGTGACTGCAGCAACACCCCTCCGGGGAGGGGTACTCCCTATAATGACCCATACGGGTAGGCACCGCCCGAAGGGTTACCACTTTCAGGCTTCAGGTGTATCAAAGGGTGGCGATTTCACAAGTTGAGGTCTAGCCGAATCTTTGTTCACACGTTTTGCCTCATTAACATATGCTTATCGCTATCTGATGACGCTAATAAAAGAAAAACTCTGAATATTGAAAGGGCATAACAGTTTCATTTATCTCTGAAAATTTGAGCCCAATAAACGGAATGGTTTCAGAGAAATTCTCTTCCAAAAATTCGAAATTTTACAGAGAAATGTATGGCTCATTAACTTTTTTGCCACACAGCAATTTCGCAATTTTTGATGGCTGATATTTCCTTCAATATTGCTTGCAAAGAGCTGAAAATTGCACAAATTGC
>Ga0126338_10002705_pt1 | contig 12260 bp, 5 predicted proteins | sample OrbCmetagenome_2_FD_92529 | JGI IMG/M metagenome (GOLD analysis project Ga0126338, IMG submission 92529) | Coral microbial communities from Petempiche,Puerto Morelos, Mexico - Orbicella C C metagenome | ecosystem: Host-associated > Invertebrates > Cnidaria > Coral | place: Petempiche,Puerto... | reverse complement strand
TAGGTTTTGTAGCTTTTTGTGGAATTCAGACAATTTAGGAGAAGTTAGGATTAACTTTTTCTCGGAAATTTGCAAGTTGCTTCATTGAAATTCAATATCAAGTGACGAAAAGAAGTCATCAACAAAAACAGGTAAACAAACGAATCAGGACTTGGAGACCCTTAGCCTTGCAAAAAATCGAGACTCCGGGACAGCGTCGTATAAAAATCGAGACTGCGAGACACACATAACTGCTACAGAATGAGACTGTGAGACCCGTGAAATTCGACTAAAATTTTGCGAGACTCAGAGTTTTTGAAGGACCATTCGCCACCCCTATCTTTGGAAAAAAGTGAATTCCCCGTGACATGTTTGGAAAAATAAAAGGGGATTTCCCGTTTCTCCAGAAGCGAAAAATTCCGATTGGTTGAAAGGCGACAAAAGTGTCATCTCCTTGTTGACGGCCGATCATAATTGCGTCCAGGCGCGTTTTGCGGTTTGAAGCAGTTGTCATCTTTGACACATGCCGTGAATCGTAATGGAGTCGTTGTTTTTAAAATAGAATAGAAATTTCAACGTTTCTTCGCTCAAAGATGAACAGAAAGAGGTTGTTGTTCATCTTCTTCGGTCGAAGGACGTTGTTACAATTTTGCCGATCGAGTTTGATATATCAGAATTTTCTTAAAGCCTGCAAAACGGCAAAAGAAATGCAGATGAGGCGAATGCTGTTGTTCTTATTGTTTCGCCACTGACTCAAAAGCATCATGAAAGAACAAATAGAAGAGATGGAAGAGACTGGATTTCCTTCCATCGTTTTCTTAACAAAGGACGACGTACTACCGCCGATTGGAGAAGCGAAATACAAGCTTGTTTTCGGTGCAGCGGAAGACTTTTGGATGCAAAATTCCAAAACATGTTGAAAAACAAAGATTCTCCACTAAATAATTGTGTTACACTTAGTGTAACATCTTCCCGTTTAGGCTCAACAAATAAATTTTCCGTTGATATATGGGAAGTCGTACCCTCAAAATTCCTCAAGCGAATAACAAAGGAGCAAGTGCATATCCTACAAAAATCGAAAGGACCGCTTGTTTTCGGCTTTCTCCTCCTTTCTATACGTTTTTTTATTTTTTGGAGTAAAGGTCGTACAAGACGACATCCTCAACACCTAAACGCAGGTGTTGTCGTTTGCAAACTGAACTTGCAATCGATTAAACGAGTAATTTACCGCTCAAATTTACAGTGCGTTTACCGAAACCGGAGCCACCCAGACAATGAAAACCAATTAGATGGCAGAACTGAAACAATAGATTCCAAAATTTTCAAATCCAGCTAATCATATGTCCGGTTCAAAACAATGAAATTTCAACTTGTTCATTGTGATGCTTACACTACTATTGTCAAGCTCAAGCCGTTAGCACTTTCGCGTTAGAAAATATTGTGTTACTTTACTTTAGATTTTACATTGACAAGCGTGATAAACTCATTAGATTGACTGTTTTCCACTGTGAACGTACGGCCACACAAAATATCACTTTTACTGTTGTTGCTTAAAATCGTAGAATAACAGAGTTTGACATTTTTTAAAGAATAAATTCCACTCCTGTTGTCTGTGTGTGTTTCTATTTTTACACAGCTTTTGGTTATTTACCACGCAGTTCTCGGAAAAACCATCGCGTTCATTGTCTCAGCAGCTGTACATTTCGGAGTTTGAGCTCCCTTTCTGGATTATCAAGGTATTGAAATAACATCTTCATGGAAAATTCAAACGAATTTTGTCCGCGTTGTGCTATCAAAGCCTCAGCGTGTAAAATCACTCAGGCAAAAACAAAAGACGATAGCGGCAAACCTCCGCTGGATTGAAAAATCAAAGATATTTCGAACAAAGAATTCAGGTTACAAGTCCATTTTTGTATCAAGTCAGCTTTTCATTTCTCCTGCTTGAAGTTCGCTTTCAGCTCCTCTCAGTTACATCGAAAATAATCCCTTCCCAATTCGTATAATTTTCAAACCTATACAGATGTGAAACTACCCAGAGACCATATGAAGAGTTTGTTTTAAACAGCCGCGACAATATTCAAACCCTACAGCACACACTCTGGTGGCAATATATATTTACGAGTGACACTCTTAAGAAGCTTTTCTTTCCATGTATTTCCTAAACCAACCAAGCCATAGAAAGTGGGGCAGCATATAATTCTTCTTAAATCCGCAAGCGCGCGAAACTACTAATGGTTTGAGCTTAACAATTTATTAATTGCTTGAGCATCACAATGAACAAGCTGTTTTGTACCGGAGATTTGATTGGCTGGATTTGAAAATGTTGGAATCTATTGTTTCAGTTCTGCCATCTGCCGATTGGTTTTCATTGTCTGGGTGGCCCCGGTTTCAGTAAACGCACTATAATTGGTCCACTTTATTTAATTAGTCAAGAGACGGAGCTGCTAGCCACAAGGCGATAACAGGGGGTGAAGCCCAATAAATTCGCTTTTTTTTCCCCAAAGCTGCAGTCTCTCTATTCTTCGTTTGGCTCGCTTTGTTCGCCTCCGCACCCCCACCCCCGCATGCTTCGCGCTTGCTTCGCTCGCTTTTTCTTTAGAGAAGCTGTGAACAGTTTAACCGGTCGCGTCTTAAAATCAGACTGATTGTCTTCAACGATAAAAGAACAAAGTGGACACGGTCGGTAGTCGTTTGAAAACCACAAAAAATGTTGGCAAATTCCACGTTTCTCATCATTCAATTTGTATTTTGTTTCTCATGGAAATAGCGCAAAAGAACGAGGAGCAAGGAGATGCTGAGTACAAAAAAAATGAATTAAGTAATGCCGCCGTTTTCTACACCAAAGGAATTGAAGTGAACTGCAAAGATGTCGCACTGAACGCTGTTCTTTACAAGAAAAGGGCAGCCTCTCACTTCTTTCTGGGTGAGTTCAGGCCACTATTTGATTTCCAGTTTAGTAACAATAAGTGGAAGCGTGGTGACCTCATGGTTAGTGCGCTCTTGATCGAGCAGTCCGGGCTCGAGCACTGGCCAGGGACACTGCGCTGTGTTCTTGGGCAAGACGCTTCACTCTCACGGTGCCTCTCTAGTCTCACTCTTCATCCAGGTGTATAAATGGGTACTAGCAACTTTGATGCTAGGGGTAACCCTGCTATGGACTGCTATCCCATCCAGGGGGGAGTAAAAATACTCCTAGTCGCTTCTGATGCTACAGAAACCGGCATAATATAAGCTCCGGCCTGATGGGCCTGACTTGGCTGCTAGGCAGACTTTACCTACCTTAGTTACAATAAACTTAAGGATGTTCTCAGGTCTTCTAAAAATAAATTTTCCATTGCTTTAAATTATCCTAACACGAAAACCCATTTTTTAGCTTTGAGAATTTGGTAATACATCATCTTTGATGATTACGTTTATTCTCCTCACCTTTCTTGTTGACTGAGTATGAATACTGTAAGAGGAAAATAGGTCTTCAGCACTTTTGCTAATTCCAGTGGTATCAATACCAATCTTACTCTTTCCTGAGCTTCAGTGACCCAATAGAAAATATAATGGATGATAGTCAGTGAAATGTCAGACTAATTGGATAACAGATCAAGAGATTGAATAACAGTCAAGTCAGGGTCCTCATGTTGTATTTTTAGAATACTATCTTCTGATCTTGGACAACTGAAAATTTAAGACCACCCATCCACTGATTCCAATTCCAATGATGGAAAAATGGCTCGTTTTGGTTTTAGTGCGAATTCATTATTGATTTGGGGAAGGGGAGTTACTTTTCTCCTTTCGTCCTTAGATTCCTTAAGGGTATACTAGGGTAAGCGGGAATTGCTCCCACTCACCCGGGCGTAATTTGGTAAAATATTGAAGGGGAGAAGTTAACTTTGGGCAAGCTTCCTGTTTGTTGCCAACAAGAGATTATATATTATGATCTCTTGCTGCGAAGTATGATTTATCAAACTTTGCGCTTTTTTATTATCGTAAGCAGTTTTACTCTGCCCAGCTGAAATAGGCTCTCTGTGCGCTTTACGTACCTGTGGTTTTTACCGAGAAAAGTCACTCTTTTTGCGCAGGTAATTCTCCTGAAGCCAGGAGGGATCTAAACATTGCAACAGAAATCTTGCTGGCTAATGTCACAGGTGAATCAACGTTCTGTTGAGTTTTATTTTGTTTTGTGTTGTTGTTGTTGTTGTTTTTTTTTTCATGTACGACGTATGTCCTTGCTTGTTTCTCTAGTTTTCGTGTTTTGGTTTGATATGCCAAATTTATGCCAAAGAATCCTTACAAGCAGCAGGTGTCTTTGCGACTTGAAAAATAATCCTCGTCATTTTTAAGATAGATTCGTCGCCTTGAAGATTGAAAAGTTTTATTTACGTGATTGATCTTACAAAAACAGTTATTACAAATAAACTGAATTTAAGAGTCACATAACCTGTTGAACAGAAAAGACCAATACAGATTTTTGCGGCCTGATTCGTAATGAATCCGAGCGCTTTATAAGAAATGATTTTGACAGTGACACAATGGGAGACGAGTAAATATTGCAACAAAGTACGGCATGAAATTTTTATTCCCAAATTTGCAATTTTGGAATTAAGGTTACCGCATACCTTTCTGAGAGGACCTTTAGAGGTGTCTCGCGTCCCTGCGATGTAGCGCGTCCTTTTTAAACTATAGATACCTAAACGCCTATGTCAAATCAAAGCTTATAGAGCTGGCTGGCTATCACACAATACCAACAAGTTTGAAATAAAATGAATTGTCGAATTTTTCACGACCTTTATAAATGTGAGCTTCAAACGTCTTTTGGGTCCCGTTTGAAAGCTGCAAGTCAGAGGAATTTGTTTGTTCTCAAATCATTTTGGAAAGTAGCTAGTTTGACATAAACAACTAAAACGTGTCTGCGAATTTTTTTTCCAGATCTTTTTCTCCGGTCGCGATATTTCTGCGATACCTCCATATTTTCATTTTTTCATCTAATTCGAACGTGTTCTGTAACGCGAGACACCTCTAAAGGTATACGGTAACCTTAAGCGCGGAAAATACTACTTTATCCTATTCTGAATGATCGCAGTTTTGTTTTTTTTTTTTTTTTTTTGACTTACAAATCTATTTATCGTTTATTTGTTTTAGCGGGAAAATGCTCGCGTAAAAACTAGCCTGTTCGAGGCTCTCCATCATTAGGGACGATCGGAAAAGCGGGCGGGCGACGGGCAGGGTCTTTTCTCTCTTGGATCCCGCTCGTCGCTGATCCCCCTCGTCGCCCGCTCGCTTTTTCGATCGTCCCCACTGACCGAGAGCCTGGAAAAGGTTAGCAAAAACCAAAAGGATAGCAGGATCACATTCACGCTTTTGCACGTCACCATCTCAACCAATCAGGCCCCAGTTCAAAGGGTGGGTAACACTATCCAGTAGATAGTGTAGTTTGTTTTGCCAACACTTATCCACAGGATAGCGATTTATCCGGTGGATTTATCCAGCCTTTGAACAACTGGGGCCAGATGCAAAAGCAAAGCCATTCTTACCGGTCAAGTGTGTTTTCCAGCACTTGGTAACAGTCATGATCGTTTGTTTTGCGTTCTCATTGGTTTTATTGTACTGGTTATGTTGTTGCTGAAATCAGCTCAGAAAATGCTTTGTGTCTGATAGCAACAAGAAAAGAAGAAGCTGAGCGTAAGGAAAATGAATCTGGAAATCCGTTACGTTTCTTTACTGAAGGGGTTGATGTAGACTGCAAAGATGACGAACTGAACGCCATTTTTTACACCAGAAGGGCGGCCTCTCATTTTTCAATGGGTGAGTTGACACGATTATTTGTACTCGATTGAGCTTAGTCAATTTAAACCAAATTCAAAATATCAATTCTCCTAACTTATAATTACCAAATATTTCTTTCAATTTTAGCTCTGAAAATTTGGTGGTGCTGTACATCAAGACAATGTCCTTTAGCTATTTGACGGTTTTATTTATTCTCCTTACTTGTTCAGTGCTTCAATGTGTATCAAATATTTTAGGAGAAATCAGGTCTTTATGGCGTTTGGTAATTTAAGGACGTGCGCGCGAAAATTTTCCAACATTGATTTTTTTCTGAGACTTTTACCACTATAAGATGATGGGTTAGTTATGTCAAAAATGTAAAAAAAAGAAATGGGGGGTCACCGACTTCGTTTTGGAGAGAACATGCCCAGAAGAACACCCTAAATCTGAAAGAATCGGGCTTTGATAAGGCCACAGTGTCTGTAAGCCCAAAAATATTGCAATTAAACCTTTGAAGTGAAATGTTCTCTGTCAAATATTGTTTAAGTGGACCCATTTTAATGGGTCCACTTAAAAGTGAATTTAGTCAACTGGTGAGTCAACTTCAACTTCAACTTCACTTTATTTTGCTCTTACATTTGGAATTACAATATTAACATAAAAAAGAAAGAAAGATACATATATAACAGTTAAAGGTCACAATGGTATATAGTTTGTGCATGGAGGCTAATAGAACCGCGAGGTTATCGAGTTAGCCTCCATCTCGTTTAAGTGAACATAGAAAACATGGGAGTAGAAGGACGGATTACTAAAGGAAAGAGCTAGAAGAATTGTGGAAACTTACGTTTAATATTGCTGAGATAGAACATAGTTTTTAACACTTTTGGAGAAAGCAAATTGATGTAAATCTTTAAACTTGTATAGTATTTCTTGCCAAAGATCGGTGGCCATATATGAGATCATTTGCTTACCAGTGTTTGTTTTAACTCGGAATTTGTGAAGATTTTGATTGGCGGCACACCTGGTGTAATAATTATGTACGTTGCTGGCATACTGACAAAAATGGTTAAAGAGTCTTTTGAGGTTCCTTAAAGAACAAGTTCGCATTTAGCGACCATAGTTTCACGCGCCTTGCAGCCGCAAAATGGCAGGATTCGATGTCCCGTGGACTGAAAACTTGAAATTTTTTTTGCTTTCCATATTGATTTTTTGTTCATTCTTGGACAATGTGGAGATAATTGTAAATAAAATCTGTTTCTGGAAAGAGAAGTAGGGGTCACCGAACTTCCAAGATCGTTAAATCCAGGCAAAGCTATAGCATTGGCCATTGGCCATCTGCCCTATCATTGTTCAGTTTATTACTTAGCGCGCGCTCTCATGCATGACGTGGCGTGTGAATTTGCGTGCGCAGTGATGATGCGCAGAAACAATTAGCGCGAACGTCCTTAAGTGGTGAGGCGTTTCATAGTAATTTCATGAAATAATGTTTAGTTTTTGATGAGAACTGCAGTGGACAGATAGTTATTGTATCACGTGTATGACGTGTCCCTGATTTCAGATCAACTGTTTCGAATACGAGCTCGGCCAATGTCATCGTGTTGTGTTCTTGAACTAGACCATTTTACTAGTTTAAAAAGAGCTGTTCAAAATTTTGGGGGAGGAAGATGTCCATTGTACTGGCCGGTGCGATCAAACTTGGTCTAGTAAATATTTTACTCTGTTCATATTGAATAGCACTTTACAATCTTCACGTACTTATAAATAATCGATAAATACGTTATTCACTAGATAACCACTTTCCACAGGTAATTTTTATGAGGCAGTCAAGGACGCAAAACGTGCAAGAGCATTCCACTATTGTTATCGAGGTGTAAGAGCATTCCAGAAATCTCCGATACAAGCTATTGTTACAGGTAAATAAACGTTCCTCGTCAGGTTTGTCTCGTTACAGGCCTAGAAAGTGCAGGAAGCTAGGAAACCACGATGCAGCAATGCACCTATCAATGTTAATTCCGCGCGGGGGGAGGGGGGGATCGGGAATACGGGAAAGAAGCGGGGGATTTGATGCCTAGGACGATCGCTCCAGTCGGGCTTTTTATCGTGCGATGCAGATTCAGGGTCGGAGCTATATCTGCAGTTATAATCCATCAAATATTTTCGCTCGCGCGATTGGTCTAAACGCTTCACGTGAGTAATTATGCCCCAGCTAAAACTGGGGAATGTCCGAGTGATATCCCCCAATTTTCAAAACTGCACGTGTTGTGATGAAGATTAATAAACGCAAAAGCCTCCATTTGGCGTGAAATTATGCTCGGATATTTGTCCACGGATATTATCTTTTCCGAGAGGCAAACAGTTTCCCGAGAGTGTAGTTCGAGGAAAATTGTGAGCTTTGAGGAACAGATAATGTCCAAGGACAAATATCCGAGCATATTTTCGCGCCAAATGGAGGCTAGTGTGTTTATTATTCTTCAAATATTTTTTTTACAACACGCATAGTTTTGAAAATTGGGGAATATCACTCGAGTATTCTCCAGTTTTAGTCGTGGCATATTCAGTCACATGACGTGTTTAAACCAATCGCGCGTGAGCAAAAATATTTGTATAGGTAATCATACGGCTTTTTTCGTTCAATTTGGCATTAATTTTCACGAGTGAGTTTTTCAAAAAGCTGAAATTGCATGAGCCGCTTCAGCGAGTGCAATTTCAGCCTTTTAGAAAAACTCACAAGTGGAAATTAATTCCAAATTGAACAAGAAAAACTGTATGATTACTTATCAATAATACAAACATGAAAAAATTCGCTTGGAGGAAGTGCCGGAAGATCTTTCTTGAAGCCACTTTTTCTCATTCGAGAAAACTTTTTCAAAGTTTTCGCACAAAATTTTCGTCATCATTTTACGTGATATCATTGGCTTAGAAAATTTCCTATTGTCTTTCAGCCAATCATAATCCAGAGTTTAGGATGTGTAATTTGCACTGGTGTTACACTTTTTGCACTGGTGTTATACTTTTTGCACTGGTGTTACACTTGAACTGCACTGCTCTCAGCCAATCAGGATCGAGTAATTTTTTCATGTATATTATTAAATGTATTATAGTATAGCTTATAATCCATCAAACATTTTTGCTCGCGCCCGATTGGTCTAAACGCGTCACGTGACCGAATATTCCCTAGCTAAAACTCGGGAATATCCGAGGATATTCCCCACTGAATTTTCAAAACAGCGCGTGTTGTGAAAAATATTTGAAGGATAAGATTCAAGAGGTTCAAGATTCTGTTAATTTGCCTTTTCACCTAATATATTAGTTACTTATAAATATTTCAATGTATGGCGAGGTGACCTCTAGAAACCACCAGGCATAATAAACACAATAGCCTCCATTTGGCTCAAAAATATGCTCAGATATTTGTCCACGAACATTATCTGTTCCTTAAAGTTCACAGTTATCTATTCGCTTCTCGGAACAGATAATGTCCGCAGACAAGTATCCGAGCATATTTTTATGCCAAATGGAGGCTATTGTTTATCTATCTTAGATTTATCATGGTGAGTCTCTTTCTAGAAAGAAAAAACAGCACATTGGGAATTTTTGTTTGTATTTGAAGACTTTTAAAGGGTCTCTACTTTTATCAATTTTCTGTCACCTAATACCAACAGGAGCAAAGGCCTGTAAGGAACTTCAGTTGTATGAAGAAGCAATCAAGTGGTGCTGCGATGGGTTGGCAGTATCCTTTACTAATGCAATTACAAACAATATCTTGTATTTGGTGCCTCCTTTTGAATTCTTTGTTTTGAATCACCAGGATGATATGTTGTGAATCATCAAACCAGCCATATAAATTCGGACTGAATTATTGTGAAAGTATCCAACTTACATTTAGACGGTTCCGCCAAAATATAATATTCTTTGCCTAGCACTGGGGACTCTTTGTCTGCGCGAACACTCGAGTTTCAGCGGACTTTTAAGGCTTCGCTTGGTAAACGAAATAAGAGTGGAATATATATACATAAACAAATAAATTCTGTATGTTTGATTTTGAGTAAATCGCGAAAAGATTTCTAACCATGATACTTTAAGCATAGGAATTGAAAAGGGACCTACAGATGAACACAATTTTAATAAAACTGTTTCAAAGTGATCCTAAAATGTGCCATGAAGCTATAATTATTTTTACGTTATGCACCAATGATGTAAGTCTCCTTGATATAATTCCCTTTATTGTATTTTCTCTTCCATTGTGCTTCTTTAAAATTTGAAGACTCGATAGGGATTTTCTTGTTATCTTCTTGTATATTTCACCTTCCATACAACATGGTTAAGGATGCTACAATTAGCTTTTTATAGCAAATCGGGTTTGCGAAAAATTCACGTTTTATTGATTTTGAACCTTTTTTTTGGTCTCCTTGGAAATATCGATATCAAACTTTAATCTAGTTTCAAAAACTGTCCAATCCAATCGAGGGAAGACCAAAAAAAAGACTTTTTGCCTGAGGCGAAAGCCCTACAGCGGTAAACACCAAAGTGTTCTTAACCTTGACTGTAAGAAGATTGATCGGGAAAACAAGACTTTGCAGGAAGTAAAAGGCAAGTCTATTAAGGATGAGGCTAAATATGATGATGCACAGAAACTCAACACGAAGACTGAAACTGATGCAGTCAAGGTATAATGGTCAAATATTTGAGATAAATGTTGCTGCCAAATGTCTTTTTTCATTGACCGATAGACTGCCTGGCTTATTTAGTTGTTTGTCATGCAGGAAATAAACGACAGAAAAGGAAGCCTCTCAAGCAAAATCATTGGTGAATGCAGAGGAATATCTCGTGGAGCTCGAAACGATTTTGACCGTGCCCAGCTGTACCTTGTACTACCCACAAGTAGCATCAAAAAGAATAAAGACAGGGCGGTGGAGGGAATAGTGCACGTGGCGGACGGTTTCCAATTGTTCGCGAGTGGTGAGAAAGAAAAAGCAATATCGCGCTTCAACCAAGGTCTAGCTGTTTTCAGGGAATTAGGAGACCGAAAAGGAGAAGAAAGTGTCGGTGTCATTTTAGCGGCGGTCTATCAGTCTTTATCATGGGAGTGCCATTTTGCCCATGATTATCATCACGCAGAGGAAAACTTTAAACGCCGCGTGGTGATTATGAAGGAGACACGATTGGCAGCAGCTCAGAATGAGAGAATAGGTGAGCCCCACTTCAACTTGTATCAAGTTGGCAGGAACTTTAAAAAGGCCGAAGAGTACTACAGCGAGGATCTTGCAGATTGCAAAAAGATGGGAGACAGACCTGGAGAGGCGCTTGCGTACCGGAATCTTGGCGACACATGTTACCTTACAGCCTTGGATGAGGTACATTGTTCAAACTACATGCGAGACGCCATGTCGCACTACAACGAGTATCTAAACATCTCCGTGGAACTTGGTGACAAAGGTAAAGAAGGCGATGCATATCTTTCTATTGGAAGAATACACCAATATCTTGGTGATCTCAAGAAAACCAAGCAATGCTACAACAAATGTTTAACCATTTGTAAAGAAATCAGAGACGTGGAAGGCGGAAAACATGCTCTTCGCAAATTAAGGTCTACGTTACTCATTCGTGGTGACCTTAAGCAGGTGATGCAATTAAATAATCAATCGCTTTTCATTTCCAAGAAAACCTACGACTACTTCCACGAAGTAGAAGCACTGATATATCAAGGACACTGCTTGGCAGAGTGTAGATTTTTCAGCGATGCTGTTCTCTCCTATCAGTCTTCTGTGGAAAAAGCAAATTCCATCCGAGACTGGAATCTCTTGGAGGATTGGATGAAGATCTCCATACGACATTTCTTTGGAATTGCGTACGCCGCACTCTCTGCCACTCTACTCAGACTGGACAAGACAGAAGAAGCTTTGTTAACTGCTGAGAAGGGACGCGCACAAGCTCTAGCCGACCTGCTGGAAACACAGTATGGTTTTGAAGCATGTCACCATGGCCAGGACTCCTCAGAAGTCTCACAGCGAGAAACAGCGAGTGAATTGTTCACCTGCGCACCCGCCAACACTGTTTTTCTGGCCGTTTCCAAAAATGTAATCAATGTGTGGCTACTGCAAGACGGAAAGCAAGTCCACTTCAGTCAGAGTAATCTCACTGAAGACCATTCCGAAGATCCGAGCTCAATGCTCGAGGAAACCTACAAAGAGGTTGGTGTTAAACGCAGAGTAAGATGCGAAGATAGGTCACTAGATGCACTCCGCAACAAAGATGGCTTGACAATACAAAAGCCGACCGACTTGTCGCTTCTCAGTTTCCAAGAAAGTCTGCGTAACGGTAACAGAAAGGCACCACGCACGTCACCTCCTGTTCACAGAAAACGCCTCTCTGTCCTTTATGACGCCGTTGTCGCTCCAGTTATTCCCCACCTTCGTGGAAATGAGCTCGTTATTGTCCCCGATGGTCAGTTCTTCCTAGTTCCTTTTGGTGCCTTACAAGATACCGAGTCCCGCTACCTGTGCGAATCGTTCAGCATCCGTGTA
>Ga0126338_10002704_pt1 | contig 12261 bp, 4 predicted proteins | sample OrbCmetagenome_2_FD_92529 | JGI IMG/M metagenome (GOLD analysis project Ga0126338, IMG submission 92529) | Coral microbial communities from Petempiche,Puerto Morelos, Mexico - Orbicella C C metagenome | ecosystem: Host-associated > Invertebrates > Cnidaria > Coral | place: Petempiche,Puerto... | reverse complement strand
TGATCATCTGTAAAAGTCGTATTTGTTTTGTCTTGATTACTAATTATAATATAGATTCGATTCGAATTGACATTGAACTAAGATCATTTCTGAAGAACGAGCCTCAAAACATTTCTCAGACTAACTTAACGGACCTTAACGAGCTCTAATTCCATTAACAAGAAATGGTCAATGTACTTTCATGCGAGGTTAAATGAGTGATCCGTAAAATGACTCTTAGATAATTTCTTGGTTTTAGCAATCATCTGATTTTGAGCGAAACACTGGCAAGATTTTGCCGGGCTTATGAACAGCTCACTAAAAAAAAATGTATGTGAAATTTTGGTCTTTAAAGTGAATAAATCAGGTACTCACTATCAAATAACTGTGATGGCGGCATTTCATATGGAGCGTGTCTTTGAGGAGGAATTCCTCTTTCGTTTGTAGACACACAATTCTTCTCTCTGTGTTGTTTAAACTGTTTGTCCGACCCTTGTGTTCGTGTTACTTTGTGTCTTGAATTTTCATTTTTTAATTGTTGTTCGGAAGTTCTTTGCGAGTCTCTAATTCTTGCTTGCGGCGGGCAAAAGTGATTGTCATTTGACACAACTGTCTGAGGAAAGTTCATTGCAAATTGTCTTTCACTTTGCACTGGAGTTAATTTTGTCTCACTTCTTTTGACTTCACCAGATCCTGCTGTAAAGCTGGGATCACCCCTAATACCAGAGGTACCAAGATGGTCTTGTTGAAGCGCGTTACCCGTAGTACTTGTCGCGCGAGCAAACCGCGGTTGCACAGCACGTGTTGCAGGGACTCTGAAGTTTCCCACGTGATTATCACGTGACTCTTGAAGGCCGAAATTTTTAGCATTTGAGTTGAGAAGGGTGCTGTTTGAATTGTTCATTGGAGAGGCTCGGGCATTGGAAGATGTTGCTGAAATTAAAGGAAGAGATTTCTTGTTAAAAAATAAAGTTAAACGTTTTTCTTTGTAGGTTTTGAGAAAAAGTCCTGGACAAAAAAGCTTCCAACGATTTAAAATTTTTATCTTAAAATATGAGATATCATTCAAACACGAAAGGTTAGCATCACCTAATAACGCATAATAAACAATGAAAGTACTGCCAAGTAGCATTCATTTAAATGATCATACGTTAGCGTCTTATTCACAGCACTAAAAACTAAATTGCGCAGGACAGTAAATAGTACCATATGAAAGTACTGCTCAATGGCTTTCATTTGAATGGTCACACCCTAGGGTTTCTTCTACAGACTTAAAAGTTACCCTTTTACACCAAGGTTTCCATTTCTTTTTTCGAGATATTTGTGAGAGCTTCCTCTTCTTGCGTTAGGACAATGTAGCTGCGCTGATGATTTTTGCTCTTCCCATCATCTGTCTGCTTGAAAACGTATAAATATTACTAGGGGAAATTGGAGTTTGATTATTGAAGTGTTCAATGGTTCTTACCAGAGTCATAGTCTTGCATGCCCAGAGGAATCCCTAGGAATTGCGGGTATTTGTCATCGTACCAAACCAGTAATTCTCTCCCTGGAGGAACCTCCTTAAACGCACGATAAAAAATATTTCCACAATATTGGAAAGCGTACAAATTCTGTTCCTTTATGTGACGAGCACAGCGGATAAATCTCATCCAACTGGAGTTTTCTTCATCGCTTCCATCAACATAGTGACTCAGTTTACCATCTTTGTAGATCTACAACGAAAGAAATGTTAACATCTCAATTCTCACCACTGTCTGCCATACATTGTATGATTGTGCTTATGAGAATTTACGTTTGCATTAAAAAATTGTTCCGGAGATGTTTTGGTCGTTCTTTTACATGGCTGACTTACTTGAAGTTGTGAAAGAGAGGATGACAGAAATTTATTAAGAATTCATGACCTCATCGTACAAAATGGATTTTTGAAATGCTTCAGTATTAAGTGGAGTTTCTTTGATGAGTACAGTTTTTCGCCAATAATAGAAAAACTAATATTCGCACTCAGGGTGGACTTTAAGTTGATGATGTTTACGTTTTCCGAAATCGAGCACTGGAAATCAACAAAAAGAAAAAGAAGTATAACCATTTTTGGTATATTTCTGTGATTCTTTGAAAATAGAAGAACCGTAGCCAAAACAAAACATTAAAAATTTATAAAAACGTCTACTGGCTATATAAAGTTAAAACTTTCGAGCTTTCGGCTGACACACTACAGCGCTTCGATGGATTAAAATGGAAACAAAATGACAACTACAACTACGACTACATGCAGATAACAATTCAAAGCCACTCCCTAATCAATACTCTATTCTTTTAAAAAAGAACAATTAGTTTATTGATACATATTTTTCTCGTTTTAAAATACTCTTTTTATAGTCCCACTGGCCTATAGTTTTGTGTATATTTGAAGCTGTCATTTTTCCAGGGATGACAACATCGTAACGAATGTAACGAATGTTTCGTGAACTTTTAATTGACTGATCAAAGGATCCATTTGGGATGAAAAGTCACCCACTGGGGTAGCCAATACAAAGAAAAGTCAAACTTGATTGTTTGAAATCGCTTTGTTTAGGAGGCTATCGCATTCCTGTGCCATACAGAATGGTACATTTTATAGATCTTTGTACTTTGTGAATATTTGCTACCAAAGGCCCATTTATGTGCTATATGCCTTTATCTCTAGGGTTTGTGTTTTCCTTTTTTACTTCATAATCACTCGATGCACAGAGCTGCACGTCATCCGGGAAAGACCGTATGGCGTTGGTGAGCTGTTGTTTGGAACAATCTAGTTTTTGACCAGAACCTTACCTCCCAGAGGTATTCCGTATCTATGTCTGGTGAGAGGTTCCGTGGAGACAGACGCCTGCCTTCATAAGGTCCTATCCATGTCCCAAGTGGTATGTGCTCTTTAGCGCAAACACCGTAACTCGCCCCAGGAATACTCGATGCACAGAGCTGCACCTCATCCGGGAAAGACCGTATGGCGTTGGTGAGCCGAGGCTCCTCGTGGTCAGCAGCAAGCTTCTGTTTCTTCGATGATGCAGTCTCTGAGAAAATCGACAAACGTCATCAGTACTAAATGAGCGGGAAGCAGGCTTTAACGAACAAAATGTATCTCGATTCGCGATAGTTCCTAAAAGGTTTTATGGCAAATCTAAACAGAGCTGCAGAAAAATTAGACGAACTGAGAACATTGCCCAGCATTCATTGACGTCATTATCACGTGCATAACAGGTGCCATGTATGCTGCCGCTCATGCAATAAGGAACAAAGCTCAAAGTGAGCAGGGTAGCCGCAAAATTCAGTTACATTCTACCATTTCTTGTCAGATAATTTTGTCCCTAACTCAGCAGGTGGTCATAACACGAGAGCAGAAACCGCACATTTTTGTTCCATTTGTCCCTCTGGTACACAAATAGACTCATCTATTGACCATTTTGCTACAAGTGAAAAGATCCACTGACGAAATTTGTCAAGCATAGAACTTACAGAATTACTAGAACGAACTCTTGTGTTGTCGATCTGATACAAATTATTTTGAAGATCCAATACGTCTCAGTGCGTGAAACCAAGACTTATGCACGTATTAGATAAAAAAATGTTGTAATAATAAAATTCTTTGCTTCACTAAACTTAAACTAAATAAAACCACAAATAATCAGCAAATGTTACAGCTTTCTATCTTTTTACCCACGGAGGTTTTACTTTAATTTCAGGGTAAAAACGTGGGTCTGCGAATTGAAAAATGAGTATATTGGGTGATATTGGTTTAAAATCAGCAAATTCAAATTTATTGCAGCTATTCTCGTAAAGAGCATGGAGTTCGTAAACACTGTGGTGAAAGCGGAACTTTTGAGAACAATCGGGTCGGGGCAAGCTGAACAAAAGAATAACAACAAAATTAATCGTATACCGCATTATTTATCAATATATTTCGAGGCAAAACCTTAATGTAAAAATATCACGTAAAAATGTTTATAAACTAGAAACAGAAATGGTTCATATTGCTTGTTGACCGTTACGACCTGAGCTATATTACCACTTAGCGCAAAATATATGTCTATTAAATATGTACTAAGCTTTCTAAATAAGTGTCTGAATGGCCTGGCTTATATTTAAATTTCATACCTTGTTTTCCTTCAGCTTTTCTTTTACGTTTTTTCACGTCTATAGCTCTTACTTCACGGTTGCCGTACAAGTAAGACATAAGTGTTTTCTCTTCGAATATATGGTATGGATTTCCTCCGCTGGTTTCTTTTGCATTTTCGTGTCTTGCAATGATCTTGTTTTCCATATGCAGTGTTTTAATACCCTGAAGGAAAAAGAGTAAGTTTGCAAACTTGTTAATCTGAAATTCCGTGCCTCTAACGAGAACTTATACTAAACAAAGTTTTCATATACCCGACGGTTTGAGAAGCACTTTAAAGAAAGGTCACATTTGCATGATGCGGAGGGCTGTTAAAAAACATATTAGACAACAGGTGAATAACTTGGTTTTTTTAAGTTATTTAACACCTGGCTTTCCCTTTATGTATTTTGCTTTAACTTCTTTAGGAAAATGCCTTTAAATAGAAGTTATTTTTTCTCCTTCCTAGCGAAGCACTTGGCGAAGCTCCACACTTTACCAGTGTTTAATGCTAGTGAATGCAATATTTGTCAGTTCTTTATATCCGCAATTAACTTCTCTCGCTTGCTTTAGGTATTCCTGTTTACAAATGTCTATTTTTATTGACAAATCTTGTCTAAGCCGTCCATATTTGTATTCCTAGCGGCTTTTGTTGCGGTCGAGCTTTGCAGGAGTCACTGTAATACACAGAAAGAACTTATTCCTGTTATGGTGTTCTTAATTTAAATTTAGGATCAGAAATCAGAAATGACGTAATTATGTGTGGAGTTCTGCACGATTCTAAACTGACCGGCGAAAAATCCGGTTAAAGATTAAGCAACTTGTCGGGAGCATTCCCCGACGCGGGATGGTTGAGTTACCGACGGCTTACGCTATGCATGAGCAAAAACAAACATGCCGTAATGTTTGTCACGATGATCCCGAACTTTCACAAAAGCATACACGGAACCGCGAAAAGTATTTAACTAGACTTTTCAGCTTATTTTCCGGCTTTTTTGTTCTTATAGGAAGAAAAAGTCTACTGGATTACTCGCTCAGCCCCCGCACAGAGAGGAGTTCATATTTTTTCCGCCTCCACTATGGAGCTACTGATAAAAACTTCATTCAGTTTTCCCGTTTGCTGTCATAGGGCAGAGGCCGCCCAGAAAAATAAAAGCCGTTGAAACAAAATAAGCGCGCGAGTGATGAGATCAGGGAAAAGATTTCAAGTCGTTCCTTCTGAGGAAATAAAACATGTCATTTAAGAAGTGGATAAAATTACTAAGATCAAGATGTCAAATTTAATAGGGTGAAGGCAAGTACAGGAAAAGCAACACAACGCAATACGGTACAACTGTGGAAATGCTCAGAGCACGTTTTTCCACTCTGAACTTTCCGGCTTTTGAATTTTCCAAATCGTAGCAGCTATAGGCAAACGGTCTTTTGATGGAAAAAAGGTTAACCTTTTCCACGAGGTTTAAATTTGATTCGAGAGGCAGGCGCACTAGTACGGCTAGAATATTTCAATTAATTCTTTGCAGATAATCCTAAGATTAGCGTTTTAGTTGACATCGGCCAAGAGCGTAACCCTACATGTTGTTTCCCTTATACTATATTTTACTAGTAGGATCTGAATTAATATAACCGTCTTTACCAGTAAATTAGTTTCTTCATCTAAGTGTACTAACTCACCAATATGAGCTTCTCTTTACATGCAGAGGGTTTCTATTTCCTTGTTCTGCTTGTTCGTTTTCAGAGGTAGACTTGTGCACGTGAGTAGTCGAGGTTCTCAGAACCACTTTCTTGTATCAGTCTTACTAGGCATAAAATGGATAATGTACTTGTAAATCTTTGTGTATAGTCATGCCGAATGAGTTATTGTTCTCAGAAATTCCGCATTCCACTGAGTTCCTCGTGACCGGCCAACGCAGGTACAGAGTTAAACTGTGTAAGTGTGTTTACACTTCGTCGTCGAACTGCAAATGAGAAGTTTTTACCGCAATAAATACCAGGCAGGTCATCGTCGGGTTCTTTCAACCAACTGGAAAGATTTTTACAGAAGAGTTGCGAGAGTTGTGAAAGATGGCGAAACAAGCTGACTCACTAGTCAAACGTTGCACATATGCAAAGTAGATCTAATTACTCCAATTACGTGAAGAAGAGTATTAGCTGCTCTTTTAAAATATAATTGATGAACCCGCCGGTAGAGAAATACTAGATTTTTATTTGTTTGTTTACTTGGAAACGGGGCTTTTCACACTCGATATTCAAGTCTATATACGTAGGAATTTAAATATAGAATTTAGAACTGGAAACAGTCGGGTATTGCGATAAGTTCTCAACTGCATCATATGATATTTGACTACGCATCAAAAATCGTTTCAATACGAACTAAAAGTTGAAATGCTAAAAAGTAGGTTTTAACTGAACTTACATAATCGCCCGAAGTCTCCAGTATATTCTTTTCGCGTAAAAATGTAACCTTAGTAGCAGCGAAATCAATAGGTGTTTAAAAAAATGCATAATCACAACAACATACGCAATTCGGTGAGATACCGAGTATCTTAAATAGAAAACGGAACACGTAAAAATGTTTTCGACAATATGAAACGTCCATATCACCGCTTCATCGGAAACGGAAATATTCCACAGTAGGGGTCAGGTTTAGGTCTTGTATTTGTTTTCATTCACAATGTATGCGGAACTTTGAACTCTTGAGAAGCAATTTATTCTGCACTGTGGAAATGATTGTTTGATCTAATATTATTCTTGTCTGGACCATTATCTCATTAAGATTGACAGTAGCCACCCACAACACGGAAAAAGTTTGGTCCAAATTCAAAATAGCTTCTGGGGCTTTATGCTATGTCACGAAAGCAGTATATTTATGAGCAATTTTGTTTGAATACGTAGATATAAGTGAATAAAATTAATGGAGAACGTGAACACATTAACGCTGAAAGACCGCTCAACTCGAAGGCATGCTTCGTGAAGTTGTGAAGACAAGACACACACACCGCTGAATAAAATGTTATTCCATTGTGTGTTATCACGGTTTTATTTCGCGAACGTGAAACTTCATTGAAGTGAAAACAAAATGCCATCACAGGCATTTTCTGTCATAACCATGGATTTGGGGTTTGAAAAGCATTCACATCAGAGAGAACGGTATGGAATTTCAAAGGTTACCAAGAAGCAGTGCGGGAGTTCATTGAATTTGAATAACTGCAATTGTCTGTTTAAACAGTGGTGAGTCAAGAGACAAATGACTCACATTATACTTGGTCCAAAAAAGAGGCAGTCAAAAACATTCGTAAACTTAAGCGGTATTTTTCGTGCAGTCAGTAACAAAGAATTATTATTTCTGTGTTACTTTGGACACCCTATCTTTCAATCATGTCGATTCATTCCCTCGGAATTCACTCTTGCGCCTATGAAGTATGAACTGAAAGAAGGAGCCGAGGAAACAAAACGGAAAGTAAATAGCACTCGACTGAACGAACCAATATCAGATGAATTAAGACAGTGCTAAAAAAAAAAACCGACCACGACAGTGTCAGAGTACATGTTGTCGACACGAGGCTCCATGCTGGTTTGATCGCACCAAAACAGTGGAATCAAATGATCAAAAAATAACGTGGAATCAAAGTGCTTTAACACAACGAAGAAATCGATAGATGCTTTAAGTTTTTACAAGGAGAGTAGAAATTATCTTTGCTGTTATTGTTTCACTGACTTAAGACCACTAAACTAAAGAAACCTCTCGACAGAAGTTGCAAGACATCTGCACATGCGCACAAGAAATGGCGGGAAAATTAAGCACGTTATGTAAGAGTGAAACGAGAATATCACAAGAGACCAAGATACAGGAAAGCCACTTATAAAGGAAACGAAGATGTTCCCAATTTGAAATGACTACTGCCTATAAAATTATGCTATTAAGTAAAAAGCTTCAATCTATGTCTTGTCAAATGCGCAATCACTTAAAATATATGCTTGTTTGATGCAGTACACACCTTTTTAAGTAAACGTTTTCGTGTAACAATGAATTTTAGAACTTTGTTTGTGCCAGCATCGTCTTTAAAGAAAATAAGACAACAAGCAAGATTTGAATTGGTTATACTTCGAAAAAATTGCTTAATGACACAACAGCTAGAAGACTTTAAAGGATTCTTCACGACGTTGTCTCGTGTAAAACTAAGATTCACAAAGGCATTCATTGTCAACACGTGCTTGCTATCGTTCTCAGCCAAGAGCTGAGTTCCACGACTAACAGATGGCAGAAATCTGCAACAGAAGATTAAAAACGCATTAACGGTTGAATTCGCGACTTAAAAGCTGCAAGAAAACTGAAATAAAAGCAAATCTTCTCAGGTTCAACAGACATTTGAGTGGCTTCGTCAGCTCTCAGCTGGCTTCCTAAGGCTTTAACCAATGTGCAAAGATTTTAAGCTCCACAGGCCTTTTTAAGGCCTTCTGTTATTCAATTACTTATTTTAAAGTATCATGTTTACATTAAATTATTTATACCAGGGTTAGAAAGTGGATACAGCAGACAAAACAATGGAAAATCTTGTGAATATTTCACTCAGTATTTGCTGTTTTTAAAAGGAACCAAATGCAGCTCTCAGCAACGACCAAAGTTTTCCGGGATTTTAGATTCTATTAAAACCAATTGAACCCCATTAAGTTCAATTCAAAACATAAATGCCGTGTTTCAGGTTTCACGGTAAATATCAGGATTCAAGGGAGAAATCTGACTTGTTTTGTTAAGTAGCAATCAGTTCAAGTTTTGAGTTGAAAGCACTGTGCTAGATACGTAATCATATTGTGCCTCTTGACCGAAGATATTTTATATAACTCTTGTAGAGTGCATGTAATATGTTTTTAAATTTCGACTAGAAAACTGATTTTACATATCGCATGCTAGAGAAGCAGAACACGAGGTCTGGAGGGTACTGTATAACAAGATAAACTCAAAGTGTCAACTTTTGAAACTCTTTATGAATTCGTAAACTCTCAGGGACGGCCATATGGCCTGAAGAGAGACAGTCAATTTAATGAGGGAAAATGTCAAATACATTAATGGCCGGATGATGTAAAATAGAGCTGGAATTGGAGGTGTAAAACGTGCTGAAAATAATTCGTACAGATTCGTTGACAAACAAGGTACAGTTTACTATGGCGATAAAATTCTTGTTTATTTTACTTTAAATGTCACTAAATTCACTAGAGTTTCTAGCAATTAGCATTCTACAGTAGTGTCCATTCAGATTTTTACCCACGTTGAACATTAATTACATAAATTCGTGCATGATCGGATTTCCACCCACAAGCTAGTCTGGTCTATTAAAAAGCCTACTTAAGTCATTGGAAAATGTTTATACCCAAAGCAAATATTTACTGACGTCAACCTTTGAATACAGACAGGAGTTGAATAGGTTCTTTAAAAATTGTTTCCAATTGTTTGTCTTTACGTATTTGCGAGAGCGAAATAAGTTCACCATTGTCAAAATAAACCCCACCCCACTCCAGTCTGACACACGGTGAAAATATTAACCACGTGTGTGGAATTGTTATTCGTTTGCCTTCACTCTTAACACACGGTAAAGAAAGGAAAATTTTACATTTTGTAGCTACACAGCTAAACAAATGTTTAAAGATTTCCCTTGAATAAAGAAACTTCTCTATGTCCTCATTCACTGTCATACCATAGCATATTCAGCTCGTTTTCAGTTCGTGTTTGTAGAATTTATCGTTTTACAAACTGTCATTGGCTTAAAATACTTGCAAAAAGTCACGAAATGCCACATAATTCAAAGAGAAAGCTTCATCTTGTTTTGTCCTAACAAAGGATTTTTCTTCTCCGTGTTTACAAAAAGCAACCAATTTTTGACTTGTGCAATTTGAACGAAATATTTCTGGCAGTTTTGTTTTGCTGAGGCGAACGAAGCGTCAATGACATTTCCAGAAATAGTTCCATAATGAAATTTTCCCTGCGGTCATTTATCTCACTTTTACGGTGAACCAGAAACTTCAAATTGTCGGTAAAAACTAACTATTTACTCTAATGTTCTAACACTACGGTATCCCGGCTTTCAAGGCATGATATCAGAAGTTATTTTTCGCTCGTTTTTGAAGTGCGCCCTTTAGACGACCGCCCTCATTAAATATTTATCATGTAGCTCGCGGTCACAAGCCGCATTTGATCAGCGCGAGGACAGCGAAGATTTGTAATATTTCAATTCAAATAAGACCTGGCATTTCTGTTAAATATGACTAGGCCTCATGTATAAAATGCTCTTATTGGCTGGCTTAGAAATCGAGTTGAATTCGACGAAATTGGCATACATTAGATCGGGCAGACGGCTTCAAGAGTGAGCGAAACAATTCATCTGCACGCGGAAAAAATTCCAAGAGAACAAAGTGATTTCAAAGGTAAGCCACAGCAGTTTTTCTAACACAGATAAAACAAACAAACGCCAGGCAAATATTTTGCCTTTTCAGGTGCGGAACATGCCATAAAATAGTTGCACTTCACTTCCGTTTTGTCAAACATGGTCGAGTCATTTCTCCAACATTACCTCCCTCTCACGAAGTGTTGTTTGATCTTTTCCCATCGATGTTGTGATAAGTACGATATGCTTCAGATGTTTGCCTGAAATGTTTTTTATTTGATTTTTTTTTTGTTTTTTTTTTTGTTTGGTGGAGTCCTTTTCGCTGTAAGCTTTTGAAGGCGGGCCTGCGTCGCTCTGAAAGCACTCCATTCTTCTTTGTTGACTGACACGAAAACGATGAAAGAAAAAAGGTCATTTAAACAAAGAATGAACTAACCCCCTCAAATTGAGCTATTGAAAATCACTTCTGAGTACCTAAAGTTTTATTTTGACTTTGAATTGTCACTGAATATACACATTGCTCATGCAATGTTTGCTACTAGCCAGTCTCGAAGACTGGTTCAAAAGGGTCGATGGACCACGATGCAAAAAGACTAGAGTTGTGTTGAGATAAAGTAACAGTGGATTGCATTCTTCCTCTCTTGAAACCTCTGGTCCAAAGTACCTTTCACAGTACATCGTGTTTTCTTTTAATAACAAGTTACTGATGTGGCATCTGCGATGTTTCTCGCTTCTGGAAACTCTTAGTTCTAGCTTCTCTGCGATGTGCGTTTGAACTCAACTGACAGCTGCTGAGTTTTACGATATGTTCATTATCTTGGCGCGAAGCGGACGAATGTTGCATGTTTGTGGAAATGAAATAATCTACACATTATGGTTGGTGAGTTCGCCATTAACACCTTGGTAGAGAGAATTCCGAATTCGAAAATTTACGAGCGGTTTACGCAGGCATATTTCATGGTATTTTCGTGGTTTAGTTCCCAGTCGGAGTAGCTATTTTCTTCGGACCCAGGTAACAAGGCGCTTAGAAAATATTGGTGTTCCCTATAATGCAGCTAGCTACCTAGAAGATCATAAAAAAGAACACCATATCTCAAAGTTTGAGTTAAAATATTAATTTTGTTTCGCTAATCAGGCGCAGGATTTGCAGTCGGGATGCAAAAGGGAACTGAAATGGTTTCTTAAAGGGTGGAGTTATCAATTGACCAATCAGAGTTCAGTATGCGAATCTTAATTAACATACTGATTAGCGGCCGACTCCTTACCACACAACAATCGTCAGATCATTTAACATAGGCATTAGATAGTATTAACATTGCCAGCAAAAAGCTCTCTTAGAAAATTTAAGCGAAATAACCAAATGTCTTAGTTTTAGGAGTTGTTTTCCCCGCTGAGTGACAGAATGGAGAAAAACGCGTTGCTACACGCCGCGAGATCAAAGTTTCGTACTACGTGAGTGATTTGTTTGATCAAAGTGCACCAATTAGGAAGCTTCTTGTAACTAAGAAAGGTAGCTTTTCATTGGGCAGTGTCCAATGGGGAAATTACCTCCGCTCAACATTTATGAAATGCGAAAATGTAATAAGGATGAGGACATTAGCGAGCAAAGCATTCCAGAGTAAAACGAAAGACATTTTTTATCTAGCGTGTTTTCTAAATTAAGGTTACCGTATACCTTCAGGGGTGTCTCACGTCCAAGCGATGTAGCGCGTCCGGTTTAAGCTGTAGATACCTAAACCCCTATATCAAATTAAAGCTTATAGAGCTGGCTATCAAACC
>Ga0126338_10002703_pt1 | contig 12261 bp, 5 predicted proteins | sample OrbCmetagenome_2_FD_92529 | JGI IMG/M metagenome (GOLD analysis project Ga0126338, IMG submission 92529) | Coral microbial communities from Petempiche,Puerto Morelos, Mexico - Orbicella C C metagenome | ecosystem: Host-associated > Invertebrates > Cnidaria > Coral | place: Petempiche,Puerto... | reverse complement strand
TGATTCCTTTATAGACATGTTGTATTTTTATCGTTTTTTAATATTGTATTTTTAACGCATATTTTTTAAGATATTAATAGTATGATAATTTTGTATTTTTTAATATATAGTTTTTAAATCTTTCTTTTTAACATGTATGTCAAACACTTTTATCATGAGCCCCTGGCTCGGGAGACTTGGGCAACCACTCCCCGTGTTCTTGACGTAAAATAAATTACCTTACCTTTACCTTACCTATTAACTACCATTGTTTTAAAAAGTTTAATATCAATTCTAATAAGAGAAGATTTCGCCGATAAACATTTTAGAATGACTTTTGAACTTGACAATAGGGAGCTTAAGCAAACCAAGACGACGACGACGGCGGGGGGAACGCCACCAAACAAAGGGTTTAATGAGCAAAACAATAGCTGTGCTCGTGCGTTATAAAGCTTTGTACATTTCTTTCCTCTGTAAAACAACAACGTGAAATGACCAAGTTCTTCGTAGTCTGGGCAACGTGAACGACGACGGCTAATTTTTCATATCTCCGTTTGGAATTGAAAACTGTCATTGCATATTTGACTCGGCGTCGTCCTCGGCGGCGGCGTCGTCGTTGCTTAATGCTGTGTTTAGACTTGAACGGTTTACCGAGGTATCAGAGTTTACTAACCTAGGTAAACATTTTCCGTGTGTAAACGCCAACTGATACTTTGGTAAACGCCGCAAAAGACAAAAGAAATTTAACCGAAGTAAAAGTTGTAATTACCCTGTGATCAGGCATGGTTACAGTTGGTAACCAAGGTCAAGATGACAGATATATCCGCTTGTGGCGGCGTAATATTTCATTTCACGCGGTGAGCGGATTGTGCGACAAACGTTTCTTTTCCAGTTTTAACAATCTTGGCAGATAACATGGAAAGATTGGCTCGATCTTCTTACGGCGAACAATCCGTCGCGTAAAAGAAAGCATTGTATTTTTCATTCTCAGTATTACTTACAACTTTCTCTCGACAGACTTCGATTCTTTGTTGTGTAATTATTGTCGATATATTTTGCCACCAGGGAGGATGCTGCATACACAACGTATCCACGTTTCTACGCATATAACAATGCTTTCTCTGGGTATGATCAAGCAACTGAATTTTCGCCGCAATATTATGGAATACGGTCCTCGCCTATGAAAATGATGGCACCTCAATTTGCTCCTGTTCCACTGCGGTGGGATCCTCGTGCAAGTTCGATTTAATGACGTTGTTAATGCAGCGCGCGCGGATGTTGAAAGATCAACTTGAGTTATTTGAGCCGGTATAAACACTGGAAAAATTTACCAAGGTTAAATAACTTGACCTTAGTAACTGTTTACCTTGGTAAAAGCTCAAATGTAAACACAGCATAAGCTCCCTCCGCTGTCGTGAGGACGGCCAAACGTCCGTTATTAATTTCGCTAGTTTTCATTCTAAAGATCAATTGTCGTTGTTTAAAAAAGTTGAAAATTTGTTTTGCTTGCTGTAAAACATATTTAAGGTCTTAGGACCATCCAGGGATGGAACAAGATATCATTTATATGAATTGTAGACTAATACAGCTTACTGCTATAGTGAGTTAAAATACCAAGCCCAAATGTCAAGATACAAAAGGTATTGACGAGACAACTTGAGACTACCACTTCTGGGTCTAATTTTTTTTTTTTTAACGATTAGTGTTTTTCATGGCTAATTTTTGCCATTTTCCCGGCAAAAAGAGTAACCGGCTGCATTTTTGCTCCGTTTTACGGCCAACGATTAACCCCACTGAGACTCTCCTATGGGAATGTATGGGCTATCGCTTAGTGAGACACTTAGTATTGTTCTTATCACATTATGACGTCTTCTGTCACGGTGATCAGTTACAGGACAGACGCACGGCAACATGGAATCTATTAGTTTTATAATATAATGAAGAAACGATTATGACGTAATCTTTCGCCTGTCATGTAATTGATCGAAACTAGATCCAATCAAAATGCGGAAATAATTTAATCAGAATTTAAAAAAACCTCTGGACCAGCCGTGCAACCTTCGTAAAATCTCGCAAGGAGCTGACACAAATACTTTATGTGCAATGCAGATTGAAGAATTGAAGAATAACAGGGAATAACACTGATTCCTTTACAATTGGCCGCATCCGTTAAACATTGTGCATTGAAGCAAGTCACAATTTAGAATATTAATTTAGATGAAAATAAGTAAGCACCAAGTGGGACGAAGGTTTAATACCAGCAGATGAGAAGTTCAAATTAGAATTTTAGGTCTTGAGAAAAGATTCAACTTGCCTTTTTTTAAAAACAAAAAAACAAAAACAAAAAAACAAAAAACAATTACATTACGAGCTCGAGATATCGCGTGATAGTTGACAAGGGTGCAGCTCTCGTCTATGATCACGCTGAGAACTCGAGAGTGAATAATCTAATTTTTTAGTACAAATCTACTGGTCGTTCAAAATTTTATCATCTAAATGCTCTTCAAAGACGCAGTCGAAAGTGCAAAGAAACAGCTGCCATTTTGTTAACAATCGCACATTGCGTGCTAGTCTCACCACTATCTTGAAAAGATAGTGAGTAGCTAATAAGAGATCGGTATTCAAGATATAGCGCTTACTGAAACAATTTTGAAGTATTTCGTGACCCGCGATCACGTCAGTGCCATCTCTCGTAACACGGTCATGCAACGTTGTTTTCTTTCTTTCTTTTCCTTTCTTTAACTATGTATTCCTTTCCGGCGGACACGCACGAAAGCCAATCTTTCAGAAGGGTCATGCAATGCTCTTGATTACTATTGTTTTCTTTTTCTTTTTCTTTCTTTATGTCGTGAATTGCCTTCCTGCGGACGCGAAACCCATGTTAAAACAATTGCGTCCACCAATTTCTGATTTAGGGGTAATGAGATCACCACGAAAAGAAAGTGGGAAGATGGAAAGATAATTTCTTGTTCATGTCTGTTGAGTAATAACTCGAAATTAAAACGGGCTTTACCGGTTGTAGAAAGGATGCCATTACCCAAACATTTCTTTTTAATTACTGTATCCGACCGACCGCAATAAGTGAAGTGCTCTAATTAGAAGCGCTTTTAATACTCTGTGAAACCGCGGTGGTTCTTTAGTTATTTTGAGCCTGTTTTGACGAAAAAGGGACAATCTAGCGAATAAACCGTTTACATTTTCTTACAAAAACAAGCCAAGACAGGATTCTACCGCGCGATTATTTTTTCAGTGACCTGGGGCCAAACATTTAAGTAGACACAGTTTATCTTGTTTGGAATTTTGTTTACATTTGAAAGGTCATAAACAAGGCGCGCATTGTGATTAAAAGTTCTTAACATTGTAGCTGCTGATGCAAGTCAAACGTGAATTTGCGTGTCCAACCACACGAACTATCACTATCGTGTTTTGTGCAACGTAGTCGCTTACGTGAGCAAGTTTTTCAATAGCGCGGATTAAGGAACACGAACGGAAACAAGGGCTTATCCTGAGAAACTATAAAAAACTTCGATTCGGCGGAGAGACCCACAAAGAAGGTGTGAAGGAGGTGTGTCTCTCGTTACTGCGAGCAACTCTTTTGATAACTGTTTCGATATGGAGTCTGAGATTTCTGCCAAGAAGTTAATTCATGACCTGGAGGGAATAACTCTAGCAAAGAACACTGCTGTGAGGAAAAGAAAGACTTCTTTGTTCGACGCACAAGAGCGACCCACGGTACGGGACGATGATCGTGGAATTGCCGTCGTGACACACGCTGATTATCCCTTGAGAAGTCGATCACGCTCTCTTCCGGTCGACCCTGAAAAAGTGAAGATTCCGAGTGGATTTGTTAAAGAAAACGTAAGCAAAGTCATTCGAGACGTATTGGAGAGCAAACTCAGCGGGAAGAGGTATGTGGCTGGCGAATGCGCGGCGACTACGCGCGAACTCGTCAAGATACTTCGCGACAGAGTCGTCGCACTCGACATGAAGAAGTATAAGTTTATATGTACGTGCTACATTACACAGAAGCTGAAGCCAGCCCCTGCCATACAAAGCGGCTGTGCTTGGGATGAGGGAGTGATTGGCATTGACAAAGACGGTTTTGCTGAGTATATTTACAAGAACGACGATCTCATTGCGGTTGCCACGGTGTATGGTGTTTACGCCCAGAAGAGGTCGGAGAGAGAGAAATGCATCAAGAGCATCAAAAATGCGATTCACTCTCCTATCCCTGAGTAAAACCTAGCTCCCGAGGAATTTATGCTTGCGGGCATAAAAGCTGATGCAAACGAGGAGAAATGATAATGGGATGGCAAACTTACGCATCGCAAAACGTAAACAAGGAGTTTGTAACTTCAACAATGCTTGCCAAACAAAACAGAAAGGTGAATTTGTAACTAAAGAAGTCAAAATAACTTACATAAATAAGAAACATGACAAATGGATCGTCTTACAGCCGAAAGAGGTAGATACTTAAAAGTCACTTTTGCGCCAATATCTTTGACGAGCGCAGGCTACAACAGGTTGGGCGAGCAGATACCTTAATGGTCATATCATAAAGTTCATATTCGTAAATATCTCAGTATAAACTTATGTATGCAAAAGTTTGAAGAATGGTTCATAGTTAAAATGATACTTGGTTAAAGAACGTTGCATTTGAGATGGAGAATACGAGGACAATGTTTAGCCACGATTCTTTGGTCAGTGGAAGGGTTATATAATTAACTGCATACTTTCTAGTTCACATAAACTGATAATGATATCAAGAGATAATTACTTGTTCGAATGGCGACGAATTTCAATTACTCCTAAGAATGCCGTGACAAGTCGGCACGTAAAATGTCACGCATGAGCAGTCAAGGGTCGCGCGCTGCACGCCTTGCCAATTAACACTGACTGGCACGAAAACACGCTTTATTCGACATGAAACAGGCGATGATTCGTCAACAAGTATCCAAGTAGCTAATATCTCGTAAACAAGCTTTCAAATTCCACTTCTGTGACTGGTTGACTGACTGACTGACTGACTGACTGACTGACTGACTGACTGGCTGAGTGACGGGCTGACTAACACTGACTGAAGGACAGAATGGTCGACCGACTGACTGACTGACTGACCGACCGACTGACTGACTGATTGACCGACTGACTGATTGACTGACTGACTGACTGACTGACTGACTGACTGATTGACTGACTGGCTAACTAACTGATTGACTTACTAACCCAATTGCAATTCCACGCCTTTTGACTGCTTCAAAAAATGTGTACTTTATTTGTACTTCTTAGTTGTAAAGGGAACAGTACAGCAAAGCATTCTGTAAATGATGTCAGAAACGCTGTATGAGATATATATTCGTTGTTCCTAGTTTCAGAAGACTATGCACGAGTATTAAACTGACAGGTGATGAAGAGCGGATAACTAGAAAAATACCCAATATTTAATTAGCCGATCATTTTAAACAGTGAAACGGTATCAATTTGAATTTTATAATTTAGAGTAATTTTAAATTTAAAAAATTGTTGTAAAAAAGGTTATTGGTATTTCCTACATAATCGTGTATAATCAATATATATATTTATGGTACATTGGTCATAATAAAAATTACCAAGCTATTTAATATTTCTTGTCTCTACTCTACAAGGCCAGTGTACGTACATGTTCGTACTTCCTGCGTGACAGCTATTGTTTGCTAAAAAAAAAAAAAAACCTGTGAAAATTGTTGGAAAAATCACCACTGGTTACCAGTCTCATTAAGTTGAGTCCAAGTCTAAATGTGCTGCTTCCTTAAATGGCAAGCGCACGTCAGTCCAGCCGTGAATGGGGAGTTGCACGAAACCATAACACTTGGCTGGCTCACTAAGCTTGTTATAAAACTTGAACCGGTAATCGGCTGGAAATCCACAGATTAAAACTGCGTTGACAGGTATATCCCCTATAAAATGGTGTTGTAAATTTTCATTAAATCCAGGGGAGAAAATAAACCTCAGATTTTAGAGCTGCAGACATTTTTTTAAAGTTTTTCCATTACCACTCTGATTGAGAGCTAACCCTAATCAAGCAGACGGGAACGTGCTAAGCAGGGTCGTCTGCAAGCCTGCAAATCTTATGGTCTAGGTTACTGAAATGGCCGCTTGGCCAGGGATAGACCTTAATACTTCTGGACTGCCCGATGTTTTACACACACTGAGGGTTCTGGGACACCGCTTATTTTCCCGTTATTTTCTCCCCTCTAGGAGCCAAGATTCGGGAAAATAAGGCCGGAGTGTGTGTCATTCTTCTCATTGATCCGCTAAACGCTCGCTTGGAGGGGATTGGGAACGAGTTTAAGGCCTCGGAGAAAGGCTTGCCCCAGTTTTCCTCATTTTTTCCTCGTTCAGTGACCCAAACACACCAGAGTAAATCAGGCAAATAGATAATCCTCACTTCTTTTAAAGAGCGCTAAAATACAAACGGCACAAAACCAACTGTGGAAGAAGTCGTAAGAACTAGGCTAGACTTGATCTCCAAAAACTCTATTGGCATCCCTGTGGTAACAGGGAAAACCGGTTTGCTTTTCTTGACTTTTAATAATAACTGCAATTGACCGGATTATAGATTAGAGATAAATGAACCCCCCAAGGCGAGATTAAATGAGAAAACAGCAATATTTTCGTTTTGATTCGCGGCGCCGAGCTCATTCAAATTCGTTTACGCGGATTAAGACGCAAGAGCATAAGCAGAACTGGCCGAAGAAAATTAAACCATGTACAACTGAGTAAAGTGGTGAAAGTTGCGATGGAGTAAACGACACTCTCCCATTGCGTGACGGTTAACTGTATAACACGTTATCTTTATTATTATTTCACAGACACGGGTTAAGCACGGGAACTTTTGTTTGTAGTCAGTGAGTCCGGAGTGAACCAAGTTAAATCTAATCACGCGCTGATTACACGCAAGCATTATGATAATTTGTTATCGAAACTGCGAAGCAGATTTGAAATATTGCCTGTATTCGTTGTCTCTATTGCTGGTTTTCAGTGTCACGCCATTCAAAGTAGATCAAAATAAAAATCAAAACCGTTCAATAGATAAAGTCCAGAAGCTGAGAAAAGATAGAAAGTAAATGTTCAAAGACTCTCGACAAGATTCAGGTCACAGCAATTTTTCTTATGCAAGATATGCGGAGAAACTTTTTACCCAAATTTGTAGAGATTTGTATGGAGACGCCATGCTGGTGCCCATCCGGATGGGCACCAACATGGCGGCCGGAAACCAACAGAAACATCTGTCGTTGAGTTTTGCTACAAAAGGGTGAATTTATCTCTCGAGGAACTCAAAAACATTAAAATAATACTTTTTCTAATACAAGAACTGTTCAGATAGCCAAATTACCCGAATTAAGTCACATTTTTAACTAACATGACAGCTCTCTCGGCCGTCACGTAAATGCCGCGTCACGCAAAAACCTAGAAATTCAAGCGCAGTCTATCACAAAACCAAGAACCCCTTCGGGGCAAAAATTTGTATGAAAATTAGTTTTCAGCTGCTCTTATACATCATGGAGGTTTTGTAGCTTGAATTTTAGTGACGTCATGTGAAAACGGCAATATAACACCCTGTAGTACCGAATCTTACAAGGGGACTGAAGAACGTTTGGGCTCTTAATTCAAGAGCCATCGATTAGTTTTGTTTGCAGGCCATATTGGCATAACACCAGTATTTTGTAAATAACTGTTGAATTTCTTTTCCGCTTATTGACTAACTTCAATCATCAGTGAGATTAGAGAGAGATATAACGGACTTCACATTAAGCCCTCCTCTCATACGAGGAGGTCATTGGTTAGTCTGCTGCAAGAAGACAGTTCAGGTAAAGGCACGCTGACTTCAGTTAATTTGGTGCACTAAACGACAGGTTTTATAAAGTACCCAAATTAACCGTTGTCACTGCAATAACATTTTCACTTCATAGAGACAACATTGCTATATTACAAAACATATTTTAATTTGCACACTTATATTTGACCCACTCAATTACTGACATATGCATTGCACGGTAGTTTTTCAGTCTACACATAAACTAAGCTGATCAACTTCAGACAGATTAGAAAACTCTTACGAAAGGCAAAACAACCCTACTACGTCTAGACTGTCCAGCAGTCTACCATTTAAAATTCTGGGTCGTTAAAAATCTGTTATACTACAGCAAGGAACTTCGATTAAGAACACCCCTCAACACCATGTATAAAGTGATGGGAAAACCACAAATTTCACATAACTACGAAATGTATACAGTCACTAGATACAGTATACCTGTTCTGTTTTAAGAGGTCCAAGTCAGAACCAGCCAAAATTTGTGATCTGTTCTTTAAATAATACTTTGAAAGGAGCTCAGTCTGGTTTTTTCAATTGTTTTGGCCATGTACAAAATTACCTCTAAATTGAAGGAAACCTGAAAATAGTAGTTTACTAAGATAGAAAAACACCAAAGAGATAATAATAAACCATAAAGGAACAAGGATGGTTAAGGATGGAGTGATTAACACGGATTACAAACGACGAACTTGAGAGATTTAGCCCAAACGTTTCAAGATGCGGCAAACCATGAAGTAGCTCCCTTAATACATGACTACTTTTTTTCCTTTCTAGCGGTATTAATTTAATATAAGAAAGCATTGAAAAAATAAATAAACCCATGAAATAACTTAGACAGTGATCACAGTGAAGACTACTTTTCCGGTCAATTAACCCGTGCAATGCATTTGCCAACATCTCGACTGTTCTACATTGCGCTGAACACAGCGAACTATTCAGAAAACACATGTTTCACGCGTGCGATCCTTAATGAGTCGTGTAAAGTCCAGTTGGTTTCCATGGAGACTCTACGTTTATGGCGTGATCAGTTTCCCTCGAGGGGTTTTTTCTTCGCAAAACCAATATAATATCCAATTAACATCCCACCACGATATCGAGCAAACAAATATCATAAAGACTTAAAACTAAGAAATCTAGGGTACAAGATGAAAGATACCGCTAAGAGCACTACAAACACAGGAGGCTAGACAAACACAATGAGAATACATAGAGCTCTATCTAGTCAGACCTTCAAGTCTTTCAAACTTCAAGTCAGTTAATAACTCTAAATGAAGTCTGCTGTAAATGAAAGCCTAGTGTACGTGGTGTTGTTGTTTGGTTTTCGCAGTTCGGAAAAATAAAACTTGGCTTAGAAGAAGCACTTTAAATAGTTTCAAATTTCGGGTGAAAGTGTTAGAAAAGCCTTGAGAAAATCGAACATGGTGAATATTCGCTCGTGCCAAAACTCACGCCGCTCACACATATATAAAATAAACTGATGTAGTCTCAAAAAGCGGAAGTGCATCAGTGTAACACAAGCAAAATAATTTGAGAGTTTATGAACGTGATAATACTACCTTGAATATCGAAGCATCGACAAAATAGACAGAGACAGATACGAAAATAAATTTGTAGCTTCAAGTTTAGAGGCAAATCGTGGCCGTCTATATCACTAGACATACTTTTTACTTTTCAAGCTTTTTACTAAGCCTCCAGCGAGATAGGAGAATTTTCCCTTTTGTATCCGGGTCGTCGTTTTCATAACAAAAAAATGTGAAAGCAAAGCAACGCTTACTCTAGAATTGATTAAGGTCAGCATTGCCCAAGCACAACACACCACCCAATACTTGTGTGGAAATCACTCAGGTACGCACACTTGATGACTGACCGGCGCTATTCTCGATATATTCCAAACACGGCTGCTGTAGCGAAGAGATCATTGCCACAGTACGAAGACGTTGCCATGCGATCATTTTCGGTGTCCCAAAGACACCTACTCGCCACTCGTATGCCTTGATTGTTCAACTGCCCGATGGTAACGATACATACCAGTTTGAATCTCTCGAAGCCCAGCACCTTGACCTTGTCCTTGATTTCGTCTGCTATGCTCGGCAGCATACTCTTACATTTTTCAGGATCGTAAGGCAGTCCTTTGAGCTGGCTTTCCAAAACACTGTCGATGGCGTCCTTCACATCCTTACAGCAAAAACGTTTGTCCTTGTCAGGTCCCAATCTGTAGGTATTGGCGATGTTTGGCGGCAATGGATTTGGAATTTCACTCTGGCCTGTTTGGTGCGATCTTGGATACATAGTTACGGATTTTCTTCTGGTTGCTTTTGAAGAAGCGGAATGCGTGCGCACTTGTCTGGCGCCGGGTTCAAGTATATTCACAGATGGCTTTCCTTGTGCCTCCGCAGTCACCGAACTGCGTCTGCTAGATGCCTCACTCGCAGGCATTTCAGAGGTCACTTCCCGCTATGAAGGGTCGTTGTAAGCTTTTACCGGCTAAACTTTCAACGGTGTTTCTTTCACGTTCTGCTCACGTCTCCGTTAAAGTGGCCAGTGAGGTGAAACCATTTTCTTTGTTCAACTTGATCTACGTATTAAATAAAGCTATAAAAGGCACCATTTCCGGCCGGTGTGAAACCCTTTGTCTGAGACAATGGAAAGTGTTTCCTTACTTCCACTTATATCGCAATTACTTGTCACCAACACCAATGGATTTCGTTGGATAAATGAGATGTTAATTTGGTATAGAGGTGTAAACAAAGCGTCACTTTAAACGTGCAGTTAAAACAATTGAGATGCTAATTTAACTGACAGGTGTTTGATAAAGACTTAATCAAGCTGACACGTCTGAGCAATATGTTGCGATGGTTATGCTCATAATCTGGTTTTGTGGCTAATGGCAATCTATCTGGTGATGACCTTATCGCAATCTCAATTCTAAGAACCTCATAGAGTTACCGAACTAATCATCTTACACCCAAGAGTGCGTACTGTTCAAAACACGCGCCAACTGAATACATGCAAACGACGCATTGGGTGTCACTGTATTGAGATTCAAATGCCTCGATTGCATGCTCCTTTTTCGCGGGAAATGTTGGCCACGTTACTTGGTCGATATAGGTCGAGGTTCTCGATGGCATTCTAAGATACAGCTTAAACAAATGGTCAGCGAAAATGTTCAGTTATTTTTGTTTGTTTGCTGTTTATTTGTTTCTTGGTTTAATACTTGATGGTAGGAATGAGAAAAAGGCTTTTCTCTCCTACAATTTTCTCTCTGATCTTTAATTTGGGCTCCTGTCTTTGGAAATAGCCCATATTCACGATAGCCGCCATGATGGTTTTCGTATTGTAATGCAAATCAGCCACGTTGTCCGCCAGGTGGCAAACAATTAAATGGTTTCCACTTTTCAAAAAATCGGCTCGCCTAAATGGTTAAGTATCTGTACCAAAATCATATTTAGGAGCCAAGTTATGAAATAATGATTTTATTATCAATTTAAGTTTGAAAAAGTTTCTTCATAACTTGACTTATTAACTACGCGAGCTGTTTTCTTTTTATAAAAGCGCCGAAATTCTGTAAAACTTGGAATATTTTCACCCCAATACTGAAACCAATGCATGGATATGAAAAACATTATCAGACATGAGAAGAAACCAGCTGAAATTTACCGATTTTAACTTGTTTGCCCCCTCAGAAATCACGTGCTTGATTTGCATTATAATGTAAAAACAAAAATGGCGGTTATCGGGAATAAGGCCTATGTGTCGTTCAGTAGCATTTTCAATTTTCTCTCTGTTTGCTCGATTCCCTTTTGTCAGTTTCCTTCGATTGTTAACGTTTGTTTACTGGTTTGTTTATTGGTTTGGTTGTTTGTTTATTTGTTTAGGAGATATAGTTTGTCTTGCTCCGTTAGAAATGATCTTGGAATTTAGGGCGGGAAACCTCAAAATAGTAATAAACAAAGACAAAGAAAACACTGCCACAGAGCTAAGAACAAAGAAAAAAGAAGATGAATTAAGGATAAGATACATTAACCGGAATCACAGATGAAACTGAAAAGTTCAAGTCAAGTCCACTTATTCACACTCATTTCAATTACATTGAATGTTTTTCGGTTGATGGCAGCCGAAAAAAACAAAACAAAAACAAACAAACAAACAAAAAAACTTAGTCAATAGCGGCCGAAAAAAAAAAAAAACAAAAAACAACCCAACAACCCCCCAAAAAGACAGGAAAACAAAACATGGCTGACCAATACCACAGGCCACCACCGACCAGTGGGGGATCTAGACCTTGAGCTAAGAGGGGAAGGGGGGGGCCGTTGCTTGCCCTGCCGGCTTTTCCTTCTGCGGTTTTTTTTTTTGACCCCAAATAAAGGGGGGGGGGGGGGGGGGGGCTGGCTGAATACAGGTTTTTGTTTGTTAAAGTTTTGGGGCCG
>Ga0126338_10002702_pt1 | contig 12262 bp, 7 predicted proteins | sample OrbCmetagenome_2_FD_92529 | JGI IMG/M metagenome (GOLD analysis project Ga0126338, IMG submission 92529) | Coral microbial communities from Petempiche,Puerto Morelos, Mexico - Orbicella C C metagenome | ecosystem: Host-associated > Invertebrates > Cnidaria > Coral | place: Petempiche,Puerto... | reverse complement strand
CGTGCGCATATTAGCTCATAGGTCTTCATATTGATATATTACTGCACGCTACTCAACGTTACTCAAATGGCACATATGCCCGTCTACTGTGTAGACTCTATGCCTTTCAGTTTGCAGTACCTCGTCTTATTTAAGTTGTGCAAATCTCTTATGGCATTCTGTGGTTATTCCCTGGTATTTTACTGATAGCTTACTGAAAGCTGGTCTAATGACGCTAATGAGATCTCATTTCCCATTTTCATTCACGTGCGTTCTTCTTACGTTTATCGGTTTGTTCTGAATCGCAGGAGAAACATACCAAATTAGAACGCCTTTTTGAGAAATGAACTGGCTTAATTTGGCTTAAACTGTTAACAGAATGTCTATAGGCCATGTCGTTCTGTTTATATAATGACGAATCGAACTCTTTGAACATGAATTACAAAGGAATCTTTGCTCTCGATTATCTTGGCCACAGGATTTGAATTTCTAGTTTAGCGACCGGGCCATCGTGACAAAGTCGCCTCCAACCGCCTCAAAAAATGCCCCGTGCCTCTCGACGGTTGGAGGCGACTTTGTCACAAAATTCAAATCCTGTGGCCAAGATCATCGGTTACGGATCGAGACGGAGAAAAAACGGAAAGCAAGAGCTGGAAAACCCGCGATTCTCGGGTGGTTAAGATAAACTTTGGAACGTTGGGAGAAAGCGAATGGGAAGAAGAGTAATCGACGGCTGCCATGAGGCAATTTTGACGAGATTAGACTAGTTTTGCGGAATTTTCGGAGCTTTGAGTGCGGGCCATCGGGCCAGTGGGTCGCCCGCCTTTCGTTTTCTTTAGGGGAAGCAAACCGCTCGAAAGTAAAACTCGCCAAAATGGCTCTAAACCACCTCCAGGAACCCAGAGGTAACCCGTTTAATATTCCCAGCGACAAATCCCCAGACAAATAGTCTGTTATTGTTAAATTGCACGCTGAAAACCATACTCTGTTCAGCAGTATCACCGCGTTTTAGGCTGCTTAATTAAGGGGGAACCCACTCCACCACCCCACACCCCACTTAAACTGCGTAGGAAGGAGTTAGCAATATACGCAGGGGAACACAATTTTTTTTAATTTTACCACCTTAGTTTTTCAGGATGAACCAACAGCTCGATGACAAAGAAAAGGTTTCTTCGATACTAGATGATCAATACTCGACATTTCCAACAGGGAAGGAAAGCAAACAGAACACCAGTGCGCTCGTGAGCTTCCCAAAGAGATACATTTTGTTACTGATGATTTTTATTGGTTTTGTGAATATCTACGCCATGCGGGTCAACCTTAATGTGGCTCTGGTGGCAATGGTTAACAATCAAACAGCGATTAGACAAGGAGTTAAAATAACGAAGGTAAAACACTTCTTCATTGACCCAGTAATTGCTGAAGCTGGATTAAGGTGGAATAGTACCCTAATTTTCGTCGAATTTGGTGAAATTGTGGAAAAATGTTTTTGGTTAGTTTTCATATCTTGAGTCATTGATGGTCCTTATGAAAGATACTTTTTTGCCGAAAGAAAAACCCTTCACCACTTTTTGGCATGTTTGCTATGGGCAACCAGTTTGTTTAGTGTCCGTTTATTGACTCTAACGGCCGAAAACAAAGAAAATGTGCTTTTTCTGACTGAAATCGACACCGTTATAGATTAAGACGTTCTGTCCTTGTGTATATATGAACTGGGGTAGCTTTTCTGTGAAAGCCTGGAACAGAATGCTTGTTTGCTGTCTGATCACTCTGCGTGAAACGAAAACAAAACAATTTCTAACTTAGTACAAGCAAGAAAACACCAGTCGTGTAGGAGGGGCACCTCGTCCATTGATCAGACATAAACAGCTTATAAACAGCATAGTTTATTGCAACAAACATAAGCGGCGCTAGGATACTTATTAATACAACAAATGTATACTTTGTACTAAACAAAAAACACGGACATTTTACCAAAACAAATTTTCCAGAATAGAGTGATCAAAAACGGAGATACCGTCGAGTGAGAGGGAAGAAAAAGAAAAAGGAGGACAAAAATCAACGCAATGAAGGAGTTACTGATGCTCCAGGACGGTTTTAGTGTTCAACTGCAGTTCATAGTTATGGTATTGCTTGTGAAAACCATACTAGAACGTTAACTCTCTTTTCCTCATTGTCAGATTTTGACTGTAGGCACTTCGGCTCAACACTTCTCCTTGGAACATAAAACACTCATTTTTGCTGTAGACTTTGATCAATAGTGCTTCTGTGATATGAACCTAAATCAAGTCACGTTCTTTTATTTGTCACCCATTTTTTGGCCAATCTCGTCAGTAGGCGTGGTTATGAGTTAATTATATTCCCTTTCACATTGTAAATTAAGGGAAAAAAAGGCTTAAGCTGTTAAGAAGGAATCCACCAGAAGTTCGAGTAACAAGCGGACAAAAACTTTGTACCGAATTTATTTACACAGTATTACAAACTTCTGTGCGACTGTTTAAAATATATTCTCCAAAGAAATCATTTTTATCAACACCAAATGTCGAAAACAAATTCTGAACTTCATGTGAAACACTTAAAAGTACTGAAGAAATGAAACTGATGATGAAATTTTACCTGTGTTTGCACCATTTCTCTGAGCCTTGAAATGATTTTCTCGAGTTCCCATGGGAAATTGTTTCCCATGTTATTTCAGGCAACTATTTATATCTTTAGCTTTTATAAAGTGAAAAAAGGACAGTAATATGCTTAAAATTATTCTGGTACAAGGTTTTTATCCACTAAAAACTGAAATTGCTCGATTTCCTATTAGATTTTATCTTAAGGTTCTAGGTTCATATTACAGTTCTATGTATGTTAAACATTTTCTGAAAATCTCAGAATCAAATATTTCCTTGGTAAGGAAATATAGTTGTTGGCGTGGAGGTTATAAAACCACGATTTTATGGGCGTGGCACGGTTGCCATGATAACTATTTATGTCGTAATTTGTGTCAAACAATTTCTCCTGTTGAACTTAATAACATGACATTAAAGATAATTTATTAAAACTTAATAGACAAATTTCTATTAAGAATATAACGCAAACAGCGGTGATAAACATTGTATTCCAACGCATTTTAATACACAACTTGACGTTTCGCCTGCTAGTCTACATACATTTTCAAAAGTGACCGTTACAATTTTTTGAAAACTATATATATCTCAAAAATGAGAGGTCTGGAACCATTGCATTTGAAGGAGACAATAAGATTCCATTTTCAGAAGTCCTTGTTAAACGCTGCCCTATCAACACTTTCTCCACATCCGTCTGCCTCTACACCAAGTCGGATTCATTCACACCTCGCAAGTACAAAATCAACCTCATCCGCACACTCACCCATCGATGCTTCCGAATTCGCTCTGCGTCATTTTTGTTGCAAGCCGCTATTTAAGATCTGAGAAAGCTCCTGTTGCAAAATGGTTACCCTCAAGGTGTTATCACGTTCAACGATGTATTGAACAAAAATAAAAACAATCCAAATAACCCTGTTCAAGCTACAGTTCCCCAAAGAGATATCTTAATCCTATCCTAGACATCTTACCCTACTTAGGTCTTCACAGTAACCAAGTCATAAAACGTCTGAAATCCTGCGTATACAACTTCTATACCCTTTCGTCAATCTCAAGATCATATTCCATAACACACGCCGCATCAAATCTTACTTTTCATACAAAGATCGCTTGAACCGCGAACTGGTTGTTTTGTTTTGTTTTATTATTTCCTCCATTCATTATTATATTACAAAGATATTTTTTTTATATTACAAAGTCATTATTATATGAAGAGATATCTTTCTTTTAAGATATTTAAAGATATTAAAGAAAGCGAAAAATGGAGAAGGGTACAATATAGTAAGACTAATTAAGGCCCCTAAAATACTGGATATTACCTTTTTTTAAACTCAAACATACAAACACACGCACGAGCACACAACACACACACCATAACTGCAATCAAGTCAATTTAATACTGAGCAAAATAATACATAGAAAGCGCCTTTTTAAAGAGAGGTTCAGATGAAACACTACGAACAGAAAGAGGGACTTGAGGTCATTCCAATAGTATTTACCAATAAAGCTGGTTGCTGGGACTGGTTGCTGGGATGAATTTTGCACGTTGGCAAAACAAAACGAAGACTCCATCACAGAAAAACAGAACATTTCGAGGCCCTCGCTAAAAGTGCCCATTCATCAGCAATGGCTGATCATGTGAAAACCACTGGTCACAACATAAAATGGGATCATTTTGACATTTTAGCCTCCTGCAAAACTGACTCTCCTTGCAGAATTAAAGAGACTCTGTTCATTCAAAAGCTAAAACCTTCCTTTGATAGTAGTCAATAGTCAGTCAGTAGTGAGAAGTTGTTGCTTTATTAGCTGTTTCTCCTGATGATGTCTAGAGCTGAAGATCATTTTTCCCAGTCTAGGTTCCAGACCTCTTATTTTTAAATACATACATTATGAAAATGTATGTAGACTAGTATCCGAAACGTCAAGTTCTGTATTAAAAATGCGTTGGAATACAATGTTTATCACCACTGTCTGCGTTATATTCTTAATCAAGCTACGATGGCATAAGAACAAGAGTTTAAAAATCTCTAGGTTTGAGGGTACCATTGCACCTTAAACCGCTGAATGTATGGCTTGCAATTAATGCGATTGTTTAATTTCCGCAAGGAGTTGCAATCAAGTAATATTTTAACATAACGTCGCGGATAAAATGCAGTCAAACTTTGGCCGCACTAAAATATTCATATACCCTTTATACCCAAAACCTCTAAAAAGGGATACTTTATAAGGGAGTAGGGCAACCTCGTTACCAAGATTTTTATATTTTCGGCCTCCGGCTCCAATAAGGCGGGAAGATGAGAGACCCTGGAAACGGGGTTGGGGTTGGTGCGAGGCAGGATGCTTTAATGAGACAAATAATACACTGATGCATTCTGGTGCATGAGCACAAAGCGAAAGATCTCAAAGGGATTGATCTGTGCCGTCAAAACATTTACCGTCAATCGTCAAATACGCCCAGTGTCAGGTCGGCAAGCAGCTCTCGTAAGTCTGACATGAGTGGACTAATAAACTTTGAGAGGACAATAGAACAAACAATAGAAAGAATGCTCCTGGCCCTAAAACAATAACAGCTGCTAACAATGAAAAGAATTTCAAGCTTACGAGAGCCGCTACACTTCTGCACTGTCAACCGTCAAATAAGTTAAAAAAAAATACCGCGAAATAGCAAATAATTTCTCTTGTGTTTTGTCAAAATTGTAATAATTTCCCTCGCCTTCGTGTTTTAATTTCGTGGGTGACAAATAACGCTTACCATTGTGGGTTTTTGACTTGTTTGTTGTATCGAGAAATTTCGCGCCAAACGTTGCCTTGGTAATTTTGTAATTTCACACGTGAAATTCAATATAAATTAACGCTTAAATTTCACGCCAGAATTAAGGGACACAGTCAGCTTTGAAACCGCGCTGACCTGGGCCCTAGTTTTCTCGCTTTGAAAAGAGTTCACCTTAACCTCAAAATCAAAGATACTCGTCGAGTACATCTAGAAATCCGCTTCAATCTTCGCAGCGTTTTGCTTGATTTTCAATCGTTTACTGAAAAACCTGTTTTTCAGTGTGCTTTTGCTCATCCTGTGATATTATTTTATCATATTTGGTTAGAAACAGTATGGATCGCGTCTCTGTGATATACAAATTAGCTGACTGTGTCCCTTTAAGGAGTAATTTGTTACTCATGACATTACAATAATAATAACGATTTATTACTCAAAATCCGTTGAAAAAATAAAATGGTGAATGGGAAATCCAGTTGTTATCCCTCTGTTAAAGATTTCCTTGCGTAAAAAGAATAAAAATATATATTCGCATGTGCAAGTGATGATGATGGACCCCTCACGTACTCGCGTCATTGCTTTCCGTAAACAGAAACATGTATATTTTTTGGACTCACAGGCCAAACAGGTATGTCGAGTGCACGGTAGTTACGCGTGCAGTGCGTGTAGCAGCGCTTCACCATTCGGGCGTTTCGGCGTTGATATGTTAACAAGACTATTCTTTTTGGGTAAAATCATGCTACAAAGCAAGATAAATGCAAAGAAGGAACTAGCTTTTGTGCAGGTTTCGTATTAGAACACGTTATCTGTCCTGTGAACCCACTGCCCGCCGATTGGCCAGAATAATACAAGGGATTTTTCTTCCTAATCAGAAGCCAGCATTCGCAGGGCTGTTTGGAACTGACGAACGCTGTAAGAATCCGTTGGCGGGGGCTCCTCGCTTTCTCTGCAACTTTTCTTTTTAATCAATATCGCTTTATTGTAATTAGTTAAACTAGTTTTATGATTTTTAGCTCGTTAGTTCTTTCTTAGAACTCTTTTATTTCATGTACATGATGAGAAAAAAGCTTATCTCTTGAAAATATTACGCTAGAGTTCACGTGAGCCACTGGTTTGTGTTTTCCTCCATAAATTAAGTCGTTTATTTTAATTTTACATCTTATTTTGAACATTTACAGCAAGCTGAATTTGACTGGAATTCTAAACTGCAAGGTACGTGCAATGGCGTTTTTTTCTATAGTATAAGAATTGGACGTTCAGAGAATCACAGAGACCCTCGACTTGATAAAGTCTGTCCTGTTTCAGTTTCTTTCTACAGTGTGCAATGTGCTTCACACCGCAATAAAGGCTCCATCCGTCTCCAACACTCCCGAAGTCGTACGTCTCTGACTGCCTCCCTAGGGCTTATTTTTAATATAATGTTTATGACATCTCTGGGAAACCGGCTACGAATACTGAAAGGGCGTACCGTTAAACTGACACTTCATGATAACGAGAGTAACTAGTCCTTACCTTGAAGCCGTTCTCCTTAATTGACCTTCTGAATACCAACGCCTCGCTGATAGGGACAGCTTTCTGTGTCCTTTTGGTTTTCTTCACTTAACCAGCGTGGTTTGACTGTAATTAATTTTTTTTTAGGTCTTGTCCTTGGCGCATTCTTTTACGGTTACTGGGTTTTACAGATCCCAGGAGCTTGGCTTGCTATTAAAATTGGTGGCACACGTGTGTTTGGTTATGGCGTTCTTTTGACATCTTTGTTGGCTATTCTTACTCCAATAGCTGCCCGATATCACGTCATGGCCTTAGTTGGTGTTCGAATTTTCCAAGGTTTGTTTTTGGTAAGTTGGTAATATTGAAGCACAGCTAAATAATGTTGTTAAGTTGGTAATATTGTACTGGCATTATCAAGTACCATAGTGTTGGTAACGAACTCATTTATACACAAAGCAGGCTATTTATGAAACCTAGATATTTAAGACTAGTAAAATTTATATGTTTCTATGTGTGGGAAATGGAATGAAATTGATCTCACTGAGAAAGTTATTAGGTGGGTTAAAACTGGACTCTTCAAAAGCACTTCAACGAACTGCTGACGTTCCACTTACTGTAGTTGGTCATACTTTATTACCTTGGAAACATGAAAACTTCTCGCGGCTGGCTTCAATTCTTATTTACCTAATAAGTTAAATTACTCTAGCCTTTTGATTGGTTTTTACCTATGATCAATTGGATGACGGACGCATAGATGACGTCATTAAACATTTTTGTTTCTTTATTGCATAAAATAAATAGATTCCACGTGTGCCTGTTCAGCCATCGTTCACCTAAGAGATGTGATTAATTACTGAACAGACGCGCGGCAACATGGAATCTGTTTGAGGGACTAGACAAGGTCAGGGGCCCGTTTCTCGAAAGCCCCGGAAACTTTTCGGGCCCGTAAAGCCATAGCAAAATCTCGAATCCTACGATTACATAGCTGTTTTATTGACATATTCGTGATATGAAGAGAAGTTCCCTTCATACAAGAAGTTTCAGGCGTATACACTTCTCCGTTTTTAGATACGGATGGACTAAAAATGGCTTTACCGGTCCGAAAAGTTTCCGGGGCTTTCGAGAAACGGACCCCTGGACACTTAGCTCAGAAAAAAGGTGCATGATTAAGAATCAACGAGAACCATCTCACAGGGATGCACTGACTGCCAGGGAACGTGAATGAATTAATTAATAAGGCCAGCACCAAATTACGAATCAAAACATTTGCACGTGGGTATTATCAAAGTTTTAGCGTTGTGTAGATAAAAATTGGCAAAAAATTAAGAAAAAAGTTTAAGTAAAAATGGAAAATGGACAAAACTTACAGTCATGTAAATTTTTTTACGATATTATTGTTTATTTGCTTGGTCTGTAGGGGGTAACATTCCCTTGTAACCATGCCATCTGGAGCAAGTGGGCTCCCCCACTGGAGCGAAGCAGTTTAATTACCATATCCATAGCAGGTTATCAAAGTTTCATTTATTTTTAACAAATAGAATAATAATAACCGCTTTATTGAAGTGTAGTATTAACTACTAATTGGGGACACAACAAAAAAAAAAGTTAAAATTATTTACAATTAAACAAGTAAAAAAAAGAAGTGTATATACAATCAATCTGCAAAAATGTATGTATAAGTGGTACATGAAAACAGTAGGCATGAATAGGTAGTCTTTTAGAATTACAGAGGTTACAACAATTATTGCTGTTGTACAGAAAAGACGTGAGGTCTTTTTTCCTAATATTCGTTTTGAATGATTCGATATTCAGAGAGCCTTTCAATTTATTATCCAGTTTCGACCATGTGCGCGGTCCTTGATATCTTAGAGAATGTTTTCCATAGTTTATTGTATTAAAAGTAGGGATATCAAAATCACTATTTCTGAGTGAATAACTAGTATTTTTCTGCTTAAATAGTTCGTCAACAATACCCGGCGCAAGGTCATATTTTACTTTGTACATCAATACAGCGATATTTTGTAGTCTACGATTTAGTAGTGAAGGTAGCTCTGCTCGAACCAGAAGGTTTTCATATGTTTCTGAATGGGAGTTAAATACTGCTCTAAGTGCACGTTCTTGAATCCGTTCTATTTTTCTGCTGTCAGAAGATCTGCAATTATGCCATACGAGATGACAATATGTTAAGTGAGGCAAGATGGAGAAAAGTCACTAGCAATCGATATTTCGTAACGTCTTGCCTATTATGTCTGAAACTGCAAAGTATGTAGCTTTAAAACAATAACGTGGTGAGTTATTTCACTGGTGCGTGTCACTAAAGACGGCAATGGTTAGCGCACTGGACTTTGGATTGATCGATATGGGTTCGATCCCTGGTCGGGGTCATTGTGTTATGTTCTTGGACAAGGAACTTTACTCTCACGGTGCGTCTCTCCACCGAGGTATATAAGTAAGTAGGTGAATTTAATATTTTGATGTAGTCCTATGAAGGACTAGCATCCCATCAAGTGAAGAGGAGGGGTGGGGAGGGGGGGAGGGGAATGGCGTGGAATGCTATAGAAACCGGGATAAGCTCCGGTGCTCTGGATGTTTGGGCCACTAGGCCCCACGCACACTTTACCGTACCTATCATCGAAACCCCATGTAGAGTTACCCACCTGCCCATGAGTGTCCAAGTATCAATTCTTCGGCAAAGTACACACTCTTTAGATACTACAGGATGAAATACCAGTGAAGCGTATGGAAAGCCATAACTTTCGTATGGGATTTTTTTTCTTTCGATCGTGAAGTGTTGTATTGATGCTATGAAGTTTCGTCATGATGCACTGCAGTAACATTGTTTTGTGGTGAGGTTGTGTCGTAACGTGGTGAGGTTCTGTCATTATGTTGTGCGAAATTGTCGTTATGTGTTGAGGTTTCATGGTTATGTGTTGTGTTTCCATCGTGATGCGTTGAGGTCTTCGTATGACCTGGTGAGTTTACATATTTATGTGGCGAGGTTCTGTCATTATGTTGTGTGGAATTGTCGTTATGTGACGAGGTTTCATAGCAATGTGTTGTGTCTCCATCGTAACGTGTTGAAGTCTTCGTGATGTGGTTACGTATTTATGTGGTGAGTTTCTTCCATTATGTGGTTATCACATGACGTGACGTGGGCTCTCTATTATGACATGTGATATATTCCTTATATAACGCGACTTGACTTCCTGCTCTCAAACACTATCTCCCAGGCTTTATTCGTCTATAAGAACCGCTTGACCCTGTTTTAAGAGTGGGCCCAGTGCCTTCTCGGAAACAAAAATGGCGGCTGAAGCAGAAACAACAGACAATTTGAAATTAATTGCTTGAAAAACCTAAGCTAAGGCATCTATTAGAGAACTCCCAGCGAGATCAAGTTACAGTTGATGTCATATCAAAGTTGTCGTCAAGAGAAATGGAATGTTAAGGCATTAATGATCGCAATATAATGAGGGCAACCCTAAAACACAGAATGGAATCTAGAATCCGAATCCGGAATCCGTAATGTGGAATCCGAAAACGGGAATTATTGAAAATAATTCACTTCAGCAATGTCCAATAAATACATATGGAGAAAAATATTTATTTTCCGCTTTCAGCTTTAAGGTGGCTCCCTAGAGTATTTACGAACACCCTCCCTATAGAGCGCGAGTTAGAAAAGGAAACTTAGTTAATTTCTCTTAAAGTTTTCCCTGTAGAGATTTACCAGTATGGGTACTGTTAAAATGAGGCTTATTTTTTAGTTGTCAATTTTTGGATTAAGGCTGTTACCATGGCAACATCTCATCTAATCACAGGCAGATATATTCCTCAATTCAGCCTAAACTCCTTAATATTTATATTTTCCTTCGGTGAAATTTTTTCATACTTTGCCACCTCATGGAAATGATATTACCTGACATTTTGAATTGGTAAAAAGTCAAGATTGTTCAGACGGTTTTTCCAATATTCTGTAATTTGTCATTCTTCTAAATATATCAGATTAGCTCTGACAGATTTTAGCAAAAAGGGGTGTTTTATAGGAATTACATGTGGTTACAACTGAGCCCAATTTAAAACAAAAATTCACCGAAGGAAACGCGAGAAAATTCACTGTCAGTTTTGCTTTTTGTGCTCATGTTGACGTCATAAATATTGAAAAACACTTACGTTTTCTTTTGAGCGCGCGCAGATTACTTGAGCTTTCGTACTTTGCACGCGTGCAGTTGTAAAACTACAGGGAGCCACCTTAACCACAAACTTAAATTGTAAAAAAAAAAAACATGACTAGTTCTATACAACCTCTAGCTACGCATCTGGCTCAGTGGTTCAAAAGATTGATCCGCTATCATAGGGTAAATTACTATCCAATCTGGGTTAGTGAGTTTTCGGGTGGATAGAGTTACCCATCCTTTATTGAACCTGGCCCCGGCAGAAGCGCTGTTCTGGTCTAGATCACATTGCTTTGAGAAGACTGATGAATAGCACTATAGCAAAAAGCCTATTCTCACAGCATTGATACCAAAGCAACGTTTGCCAGCTATGAGTTTCTGGCCATCGTTAAGCATATTGGAAGCGGGTTTTTCGGTGAATCATGCCGGATTACAAATCGCAGGAAGTCAAAAAAAGTGAAAATGTTAGTTAGAAGAACTTCCCTTTGGTAGGTAATATATCTGACTGAACTTTTAACTGGAATTCGCGAGACAAATTATTCCGATCTGTTTGTAGATACCAATTTTAACTGAACTATGTACTGACATAAGTACAAAAGACTGTCGGAAACATGTTTTACTTACGAAATAAACTGCCGCTCTTTGGTAAACAACCCGCTCTGTAAAAATGTCTAACATTTGGGTCAAGTGCACTAACGATTCGGCGGCACCCGGTGGAAAGCGAAAACGTCTAATACATCTCGAACAACTAATTAGAGGACAAATACTATCGTCAAAATATAATACATATAGTTTCTGGAAGTCGCACGATGTACGAAGTAGACTCAACCAAAGTTACAATAACTAGACGACTCTTAATGAAATTTGAGATCGCAAGAACCGCACCAAGAGCTTGGTGTGAAATCGACATCTCGTCACAAATGTCTAGCATTCGAAAGCAGAAAACCTATTTAAAACATACAGTTAGTTTGGCGTTGAGATTGAATTGTTTTACCTTTATACTACAAGTGCGGGCAAGCAATTTGCTTATCAGTACAAAGAACTAATAATACAAGGACTTTAAACGCCTATACCTAGTTGCCCTCAGAACAACACCCAGCAGTCCATTGTTTACTTTTCCTGATGTTTTAGGGCCGGGCCTCAAACACCACTCGAAGAATAACCCAAGCTGATTTTAATACACATTTTATGACCACATAAAAGTGTTCCAAAGGCGAAGTTTCAAGGAATTTAGAGTTATG
>Ga0126338_10002701_pt1 | contig 12265 bp, 8 predicted proteins | sample OrbCmetagenome_2_FD_92529 | JGI IMG/M metagenome (GOLD analysis project Ga0126338, IMG submission 92529) | Coral microbial communities from Petempiche,Puerto Morelos, Mexico - Orbicella C C metagenome | ecosystem: Host-associated > Invertebrates > Cnidaria > Coral | place: Petempiche,Puerto... | reverse complement strand
TTATCATTATCATTATCATTATCATTATCATTCACATTATCATTATCGTAAAGTGATAAGATGTATCTCAACCAAAAGAGCATGACGGGGAAAGAGTCCATCCATTCCTTAAAAGGAAACAAATTAATGGCCGAAATCTTTGATCACAGTTACAGTTGTAACATTCTTTTAGCATTCGACCTCTCTTGGATATAATTTGTTGCATAGTACTATGTATGATGATGTTTATCAACTCCTTGTGAAGAAATTAAAACAGTGAATTTCTCTCTCTATATTCATGATTTTTTTTAGGAGTTTGCTGGAAACACTGACCAGGAAACTGTTGTGTTTCATCCATTAAACCCACCAATCAGGGCACGTTACATCCGTTTTCGACCAGTGGCTTGGCATAGACTCATATCGATGAGGGTAGAGCTTTTCGGCTGTGAAGGTAATAAAAAGAGTTAGAATTAGAAAATCCATCCAGAATGCTTGAATACAAACTGCAGATAGTTTTGTAAAGTATGGCCAAATCAATAAGTCCTCGATGTTACAAAGTTTAATTTCTGTAGATAGTAGGTAGTTTTATTCATTAAGCAATGCTCATGCCGTGAGTGCAGTCTATCAGTGATCACTTTCATGAAAATCTCTACCACAGAAATCGTACAAAGTTAAGACGTCAAATAATATATAGACTTATCCTTGTTACACTGACAAAATTTAGAGGCATAGCGGTTCAACCCGACCAGATTATCGGAAACTCAATTTGGTTACACCGTGCTACAGGTGACAGACTTGATAAAAAAATCTTTGACACAATGTTATTCACACTTCTGTTCAGGATGTCAGGAGCCTCTGGGCATGAAGAGCGGGAAAATCTCTGACGGGCAAATAACTGCCTCATCATAATGGGATGGCAATCATGCCGCCATCCAAGGAAGGCTACACTTCAAGGCAGGTGGAGGTAAAGAAGGGGGATGGTCAGCTCGAACAAATGATGTCAACCAGTGGCTCCAAGTTGACCTGAAGAGTAGGGACACCCGAGTGACGCATGTAGCCACGCAAGGTAGAAATGCTTATGGTCAGTGGGTGACAAAGTACAAACTGCAGTATAGTAACAATGGTGTGCACTTCCAGTACTACCGAGAACAAGGACGAAGCGCAGTGAAGGTAAAGAGAGAGATGGTTTGAATCCAGTCCTGTGAGACTGAATAACATAAGGCCATGATGGGGGTTTAAACAATACAAGATGATTAGAAATCTTATGTTAATTACATGGTGGTAAGAAAATCACATGAACATCAAGAATAAATCTAACGAAATAAATCTACCGAAATGTTCATTGTGTTAACATTTATTTCTTCTAAAATCTATAATTATAAATTAAGTCAGAGAAACAACACACAGGCGATAACTAAATCATATCATTTACAATAATAACAAAATTGAAATCAATAAAACGTCCTGTAGTGTTAAAACTCCGTTTATAGAAGTTACGATTTCTCACTTTTTTCGCAGCAGGGCTTAATTACTTCTTGAAATTCAAACAATAATACATCACAAGATATAAACGGAAGACCATCATTATTAATATCCACACAGGAAAAGTTTTAGTTCGAATATTTCGATAGTTCAAGGCTAACAATCTCAGCTCACTGTATGTGGGAAAACCCTACAAACGACCAATTCAAAACAGTAAAGAGCCTTGAATTCTTTCAAACGATACAGGTCTGATCTTCTATGTTTTGGAACTGTTGCTGAGTTATCAACCTGAACTGAATTTCCCAGTTGGGAGTTTACGGTCCGAAATGCATAACCTCTTCGAAGCATTAACACCCACGTTTCGCAAAATTATAATTAATGCATGTAGGAATTTGCTGGGAACGCCGACCAAGACACTGTTGTTTCTCATGAACTGAACCCACCAATCACAGCGCGTTATATCCGTTTTCGACCAGTGGCTTGGCAAGGACACATATCGATGAGAGCGGAAGTCTACGGCTGCAACAATGCTGAAGAAAAGTTAAAAAATCCAGGTATTTAGTCAATACCTTGTGAATAAAAATTTCTGCCAGATCGTTTAATTAATTTTGAAAACCATGATCGTGTTGTTCACAGGAAGTCGTCGTCTAAAAGCCATAATTTGATGTAACTTCTCCATAGACATTCGCATGACAGTATGAACCTTTCGCGAAAGACACAACTCTTATACATACCCCTAGACTGAAGAAATTTACCTTTAGCAAGTTGCATAATAAGAAACGTATGTGCACCCATGTCCATATCTGCATGCAAGAGCCACTTTAACATAGAGATTCCTATCCATGCACTGTATATTGCAAAAGAGGCAGCCGGATGATACAAGGCATCGTTTCATTGTGATACAACGTATTGAAAAGTGGTTAATAGTACTTTTCTTTCATTTTCTTTCATTTTGCAAGTGATAGAATGTCATGAATCTCTCGGCTTGGAAAGCGGTGCAATATCCGACGGGCAAGTCACTGCCTCTTCACAATGGGATGACGATCATGCCGCCATCCAAGGAAGACTGCACTTCGAGGCAGGCAGAGGCAAAGCAGGAGGGTGGTCAGCTCGTAGAAATGATGTCAATCAATGGCTGCAGGTTGATCTGGGTAGTAGGACCACAAAGGTGACAGGTATAGCAACGCAAGGAAGAAGAGCTTATAGCCAGTGGGTGACCAAATACATGCTTCAGTTTAGTAAGGATGGTGTACACTTTCAATACTACAGGGAACCAGGAAAAAAGGCAAAAAAGGTGAAACGTTTTAAACAACCTAATATTTTTATTTCATCAAAGTAAGTCATGTTCAGGATTCAGGTAGAAATTCATTTAAAGAAATGAGTGTGAACCTCTCTCCCAGACGTGACGTTTAATTATTTCTACAGAAATCTAAAATTATTAGCTGCTGTTAGCTCTCCAGCAACTTTTTAGTTCGAGTTAATAGTTCCAAAATAACTTTAGGTTGGGTGATTTATAGCTGATAGGAACCCAGCTTTAGTTTGGGAGGAAACTCTGCAATGATCGGCTAAAGTAATTCTTCAATTCTTGTTTTAGCAATTTCCTGGAAACGCAGACCGGGACACTGTTGTTTATCATGAGCTCAACCCGCCAATCAGGGCACGTTATATCCGTTTCCGACCTGTAGCTTGGCATGGCCACATATCAATGAGAGCAGAACTCTACGGTTGCAAAGGTATTGAGCAAAGTATAAACTTTGAGATAAGAACACACAGTTTTAAGTTTGCAAAACATGTTTCGGATGGCCAACATCCATCTTCAGTTGCAAATATTAATAATATTAATAATATTAACAATATTAATTAACACCAGAAGTTACAAGATCATGTGTAAATTCAACTTGAAACACCAGCGCCGATCCCAACAAAATAGAAATCAACTATAGGATGTTGAATTGTATAATTCATTAAGGGGGAGATGATGCTTTATAAATTAAATTTTCCCATTAATTTTTTTCAACACAATCCTAGAATGTCGCCGTTGTCATCGTACTCTCGGTATGGAAACCCGTGCAATTTCTGACAGGCAAATCAGTGCCTCGTCACAGTGGGATGCTAATCATGCTGCCATCCAAGGACGACTAAACTTTCAGGCAGGTGGAGGCAAAGCAGGAGGATGGTCAGCTGGAAGTAATAACGCCAATCAGTGGCTCCTAGTTGACCTGGGTAGCGAGTTCACCAAAGTAACTGGAGTGGCAACACAAGGAAGAAATAATCATGGTCAGTGGGTGACAAAGTACAAGTTGGAGTACAGTAAGGATGGAGTGCACTTCCAATACTACAGGGAACAAGGAAGAAATGAAAACAAGGCAAAAGAACTTTTCGAAAATTGTTCTTCTATCAGGATTTATAGACTGCCCACACTTTCAGTCTGAAAAGACTGGTTTTTCATTCTGCAATCTGGTTAAAATATGGAAATGACGGGAAGCTGGTTCAAGTTACAATAATATTTCAGACAGTTCAACTCTGACCCGCAACATGCTTTCTTACTTTTTCAGAACTTTGTTGGAAACTTGGATCAAGACACTGTTGTTTCTCATGACCTGAATCCGCCAATCAAGGCACGCTATATCCGTTTTCGACCAGTGGCTTGGCATGGTCACATATCAATGAGAGTGGAACTCTACGGCTGTAAAGGTATACAAATTTCAATATAGTAATAACAGTCCACAATATTTAATTGAAACGTACAACCACCTCCCAGAACATAGGAGTAATATTCATAAGGAAGCTAATAATTATAACCAACAACCGCATTCTAACGAACGTTTTAGTGATCATTAAAACCAAAGAATTCATTAAATAATTCCCCGTGTAGTTCTCAAAACATTGACTGAAAGGAATAATTTTCAAAGCATAAAAAAGGTGTTCTCTTTCGATCGAAAATGGTCTAATTTCAATTGCATCACGGTTGTAGCTTTGCACAGCTATGCCACAGATACTTCCATATAAATCTTTAGTAAGCCCACAAATTATTGTATTTCTAGAATGCCAAGAAGCTCTCGGAATGGAAAATGGTGTAATCTCTGACGGACAAATCAGCGCCTCTTCACAAATGGATGCCAATCATGCTGCAATCCAGGCGAGATTACACTTTGAAACAGGTAGTGGCAAACAAGGAGCCTGGTCAGCCAAAAGCAATGATGTCAACCAATGGCTACAAGTTGACATGGATTGTGAGAATACCGCGGTTACCAAAGTAGCAACGCAAGGAAGAAATTCTTATGGCCAATGGGTGACCAAGTATATGTTACAATACAGTAATGATGGAGTGACCTTTCAGTACTACAAAGCACGAGGACAAACGGCGGATAAGGTGAAGACTGACCCATTGAAGAATTGATTAGCATTGCCAAAGTTATTTTATTCACTTCAAAGAACATACACATTATAACAAAACATATTCGAATAAAATATTTTCAGGAAAAAAATACATTGTATTTTTATCGTTTTTTAATATTGTATTTTTAACGCATATTTTTTAAGATATTAATAGTATGATAATTTTGTATTTTTTAATATATAGTTTTTAAATCTTTCTTTTAACATGTATGTCAAACACTTTTATCATGAGCCCCAGGAAATTAAAGTCTCATTAGCAGTAGATCCTGTCTAACATCTACCACGTTATTACAATCCAATTCCTTTTAGCCTGTGCAAGTCAGTCTTTTTTTACTATAAAACAACCGAATACCATCTTCCAGCAGATTTTTTAAACTGGGTTCCACTAGGTTCCTGTTGTTCAGTTACTCAGTAATGATCCCGTCTACCTTTAGTAGATCTTGTTTCGTAGTGTTCATTTTTAATCGTCTTATCGTTTAGGAATTTCCTGGAAACAACGATCAGGACACTGTTATTTCCCATCAACTCGACCCACCAATCAGAGCCCGTTATATTCGCTTTGGACCAGTGGCTTGGCATAGACATATATCAATGAGAGTGGAACTGTACGGCTGTGAAGGTAATAAAAAGCATTGAGCCACTTCACATTCCCTGAAGAATTTTTGCTTTTTACGTCACTAAATTGTCCTAAAATGTGCACACGTGAAGAGAAGTGGACAATGAAGACGTTAAGAGACAGCTACCATTTAAACACGCACTTTATAACTTCTTAAAAAGATACAGTAGTGGTTTTATCGGTCGCCAATTATGAACAATTATCTGTATTATTTCCTCCTCTATTTCTCCTTTGTAATAAAATAAGCAGCTTACGTTAATCTGTATTTGAAAGCTTTTTACGTAATTAATAAGAAAATGCTGGCGAATCGAATAACTGGTAAACAGCATTTTAATCGTTTCGTTCATTTATTAATTTTATTTCCATTCATTTCCAAACAACCGAAATGGCGGACTGATTAATTTTTTGGAAGAAACTTGACATACAGCTTGATTTCTCAGGGTTTTTCCTTAAGCGCTTTAGTGAAGGGTGAAGCTTGACGTTCTTCCAGGGTTATACGATCAGTTTTGGGTGGTTTGAAATCTGTTGAAAGGGATAGTGGAAATAAATGTTGTCCATGAATTTTAAATTTTTGGTAGATATTACCCCACATTTAATATATAATAGTTTTAAAGACTAACATTTCCTCTGGAAGCTACTTAAAAGAAACACTAATCTCAAAACATTCAATGTTATTAATATATTTCTCCATACGTCCTGCAGATGCTGACGCAGTGATCTAAAGAAGAAGAAAAAGACATTTGACGCTCACTGGTCCTAGTTAATAATATTAATAACTCATTCAATTTTTGTAAAAGAAATAACACGAATAAAATAAATTAATTGCTGTCTACGTCTGCTTGAGTTTCAATGATATATTGCCTTGATATCTCGCTAACATTGATGCTGAGGCACTCTCTTTGCCTTCCCCCGGCGGAGACGAAACTGGCCCAACTCGAAAACGTTTAGATCAGCTTCTGCTACGTAGACTATCTCCGGTCCCAGTTGCAGTAACACGACTATAGTTCATAATAACTCCGATAATAAAAAATGTCAGAGCCTGAAATTTTTTCAGGTCATTTTTCCAGTAGTGTTATGGCCGCATTCGCATCTTTCATTCTTTCATTATTTAATTGCTACTGTTGGACATCTATTACCATGGAACTCCGATAATATTTACAAACCAAGTCCAAAATAAATTGACTCTTGAGTCTGGTTGAATTACTTTTGCAGAGGAAAGCGTGAAATCTCTCAATTATTTCACTCCTGAAAAACTTCACTTCTAAATCGGATATTGTTCACCCTGATCTAGACGGTTCTTGCAAGTACAGTACAGCTACTACTAATTTTATAGAAAGAACTGGGGCCCGTTTCTCGAAAAGCCCCGGAAACGTTTCGAGTCCGTAAAGCCATTTTTAGTTCATCTGTATCTAAAAACGGAGGAGTGTATACGCCTGAAACTTCTTGTATATGAAGGGAACCTCTCTTCATTTTAAGAACATGTGAATAAAACAGCTCTGCGATCGTGAGGTTCGAGATTTTGCTATGGCTTTACGGGCCCGAAGAGTTTTCGGGGCTTTCGAGAAACGGGCCCCTGGGCCGATATTATACATAGGCATATCAACTTTTCTCTTTAATATGTCTTGAATCCTGGCTACGACGTCTAGTTAAAGGATAAACATTTTTGGCAGAGTAAAAAGTCAACTATTCAAGAAACAGCTTAATGAAGAAAACTTCTTGGTGTTCCCTTTCTTTGAAAAACAATACAACTAAAAACAACACAGCAATCTTCGATAACACCGAGAAAAACATGAATTTTACCTTGAGGTCAGTGTATAGTACCCTGGGTCCAGAGATTTTTCTTGATTTTTCTAGAAAAACCTCTGGGACCAGGATAAGTGTATAGAGTCATCTTGTACTTTTGTTCTAGCTCTGACTCGTCAAAAGTAAATAAAAGAACCATGCATTTTTTTAATGAGATGGGAGAGAGGTGGGGGATGGGTTTGGCTGCCGGGATCTAGTACGTGGCCTCTGCAAACTGTAGCATCAAGCCTATGCGACAAGAACGAATGGTAGTCTGGGTATTCATGCATTGCAATTTTGCATATCGGTGTAGAGGGAATCTACACATATATATTTTTGCACGTGAAGTATTAGCAAGGATCCATTACATTTTTCAACCTGTCTATTCTTTCACTGTTACATGACTTTTTAGTTAAATTCTAAAATTAAAATGGCGAAAAGAAACTTGTTTCCACAACTCTGAGGAAAACTTTAACATCTGAAATGACGTTTGCCGTGTTGTCATATCTGTTTAAGCATTCAGCGCGTGCCTACTTGTACCCATTCTACCCATACTAACTTTCGGGGTTGTCGCGTGCACTTTTACGCTTTATTCCGACAACTCTCTCCAAATAGCTGTTTAATTACGCCCAATGAGGCTCCTCATTATCAGAAATTTCTACCCTGAACCCCCTTAGTAATCCTAAACTTTTGAAATGATCATAAACCCCCAAGAAAATGATAAAGTAAAATTCGATTTAACACTAAAAATAAACCTATTTGCTTTTTCTTGTTTGTACACGTTACCTTTTCCGGTTTTTAAATGAGCACAACTTAATTATGCGCGTGATCACTTGTCACAACACGCAAAAGCCCTCAAGCGTTCTCTATCTCGCATAAATTAGGTATGAAGGAATTGAGTCTGCCAACGATTATAACATCAATGAAGACCAGAAGTGTTAAAATGCACTTGTCAATGGCATTTTTGATGGTCTTCGCTCTTAGAATCGGGAACTCTTGTCAAAATATTAACAGTGACGAAGATCATGACGGCAAATACACGATGCACGTTTCAGACGTTTACCAAACGGCCGTGGAACGGGATTACGAGAGCGAAAACCCCAAAGGTACAAAAACATCGCGAAAATTGCTTTCCAAAAGTAGTTGCAAATGCTATTTAAACTAGTTTGAGATGAATTATGCGACGGTGCTCAATTATGCGGCGATTATATAACAATTCATACAATGTTCTAATATAATTCTCTATGACTGAAGTTGTATTAAATAGCTAATAACATGAATGCCGTGCGTGTGTGACATCAATCGTAGCGAGAAATAATGTCACTAGCACTTGGAGTTAGTCTGTACGCTTTCTTCGGCATTTTTTTACACTTGTATTACCATAATGTTCAACTCTTAATCTTTATTTTTCCAATAAACCTATTTCTACCACTTTTCACAGTTTGTGGGGCAGATGTGAAATGTCACACCAACGAAATGTCAATATCTCTTCCTAAGTCCTTACTTGTTAGCATCGACCGAGAAAACCTTCAGCTCCTGGATCCAACCTGTACGGCAACGGAAAATAGTACGCATTTTGTTCTAACAACGACTCTGATTGGATGCGGGACCTCCAGCAGTCAGACTGAGAACAGCCTGGTATACAGTAACAGGGTTCGTCATGTTCCTCCGGGGACAGCAGTTATCACGCGAGCACCAGAGGTTCAAATTTCTTTCAGCTGCCATTACTCTAAATATGGTTTTGTGTCAACTGGAGCTCTACGCAGTGAAAAAAGAACAAATATAAACAGGGCGGCAGAAAGAGTATTCGATGAAGATATCTGCTGGAATAACAGGTGTGGTGTGCTTGCTAGATTTTAAACTGCAACCATTTTCTCCGGGGTATTAGAGCCATGTCCAGTGCTGGCCTTGGAATCCCGAGTTTCCGCATCGGAGTCGACTCAATATCACAACTGTGCACGTGTGGAAGTGTAGAATAATGTGACAAACTGGAAATTTAAACCGGCCTTTTTCCCCAGCCATTCCACACTTGTCATTCTTTACTTAGTTCCACATTCCTCTATGCGTAGAAGTGACTAGCTGTGAAAAACTTTGGATTTCAGCAGCCTTTTCCTTGGCCATTTCACATTTGTCATTCTTTGCTTAATTCTACACTTCTCTATATGTGGAAGTGCAGAATGCTGTGCCAAACTAGGGATTTTAACGCCTTTAGGCCATGATCAATCCACGATTGTTGTTAAAAGAATAAATAATAAATAAAAAACTTTATTTTTACGTCAAATATATTTAGCACTGTTGTGTTAAAATGATGACCCTGTAATTGAAAATTAACTAAGCAAACTGATTGCAAATGGAACATAAACTAGACAGCAATCACTTTGTGTAGATTTTTGAACTGAAAACAACGTTATAAGACCTTATAAACTGTGTTATAATGTAGTGTTATGGCTGCATTCGCATCTATTATCATGTCTATATTTCATTGCTACTGTTTTTCATCTATTACTATGGTAGTACCGTATATTGCTGTCTGCCATGTACAAAATAGCTTAATAAGACGAGGAAAAACTACGAAGAGTTAGAAGTAAACATTAATGGAACAAGCACCAGGATAATTTGGATATATGATACCTATACTGAATGCAACACCAAATGTGTTATAAAGACAATGGTGGTGATAACCTGCTTTAAACTTTGAAGAGTAAATGGAGTAACTATTGGCGGTTTTCTTTTCTCATTCTCATTTTAGGTTTCTGCTGTATCGTCGCAGCTTTACATGTCCGAGGGAATTGACAGCATATACCCTTGATTTACATGACCAGAACAGAGAAGACAAATGACAGTTCAGGAGACTCAACCGGGCCTACAAAGGCAACTCGATACTCAGCAGATGGAATTCGGAGCTAACTTTATTTGGCTCATTTGGGGTCTGTAGGGTTTTGGTGTGTGTGGAAGCTCAATATTTAATCGCCTATAAATAGGTCTTGGGCTGGAGACGAGAACCTTCTAACAGTAAGCTCCACACCAGATACACCAAATGGGGCTCATCAAGGTTACCAGAGTGGCGGAGTCACAAATTACCATGTCGATTATTTAATACCTTATGAACTAAAAGCATTTTTTTTTTTGATGTTTTCACTTGCCCAATGCGATAAGGTCGAATCCACCTATTTGGGAAACTTTTTTTGTAGCTAGTAATTTACCTCAAAGAGATTTTTCTAGCTCGAAGTCAACCAAAGGCTTCGTCCATTACTCATTACATTTATGTGTGTAAATTACTCTCATGATATGATTTGTGTTCATGTGTAATTGTATATCTGTATTTATGCCAGTTTAGACTATTTACCAATAAAAATACAATTATTGGCCAACCTTTCCTCAGCAAATTTTAAACACTGGAATTTTTGAAGTTGAACGAGCTTTGTAACTCTTTAACACATAATCTATGCATCCTGATCTTACTGTCTTGAAAGTTCCCATAATAAGTGCGATCTTGTCAAAATTTGTCTCATTTATTTGTTTGTAACCGTATTGCTGGTCACGAATGCGGTAGTCTGCAGTCGTTATGCTACAGAGCGGTTTGACAACAAACACCTTAATTTTATGTGTAGTCGAATTCTTTAATCACAATGAAGTACGTAACTTCATGGTTCAAAAATCAAAATTTTCCGTGTTAGCATTGTGATGAGAGCTTTGACATAATAAAAGAGAACAATAAAAGAACCTCTATGCTTAGTGGTCTCAATGAATAAATTAAACTGAATGCGGAAAATTGTTCTTGACTCCAATATATACGACGCTATGGCGCTTATAAATGGAACTGTTTCAACATGAAAACTTGAAGCAAGATGCTAGTCATTTTGGTGTTTCAGCTCTGTTTTATGCTAGCCAACTGTCGTCATGAGATTCTTTCTTATGACAAACCGCAAGACGCAACGCGAGACGAAAGAGCAGACACTGAAATAAGTGATAATACACACGATATTCTTGTTATAGGTAAGAACCTAACTTAGTCGATTTTGACTTTGACAATATTTTAGATATTTCAAAATTCCTTTCACCTTGAGTACGCTAGCCCTAGCTTAGTAAATTAGTACACTGGATCGTTGTCATGTTTTGCCGCAATCTGCGGTGTTTACCGGAGAGTGTTAGAAGTCAAACATACTATGCAATCACTCATCCTTAACTTTAAGTGCGCCATAATTAATTCTGGCAAATTCGTATGCTTGGATGAATGTTACATCTTTTTCTCAAACAGTTAAAATGATGGGTAAACTTTATTTAGAAACAAACATTTTAGGAAGTCGTTGTTACTTCAAAATCCTTAATTTTAGCCTCGATATTCTTATAAAATATATTCTTATAAAAAGAATAGTGTACTAGAACTCCAAATGAGCGTACTTTAGACTTACATTGAAGCTCAAGTATAAAACCAGTCTTACTTGTTTTACTGGTCCTTTACAATAAAGTAACACGCCAATAAAGTGCGATGCACGTCGTATAAAGACGCAGTGAATTTCGTCGAAAAGTTCAACTATTTTATGGTCCTAATATATATAAACAAACACAGATATCCCTATACTTTACTGTTATTATGACTTTTTTAAGCAGACGATGACACCGTGTTTGATTATTCAGATGAAGTGCAAGGTCAGTATATTCGTTTTATAACCTTTATATCCATCATTTGTCTGTGATAACCATAAAAAGGAATAAGACGTCTAATGGCACTGAATTTACTTAATTTTTTTCTCCAGCTTCTGAGCGGTCCGGAATCCTAAATCGTTTCGTCGGATTGGCTAATTGCGCGCTCTAGTGATACGGATTTTCCCATCAGGACCACGAGTACGGACCGCTCCGAAATTTCCAACACTGTTTTAGGCCAAAAACCAATCTTGTTGAACATAATATCTCCCTAGTCAGTGTGACAGATAAAATCAGCCCTACAAATTTTGCAAACAGTATCGAATTTTGTGGCCGAAATGTCAATGAATGAGAATTCTTGGG
>Ga0126338_10002700_pt1 | contig 12266 bp, 8 predicted proteins | sample OrbCmetagenome_2_FD_92529 | JGI IMG/M metagenome (GOLD analysis project Ga0126338, IMG submission 92529) | Coral microbial communities from Petempiche,Puerto Morelos, Mexico - Orbicella C C metagenome | ecosystem: Host-associated > Invertebrates > Cnidaria > Coral | place: Petempiche,Puerto... | reverse complement strand
TTGTTAACACAAGCCTTGTGGAGAGGGTGTAAACCCCTCGCCCCCCCCGCCCCCCCATACTGGGCGTGCAAAACCCCCCCCCCCCCCCTCCCCCCAATTTCCTGTGCCAGCTGTAACCAGCCGTAAAAAAAGCACATGAAGACAATAATTGCCTTTCCTACCCTCCCTGAAGATGTTCTGGTTCTCCTATTGTTCTATTGTTGTTAAGGACAGATAAACCAATGAGAATCGGCTTTCTGCACATATTTTTAGAGGACTTTAGGGGTCCTAGAAAGACAGTTTTTCGTCTTAAAATGATGCACTCGAAAAGTGCAGGTAATCATGGCATATTGTGAGCCAAGGCTACAAACTTCCAGGGTCTTGTTTTCATACCTAAAACGGAGAAATTACTTCTTTGGCACTTAAAATAGAAAGGAAAAAACATAAATCAATGTTTAGGTTGCCTCAGAATGGAAGATCAAGGTGTTCAGTCCTCCAACCTTTCTGGTAAAAAATTTTTCCTTCCTTCAACCGCCGTGAAAACATGACGATCGGTGCACTTTCAAGTGAGTTTTCAATACAGATCGCGGATCTAAAGCAGCTTCCTGGACTTAAGAAAACAAAAATGGTAATGTAGTTACTGTATTACTTCAAAGTTGAACTCAACTTTTAGGACAATTGGTAAAGCCACGGCCGATAAAATAACTGGAAAACTCGCCAGCAAAATTTCAAGCTTTCACTTCAGCATGAAGAATTAATTTGAACATGCGGTCATGCAGTGAAGCACGTCTGTGAAATTTGGAACATTTTTATGCTTTTAGATAAGTTTTTTTGGCCTCATCTTGAATGAAAATTTGTTATTGAACTTCCTGTCACGTTTCTTTCATTTGGTTACCTTTATTTGCGAATTTTAGGTTTTAAAAGTGAACAGTATTTTTGCATGCTGGATTTCTGCATATTTAATTTACAGCGACCCCTGTGGTTTGTTTGTTTAGTGTATTTGCTTCATTCAAATATGTTTTTTGAGTCTCATTCTGCAACTACAGAACTCCTGAGAAAAGAACTAAAAGGGGACTTAATTAACACATTTGAAATACGATTTATCCCAAAATAATTGCCTTGTTTTTGTCGTCTTTTTGATGTACAACTTTCATCTTTCTTTCACTGCACTGAATTATTTCGTCACACGGTGAAGAAATTATCGGATTTCTTCTTTTTAAATTGGTTTTTACATGTGTCTTTTGCTGTTATTTTCCAGTGTTTTATCAAATGTTATCCATTATAGTAAAAGAGTGGAAATCCTGTTGTATTCAGTTTCGTTTTGTCCTCATTTTAGCATAATCAGTTTTCTCGGCTTTTGTCGCGTGGCAAAGAAAAAAAAATATAATTTCTTGTTTTCTTATCAGTTTTACAGATCAAGCTGAGTTCTTTTTGTTGATATCTTTTTATATTTTGGCCCTTCATTTATTCAACTTTAAATAAACGATGTCTTGAAACCTGATCTTGTGTCTGTGGTTACTATGCATATGGTCTATTTTTGTGCTTTCGCCCGCTCTGAAATATTTCACAAAAACACCAGGGAATTAGGGGTGGGTCGCAGGCAATTTCATGTAGGAGTCAATGGGTTAATACCAGGAAAATGTACAGGTGACAAGTGGGATATTTCATGTTTTATCACAGGAAAGCATTGCATAACTAATTTATACCCTGCCAGAGGGCTGTCATTAAGTTTTGAGTCACCTGCAGCCTTGATCTTCAAAACCATAACATAAAGGGGCTATCAACCATACTCAGCCATAACAGGTGTTACCGGTTACGGCCCTTAATGACAGCCCTGATACAACAAAAGTTAGTATTCCAAGGAATACCATTTGAAAGTGTTGCATAACTAGGATGCACATGTACAGGTACTGGACAACTTAATTGATATGAAAACTTACTGTATATTTAACAAATTAACATCAGTTTTTCATGTGTCTCTCCTGTTATTGATCATAAATTCCGTCATGACATTGTCAAAGTGGCTGGGGATCTCGCCGAAAGGATCCGCAGACTACTTTGACAATGCCATGAAGAAATTTATTGTCAATAACAGGAGAGATGCATGAAAAACTGACATCAGTTGGTTTTTCGCTAATAAAACAATAACAAATTGTCAAAATGTCCACTCTTGCTTGTTGAGGCATTGCATAAATTATAAATTCATGTGCCTGTCTGCTTATCGATAATGAAAATTAGCCAATGGGTGGGCAAGAATTTCACCAGTTATTGTAAAAATATAGTTTAATTAACCAAGAGCGATTATTCACTGATTAAATGTAGTATCAAAATTCATCAGCAACATGTAGTGACCTAAAAGTTTATTAAAAGATTACCTTTCTTGTTTGAGAGCATATTCCAACATCTTTATTCTTCTAATTAAATCATGCTTAAGATTCTCTTGTCCTTTTCTTTCTCCTTGTAGGAATGCAATACGTGCCTAGAAATTGAGACATTACAAGGTTATGTACAAAAATGAAACCATTCTTTAACAGCTGGAAACCAAGAGACTAAACCACACTGTGCTCAACCTTGACAGCGTGTACATTCTTTATGAAACTATACACAACCACTGAATGAAATATACATCTAACACAAGCAAGTACTTTTTTTGCTTCTAGTATTTTCCAAACAATTGTACACATGTTTGTTTTTATCCTAGGAGAGCTTTGATTTTCAAAGGAAATTTCCAAGGACATTTCAAAGGTTTTCGAAGGCATTTCAAACATTTTATGGTCCCAGTTGTAGGACAAAGCAATCAGACTTTTCTCTTGAAAATGGGAGAATTAGGGGAAGTTTACAGTTAATACATAAGACATTTTTTATTGGTCCAATTTACATAATATTTTTCTAAAGCACGCAATAGCTCAAATCTTTCATCAAAGTGTGTGATTTTGGTCCATAGGTGTAAACAGGCATGAGAATGAGGTTTTCAACCTGAAGGAATGAGACTCACACCCATGGGTGAAACTCACATCCAAGGCGTGAGAGTTGGCAGGTATGCTCTAGATCTCTCAAAAAGTGAAAGTGATAATAATATAAATATATACACCAAGAACATCAGGCTATTTCTAAATTCATGATTACAAAACTATCAATGAGAAATATTACAAGCAGTTATGACAATAACAGCAAAAATATCTCATCCCATGCATAACACAAGAACTACCACAAAGTATTAAAAAAAACCAAACAGGTTTCTCAGTTAAGTTTTTGGCACAAGGGTCTAAAGCTGAAATAAGGAAGTAATGTTCTGAAGTCTTTACACAAACGATAAAATACCGACACAGAAAATTGAAGGATAGAGAAAGGTGGCAATACTACGCTCTCGCGTAAGTCATGAAAACAAATACATTATTGAGCCAAAAATTTAGGATTGACAGAATTACAAATTTAATTTTTTCATGATTGTTAACAGGCAGCTTAATAAGAATGGACCAGACACATACTAAACATAAATATACAATTTCTTTGCCAGGTATTTCAATGACAAGTGAACAGTAGTTTTCTATAATGATGGTTGAAAGCAACAGGTATTGACATTGGGAGTTGATCAGTGATTCTAGAACATCTGATCCATAACTACCTGTGATACTGAATTATTCATTTGCATGTAAACACATCAGAGATAACTCTTCTACACAAAGAAAGTCACCTTGACTCTTGCATTGTGTGATATTTCATCGGTCATTAGTTTGATTACTTCCACATTGTGAAGTATTTAGTATACTGTTGTTTGTAAACAAAATCAATAAAGGCACAGGCAAGGCAACCTTTATAAAGTGATAAATAAGTGTTAAAATATGACCTAGACTTCACTGATATCAGATTTGAATTAATCATGTCTCAAGGTTTGAATTTACTAGTTATCATATAACACGAAATTTGAGATAAATACATACTAATTTATAAAATGATGGGATGTATATATTCCTATAATGCCAGACATCACTAATATTTTTCCAAAGAAATGATCACAAGCTGTGTACAAGCGGGGCTCTTGTCTATGTGACATATTTAATCAACTTGAAACAAAACCATTTTTTACTAAAACATAAACATCCAGAAATTAACGATTAAGCTCTGGATCTTTGATACAACCAAGCAAACATACGCACCTATAAAAATCGTTCATCGATCTGTCTTTGTCAAACGAGGAACGTACAACTTTCAGGAAATTCAATCGAAAGAGCACTCGAGATCGAGACGGACGAAATTCAAAATAATAACACAATTCTCATAGCCTTTCTTCCAAAGCCTTTGAAAGAACACTTTGTCCGGACAAGATCGAAAAGTCAGGGTCTTAAATTCAACTAAACATAATCAACCCTGTTTTGAAGGAGTTTCTTTTATAGCCCAATATCTCAAGATTCCTTGAACAAGCCTTTGATCGCAAGATTTCAAGATAAGACTAACTAGAGACTAGAAGCTGGGAGTTCGGATATTTCTGGGTTCTCCAATCAACAAGCACAATTTCATACCTTACTACTACCAGAAATCAAGCTTTTTCCTCAGAACATGATAATAACGACTGTTGCAATTCACTTTCGGTGACGAAACGTTTAGAAAACATTTCGGAAGTAAACCTTAAATTGGATCATAACACTACGCAGCTAAGCTCAACTTCGAAGGTCATTTACGAGAATTACGCATAGCCGAAGGTTTCGAACAACCTTTTTAGCCCGTGAACACCGGTACGATGAAACAAGGAAAGCAACTAACGGATGGTTTGAAGGTCGTATTTCACATTTAAAAGCTACGAAGAAGCAGTAATAAAGCTATTTCAAGCTTACCTGCAATTCGGCTTTCTCCACGTCCCAATGTGCTCGATCCATTTCAAATCTGGCCCACTCATGTTGAATAAAATGTAAAATGCCCGGTATTGTATACTTTGTTCCTGAATCATTCTCTTGGATTTGAGAAGAAACCGGAACTTTTCCACCATTGTCGTTTTCCATGTCAACTTGAAGCTACAACTTTTTACTCCATGAAAGCCGCCATTACATTAGCACGCGACAATGGATCGGCAGTGCAAGGAGCACTCCGAAGGCGCCAAGGAAACCGTCATTCGATCTCTCTTTAATTCCTACAACAGAAGCAATGGGGGCACTTAAAGACAGGATATCGCTGAAAATATTTTCTCTCTTGTAATGGACTAAAAGTAGAAGCTTACTCCGTCGAAAAAACCGCTCTCTTGGTGATAATCCCCCCTCAAAGATGGAAGGCACTCAGATTGCCTTCATTCAAGATCACATGACATCTTCTCTCTACCATCACCCTATCAAATTCCTGCACACCGAATTCCGAGCATTACCGAAACGATACCGAAGATTATCCGAAGATTAAATATCGCGCCCGCACTATTTAAGACCTCTCCATAAAATTAAGGAAGGTTTGGTTATAAATACTCAAATACAGCATTTTTTTCGAAATTAGCAGATGATACACTACAAATAAATACACAGATCACAATTTCATGGCCAACTTTTCAAGTATTACGCTGTAAATTCCATTTCTGAGTTAGTTCCTCTTGATTGGTCAGTGGTGCCCTTCATGTAAACTGACATTATGTTTCGTGAGCTGTCGCCTGACTGTTTTCATATCGCGGCGGAGAAAGTGACTTAAAATTTGCATGGTAAGTATCAGAGGTCGTTTTGTTTCAAGATTACAAGAAATAAATGTTATTAAACGGAATTGTATTTTAAAATTTGCTATCTTTTATAACGTTGTACTTTGATCGTTGAACACTTCAAAATAGTTTTGAGATTATGCAAGCTGAGTTCCCAGCTGATCTCTCACAAGATTTTACATTTTAACGTGATTGTTGTTTTGTTTATTTCTTCTTTCAAGTCGACTGGAGTGAAATTTACCAAATCAGGAATACCTATTCCTTTAGATTCCTTTGGAAATGAGATGTGTTTATTGTTCATCAAATATGGCAGATGCCGATTCAAGAAAAAATGCAAAAAGTCTCACTGGACACCACCTTTGCCAGGTAAAGCGGCCTACCAACCCGAGGGAGACCAAAGATTCATTAACATTTTCAGCAACAGGGCAACTGGTTTTCACAGGCGGGCAGAACGTTTTGAATTGAACTTCTTTACAAGAAAACCTTTCCTCTCCATGGTCAAACCAGGCAACCAAAATCACCCTTACAGCCGGTCAATTTGCCCGGTGCCCGGCCATTAATGAAACCACTGTACAGATCTCTTGAAAAACCTGGAAATTCCCCTTATATGTAAACAAACGTATTCTAAGCTGAATTGAACTGCAATTCATTATTTCCATTTTTTCATACGGAGAGTAGGGCCAGAAATTTTACTCCCTCTAGGCCTTCCTCTCTTGCGGTTTCCTTCCGGTGCCCACTTCACTGCAATGCATGGGAGGGAATGTCTTATCCATTTGCAGCACATGTCCAATCATGTCCACCTCCTTCTCATTACTTCTTTGCTGATAGTTTCCGTGTTAGCTCTCTTTGCATAGGCCAGTTATTAAAAGATTCTTAAAAGTCTAAGCAGGCACTTGTTCTGGGAAAACTGTGAATGCATTTCTTTTATTGCAGTGCTGCTCTGCTCATGTAATAGTTGCTTTGGATAGATAGCTATTTTTTAGTATCAGCCATGAAAATATGCACAGCTTGCTCGAAGTCACTTACTTTCTGTTTTGTTGATGAAAAAAACTCAACACTTTCATGTTCCAGATGAAGAGTATCCAAGGTTACCACCTTTGCCACTGTCACCTCCCCCGTACTCATCATCTCTTGACAGCTACTCATCTTCTAAGAGAAACATTACTAGTCAACCGATCGAAAGACAGAATCTCCCAGCCATTGAAATGAGCTTTCATCAGACAAAGTGTACTGCATATATAGGAAATGATAACATTGGTTTGGAATCAACAGAGAGTGGGTTGCCATATTCACAAGGTTTCATTGCTTCACAAATGCCAAAGAACCTAGGATGCTATACACAAGATGAAACCTTTGGAATGGCACAGCCTTTGGTTCAATATATGTCTGACAACATTCAGACTGATCCTGACCTTGGTTTTACTCATACCTCAAGCACATCTTCAAGATCACCAACAATTATTTCAAATTTTCAGGATCTTAGTGTGAACACCACAAAACCAGTAAATGATTCAGAGTACAGTACAGTTGAAGAGGCCACCCCTGTTAATGCAAATTTGACTGCGCAACGGTTGGAAAAAACAGTGGATAGAATGGTACAAGAGATCTATCAGGGAAAATACAGATTTGAATTTGTGTATCATCCAAAAAGGCAAACCAAAGGTTTGTACTAAACGCTTAAAAACATATTAATATGTTAACAAATGTGTGAAAAAATGGCAACAGTTACATATAACTCTTTGTGCTCTGTGTTCTATATAATGATGCATCAATTGGATGCCTGTAGTGCTAGGTAATAAACACCTAACACTATAGCAAATAATAAATCTTATCTAGTAACATTTTAGAAACACACCATAGGATAGGGTGCGCCAGAAGCATTTTTTCTATAACTTGGTACGTGTAGGAACACAGGGACAGCACAAGCTGTTTATATAATCGCATCATGAGCAAAGGTTAAATTTACATTTGGAAAATTGAAATAAACAAGTGCTTTTTCTCTCTTTTTCACACCTTAGTTTAACACTCCTTGACATTTGGTAGAACTTTAAAAAGTTGTGTAAATGCTTGCCCACAGGTCGGCATGTGGGGTCCCACTGACAGCATTTCTCGTTCTCTCAAACTTTCACTCATGTTTCTAGAAACTCAAAAGAAACACAGAAAAATGTTTTCTATCTCTTAAGGTGCCCATAATGTCAAAACGTTTTTTTGCTCATCTAATTCCACATTTCACCTAATGAGCTTCTCCGAAAAAATTTTTCGATTTGGATAAAATGCAATTTTTTTACAAATCTTTACAAAGTTCAAAATTCTATTTTCGTGCGGTCAACCCCTGCCGCTGATCACAGGAATAATGTGCTCAAAATGGCCTTGAGACTGATGCCTGTGATGTAGGTTCAGGAACCTACGATGAAGACTGATGTTGTTTCCAGGATCATTAACGTTGTTACAAAGAGCGGCAATGCACCTTTCCGGCATTTTCAACTAAATGTAGACAACTCTGAAGCAAAATTTCCTCTTGTTTTCAAGTCAGATAAGTTATGAACCAAATCACATGTTCCTGAAGCTACATCACGACTCACTTCAAACCAAGGAAGACTGGTGCGAATGGTGGACCAAAATGGCGGCAAATTTGAATGCCTTTAAAAACTTATAAAAAAATTGCATTTTATCCAAATCGTAGAAGTTCATTAGGTGAAATGTAGAATTAGATGAGCAAAAAAACATTTTGACATTATAGGCACTTTAAGTGGTATATGTGCCTTCTGCATAAGGAAATGGAAAATAATACCATGCCATGGGCTTATAATACCATTAGACAGAGTTACTGTGTAATCCCAGCATGTTAACACGTCTGTAATGTGAGGTAATTTAGGACGATTAGCCATCAGAGGTTTCATGAATTCAAAGTTTTTAGCATGAAGGCAGTTGATTTTCAGTGCAGGCAAAAAGCTTTGAAATGAACTTTGATGCGAAAACAGCATGATGCTGCCCCTTGAAAATGTTGAATTCTATTTGTAGGAAATAACTGGAGATACCAGAGCAACACTGATCAGAGTTATAAACAATATGGAGCTTATTATGACCGAGTGAGAGGGAAGCTTCAAGTTCAAAATGAACCACACAATAAGGTATAACATTTTTAAAGTCAAGAGGAGGTGATTGGAAATGATCTAGCCTGCAATTTTTATTTATAAATTTTAAACTTATATTGAGAACTCGTTAAATAAATTTTGCATACTTTTATTTGTGACCTTTTGTAGGTGGAAAAGAAAAGATTAAAACTTTTGCGTAAAGCTCACTGGAACACTTGCCAAGTACTCAAAACAAGGCTGGCTCAACTACCACCAAGCTACTCCCTGAATGTGAATTTTGCACGAGTGAACTTTAACAGACTGCGGCCATATTTTTATCTCTTAGTGCAGCAGGTAAGTGATGTGAAGTTTCTAGTTTGAAAAGGCAGCGGGGTGAAATTTGATTTAAGTTAATTAACTCTTGTAAACATGTAGAATCTGGCCGGTCACAACAACTAAAACACATGCATGCAATCAATCAATCACTCCGAAATTGCAAAAACTTGCAAAAACAGAGTAACTAGAAAGTACACATATAAGTGAAAGTTTGGTGAAATTTGATTCTTATTTGTTGTGAAAGAAGTGTGTTTCCATCAATAAATATTAACGAGGCAAGATTACACATGATGGGGGAAGTTTCTCATGAAAACAAAATAGATATGGGTGGGGCCAAATGGTGTGATTTTTGAACCATAATTGACCTAAATTGGGAGTTTGGAACAAGAAATTTAAGTTTGGGGCCTCTCCCCTCTGCAGAGGCTTCCTATGGGAAATTGAATAATGGGTCAAGGCAGCGCAAAAGAGGCCTTGCAGAGGAGAGAGGTTTGGGGCAGAACCAAAATAGGGTAGGGAAAATTGCATATTCGGGCATGAAACAGGGTAATAGGGTTGCAGGAGCATGCTGTACACCTCCACTGAAAATTTTGGTAAACCCCTCTCCCTTCCACTCCCTTGAGCACACAGTATATCTTTACAAACGATGAAAAATCACCTTACATCATTTACATACATGTAACATAACTTAACTCTGTTTTCTCCTGTGGCAGATTAAAGTGGAGGGACCTAGGGGGCCTGGGTACTCATTTTTGTTGGAAGAAAAGATTTCCCTTACACACGTTATGACACTTTCACCCCACCCACCCCTCCAGCTTTTTTTATAAGCACATCTGGACCTGTCTTGCTCTCTTATGTTACATTATAGTGCTTCTTCTGTGCGGAGCCAGCCGAGACACGATGGAGACCAACTGCATTTTCTTGTTTAATGGCAGACACTCTGATTGCTTTCTTCACAAATTGTAATATCGCTCCAGTGGAGGCAGAAAAGAAGATGCTGGATTGGGGTGCACGGCCAGTCAGGGTTAGTAACAAGTACTTTTGTTTCATTTTGTAAGCGAGTCATTTAATTTTCATTGGTCTAATTTCTCTACTAATTCTTCTCTACACGTACTGTGATTGGTCAATGTAGTGGGCAGCATATTCTACTGGCGCTTATCTCTGGTTTCTGTAGCATGAGGCGACTAGGAGTATTTCTACTCCCCACTGGATTGGGTGCTATTTTACTGCAGGGTTACCCCCCAGCATTAAATTTGCCAGTATCCATTTATACACCTGGGTGTAGAGAGGCACTGTAAGAGTAAAGTGTCTTGCCCATGAACACAGTGCAATGTTGCCAGCCAGGCTGCTCAATCCAGAGTCAAGCACACTAACCACTTCCCTGCCACAAACAAGAAGAGCACCTCAGTTTCAAGCTAACAATGGCCTAGTCAGAAGTCTAATTTTGTTTGTTTGTGTTCAGGTGCGGCAGTGTATTTCTCATATGTGGTCCATTATCGTGAAGTCTTCCTTATCTACCGCTGGAGTTGCGCAAGAAGTGATGGCTTGTGAAAAGCAAGTGTTTGCGAAGAAACTGTAAGTCTACTTTCAATGATTCTTGCCGTCACAATGAAATTAACCTCCACTCCTCTTGAAACGTTTTGTTCCTCATTTTTGACAACTTTTTCCATTTTTGCCATTTTTTCTACCTATAGGGTGAGAACCAGTTGCACGAGCAATTAACTGGGGGAGGGGGTATCTGACCAGCCACGCCCTCATGGGGGACAAAAATCCCCATCATTTTGAAAGCTTCTCATTACCTTCCTGTCTGACAACGTATAGATTTAGTGAGGAGAAGTCAGATGCTGATCACTCAGTTTTAATTGCAGATGTACGGTGGATTACGCGTATGCTTGTTCGCTGGCTGCACCATTGATGAAAGCGAATGTGGACAGGTCAACACCCACAATCACAATATCTGTCAGGCAAGGAATTCAAGCTGTTAAGAAAGCATCGCTTATAGGACAGAAACCAAAAATCTTGAAGTTGCAGAGAGTCGGTGAAAGTGTTAGTGTAAGGATAAAATCCTCTACAACACTTGATAAAGGAGTTTCAAATAGTAAGGGAGTGACTTGCAAGAAAAAGAGAAGAACTCGAAGGTCACGGCAACTTTCGTTACTAGATCAGCAAGGCAAACAGGATTTGCAGAAACGTTGTAAAACGATTCTTGACAATGCGGTGGATTGTCCTTAAGCTCGACTTCGCCGAAATGTTACTTCTGCGTTGCGTCACACACGCGTTATGTTTCGTTAGCTACGCTTTGTAGGAGTATGGCGGTTATGGCTCCTGGTTGTGTGGGCCAGATTACGTTGTGTTACATTACACGTGCTTTACGTGGAATACGTTACGTTTTGTTATGGCATGTGCGCGCTTTTTCTGCTTCGCTACGTTGTTACATTAGTACGTTACAGTGAGTGTCACGAGCACCCGCCTGCCTAGTTGTGTGGAACACGTTACGCTCTGTACGTTACGTTGTGTGGAATACGTTATGTGTTTTACGTGGACCGCGCAACGTTTTGTTATGGCACGTGCGCGTTATTTGTGCTTCGTTGTTACGTTACGCTTTGTAGTGCATGTCAAGAGCACCCGCCCGCCTAGTTGTGTAAAATACTTTATGCTCTGAACGTTACGTTGTGTGATATATGTTACGTGCTCACGTGGACTACGTTACGTTTTGTTTTGGTATGTGCGCGTTGTTCGTGCTTCGTTATGTTACATTACGCTTTGTAAAGCATGCCAGGACCACCTACCTGTCTTGTTGTGTAGAATACGTTACGCTTTGTAATGTTACAAACCGTTATAAGTGAAAAAAAATCTCGAGCTTTACAAAATAATTTAGCCCCCGTGTTTATTCATTCTTGGCGTACCTTGGTTGCGAACTGCAGCTCTTCGAAATTAATCGTCGACCGCTTATTTCGCTCGTGTGTTTCTCGCTTCTCGCTTCTCGTACGCTTGATCCACGAGAGAGGATCAAGACTGGATCATGATCCACGGTACACAGGGGGTGGGGGTGGGGGGTGGGAATGGTGTAGGAAGCTTTTTCGCGCGGCACTCCTCTCCTACCATTTTTTTTTTTTTTTTTTTTTTTTTTTTTTTTTTTTTTTCTTCCATCTCTTCTTTTTTTGTTTCCTTTTGTGTTTTTTCCCACCCCCCCCGGGCCCTTGCTGTTGTGT
>Ga0126338_10002696_pt1 | contig 12270 bp, 11 predicted proteins | sample OrbCmetagenome_2_FD_92529 | JGI IMG/M metagenome (GOLD analysis project Ga0126338, IMG submission 92529) | Coral microbial communities from Petempiche,Puerto Morelos, Mexico - Orbicella C C metagenome | ecosystem: Host-associated > Invertebrates > Cnidaria > Coral | place: Petempiche,Puerto... | reverse complement strand
TCATCCATTCTTGTTTTTTTTTTTTTTTTACCCGTGTTGTTTTTTTTTTTTTTTTTTTTTTTTTTTTTTTTGTTTTTTTTATATCTTGTTTATTAAATTTTGTTAAGGGGAGGGGGGGGGGGGGGGGGGGGGGGGGGAGGGTACTCCCTTATATGGGCTATAGGTACGTGTGGCCCCAAAGGGTAGGGGGTTTTAGTCGTTTTTGTCATAAATAGGATATCGATTTTGGCCATTTTGGTCTTAAATAGGGTAGGGTTTTAGCACTCTAGTCTTTAATTGGGTATGTTTCTTGGAAAGAAGCTACTTTTTCATCATAATTTATCAATAAGACCGTCAGCAAAAGCCCTTCATAATGTATGTTTAGGGCAACTGTGCCAGCCTCAACGGTCATAAATAGGGTATCAAATTTTTGGCCAGGTCATAAACAGGGTAGCAAAAATCGCAGACTTTGATCATAAATAGGGTAAGGGTTTTGGGAAGTGGGCCGCACACCCCCACCCAACTTTTTTGGGAGTACCCACCCCGGGGAAGCTGACTAGCAGTGAACTAGCTTTATTTCATCCATTGTATAACAAACTAAGGGTACTGACCAATACTAAGTTACTTCTTAACTAAAATGCAATATTCTATTTCCATGTGTGGTATTGCAGTGAACCAGTTTTACAGGGGACTGGGACATGTTCATTGCCAGTTCATGCCTTTTGAAGACTGACGCAAATTATGAAAAGCAACATAAATAATATTTCTGGTAACCCACGCGGCCCTTTGAAAGAAGAATGTTTATCACTACAGTCGGCTGCATCTAAGCGTACAATCTGATCACACCAGAGCAGTTCCGTGATAATATATAGTCACGAATTTCTGCCTTCGCTGATATACCAGAAGCACCTACAGAGGGGTCAGTACAAAACGTGGACCCCCCAATCTGGACCCCCTTTTGGACCCCATCTGGACCCCTTCTGGACCCCCTTCTGGACCCCCATTTGGACCCCCATCTAGACCCCCATTTGAACCCCCATCTAGACCCCTATCTGGAGCCCCATCTGGACTCCCTATTTTTTCTTCCAGAAAATACGGGCTCCTGATTTAAATGATTTAACTTAGAACATAACACGATGAAGTCTATTTAATCAGTGTGCAAAATGTGAAAAAATTAATGAATTCACGTTGCATTGTGTCTAGAATAATATAATGGCTGCGGCTGCACTATGAGAGTTAACTAGGTTATTTCTAATTAATCAATTACGATCAACTGGGTTACCGAAAAATCGTGAGTGGGCGCTATTTTCGGCAGTTCATTGAACATAAACCGGGTTAACGGTTACCATGGAAATTAATTAAAGAACAATAGATTTTTTAACCGAGTGAGGTTAATTTTAAACTACCTTTCTGCGTGGTCTAACCCAGGGTAGTGGTCTCTTAACAGTGCCGTGCATTGGCTTTTTCGTGAAATGTGTCAGTCATCATGGTCTGTATGTGAGATGTTGTTCACTGTGGCACAAACAAGTGCATAATCTTCTACTGGCCATGGCAAGTGGTAACAACAGTTTGAAACAGTTGTATTACTAGAACGGATTTCTAGTTTTTTTCCTAATATGTGTCGGCTATACCATATCAGTCACGTTTGCAAGGAACCTTCACACCTGAAGCATGGCCTGAACAAGAATTGAAGCGCTCATTCACCTTAGAAGGAGAAATTTTAATCGACCTCCGCAAAGAACACAAGAGTACGTCAAAGGGAAGGCCAGTTCGTTAAAATGGCCAGAAATGCAGATGAATGAATGAATTTCGTGAACAATTAATGTTAAGTGAAGTGCATTTTCCAAACGTAACAGCTGTAGACCGAGAGCGTTTCCCAATTCCTAGATGCCATAATCCACGCTTCTCTATCGATAAAGATGCTCAGAAGCGAGTGTTTCTTTTTGTAATAAATGGAAGAATATGCAACGTTCTTAGTGAAAGGACTCGATGTTCATTCTGAGGTGCTCTCTATAAAAGCCACGGTATTAAAGTCACGTATAGTAAGATATCTGGTGATTTCTCAAACCATCGCTGATTTTTCAGATAGAGCCAAATTCGAGGAAGATTCATTCGACGGCGATGGAAAACACTGGCGTCTACACAAAATCAACATCGTGTTTGAAAGAACTGCCTTGGAAATTCGTGTATAGTACGCATGAGAAGGAAGACAGACGGCCTTAGCCGTGAATGTAAAGAGACTGAAGGACACGAAAACAAAGAAAAAGAATCAAGAAAATAAAAGACTGGTTCTCAAAGTCTGTCGTTTTGTTGGTTTATCCATGTCATGACGTCAATAATTGAGTTCACTGACTTCATAACCAATTTCAATGTAGCCGCTCATTAAATATAACCCCGTTGTTTCGTCATCATTGTAACCAACCTTTAACCGAGTTAAGTTTTCTGGGAATTTTAACCACGTTTCTAAAAAATAAACTCAGTTAACTCCGGCTAAAGCCATCATATTATTCACAACGCTGCGTGAATTCATTGTTTCTTCACATTTTGCTCCCGGATTAAATAGACTTCATCGTGTTATGTTCTAGGTTGAATTATTTAAATCAGTAGCCCGTATTTTCGGAAGAAAAAATAGGGGGTCCAGATGGGGGTCCAGATGGGGGTCCAGAAAGGGGTCCAGATGGGTTCCAAAAGGGGGTCCAGTAGGGGTTCCAGATTGAGGGGTCCACGTTTTGTACCGACCCCCTACAGAGAGCATGGGCAAACTGTTCATTGTTTTTTCCAGGTTCCAAGAAACGCCTCAGCGAAAACAGCCACAACATATTCATTTGATTTAGAACCAAGAATTCCTGTTAGTAGATTTAATTCCGACTTCGTTTGTTGTGATTCTTAATCGGTTCAACGTATGCTTTATCGCACCTCGAAACTCTTTTACACGCCAAAAATAAACAAACGGATTTACGGACGAATTTGTGAAAATTATCGTGCCAGAAACTTCTAAGGACATTTTTCTAGCGGGACTGTGGCCACCAAGCTGTATAACGGCTGCTGTGCAAAGATAAGGAAAATAGCACAGAAAGAGGAGAAAACATACGATAAACGTGTTGACGACTGACCGCGTGTAACTTGTAAACTGATTAACTCGGCTGGACGACTCGCCAAACCTTGCTTGATGGTGAATTTCTTTGCGATGACGTCTGATAACACGATAAATCTTACAGTACATGATAACTATCATCGAGAAACATAAGGTAGAGGACACAAAACCCAAAAGGTAAAACAGTTGAAGGTCGTGCGTCCACGTAAATCCCCATATTGAAGATAACCACGAGCCAAAGATAAAGACCAGTATTCTCTTGCTTGTGACAAGGCTTCTATACCTCAAGTGTAGTAAGAGTACAAGGTATCTATCCACGCTGATTAAAGTTGCCGTCATAAACGAAACTCCTGACAGAAGGCTTGAAATGACATCAAAAGTAGTTTGAAGAGCTTGCGGACCATCTTTGTCGGTAACAAGAAAGTACAGACGGGAAGTGATGTACAAAGGTTGTGTTACTATTCCTACCAAGAAATCAGTCAATGAAAGCGCGAACAACAAAGTGTTTGAAGGCGAATGCAGGGTTTTGGTTCGCCAGATGGATAAAAGAATCACTGCATTTCCAAAACCTGCAACGAACAGACTGACCATGTTGACAACACAGTTAGCTAGCAAGCAGGTTCTTAATCTGTTGATTGAATCGGTTTGATTTGCTGCATACTGCAAAATGAAACCTTCCATCGGGATTTTTGTGGCTTTAAAAAACGGAATAAGCGAGCTTTCTCACTAGACACCTGCACTCTCTGATCACCTGGCCATTGGGTTCTGACAATCTCAGAACACGAGAGCTGTGAAATTTAAAGCATTTTAAGTCAAACTTAATGACTTCCCCGAGGTTCCAGGTGCTTTTTGTATGAATACAACTAACTTGCTTAGGTCATATTTATAAACAACATTGGGCCCTTTTTTAGCAGTTATTTGTCTTTCCATGGTATCCTGCCTTCAGTGTCATAAACAGCATTACTAATCGATTGATTTAATTGATTTTGCTAGAGGGCAGCAGGATTGGAGATGCCAGTTTCAGTTTCACCATAGACATCTCTTCTTCAGGTTTGGTTCGCTCGACAATCTTAAAACAACATCGACATGTACGCTGAAACGATGTAAATTTAAGTTTTCCAATAATGTAACTGACGTTTTTAGTTTAGCTTGTTGAATTTCATTTACCCCTCAAGGTTTATTAAATCATTCTTGACCAAATTTTGCCAAAAGGGATGAAACACTCCATGGGGAGTGTGTTACTGGGCCAATAGAAGTGTCTGAATCTCGTCAGCTTGAAAGCTCTATTTGATTAAGATATGATTTGCACCATGTCGAGTTGCCTTTTTAATATCCAGCGGGATTACTCCCATTACGAACTTCGATGATTGTGGAATATTCCGTTGTTTTATAAAGTTTCTCACGTTTGTTGCCGTCCAATCCATCATTAATCAAGTTTTTCCCAGCTTGTCATGATGCATAGGGAAATCGTTTAGACCTTCGTGTGTGATGACTGCAAGGTACAGTGAATAAAGAGAAGTTTCCCGATTATCTACACACCTGCTGACATTATGACTACTACGCTACCATTTGTCCCCCAAAGAAAAAAAATCACAGCCAGCTGATTTCCCGCAAAGAGGAAGGATTTTATTTGCATAATGTTCAGAATGAACACAAATGCAAAGAGGACATACCACATAGCTACATCATCTTGTTTGTGAGTCAGTTACTCTTCTTAATTCTAAATTCCTCCAAAATATAAATTAGCGTTTGTCAGAAAGAGTCCTACCCAAAACCATCAATTATTTAAACACTTGCAAACGGGGTGCATCTTATAAGCTGATTCATTTTTAGCACACATTTTTTGTGAATTGGTTTCAACTGAAAGATAGTTACTGTTGTTAATCATCTGTGGTTTGACACTGGCTTCAGTTCAGACAGGAGTGTTTTTTTTTTGACGCAAAAATTTCATTACCTTATGTCTGGCTTAGAAATATCATGACAAGGTCTCGATTATTCTAGAGTTAAATTAACTCTTACTAACCGAGCGCGAGGGGTGTACAATGAGGGCTGAACAATGCCCCGAGGGTTGAGGGCGAGAACTGAACAATGCAAAGGCTGAACATTGACCCGGGGTCGAGGTAGTGAGGACTGAGCGCAGTGAGGTCCGTACAAAAACGACCCAGGGCCAATATTGCCAAGTACGGCTCAAGCAAGCTAGACCAGCAAGTAGTTTATTATAAACCACATTTGAAAATTTAAGGTGGCTCTGAACCCCACCAACAAATTTGTTTCAAACTTTGCCAACAGTTGCGTCTTATCCCGCTGATCAAGATTCGATAATGGAAAAAGGGTGTCGCCTAGCTAGCTCGTTTTTGAGTTATTAGCATTTGAAGCTAAAATAGAGTGTTTTTAGCGGGTAATACTGTTGCCACGGTAGCCTATTGTGTCACGAAAATGATACTGAGCTGTTCTGGTTAGTTAATTTGTTTTATGAATGTTTGCGGCTTTTATTGGACTGGATGATTGTGTCCTTGATCTATCACGTCTGCTTAAAATATACGGAAACAAACCCCAATATTTTGATCGTTTATTATTTATATAATAATAATTTTGATCGGTGCTTACTTATGATCTATTAGAGGACAGATGCATAGATGAAGTCATTAACAATTTGTTTTTGGTTTCTTTATGAAATAAAACAAGTAGATTCTATATTGCCGTGCGTCTGTTCAGTGTTAGATCATAGATGACGTCAAAATGTGGTAGGAACATTAGTGACACACTCGCCTAATGGGTCATGTGCCACTTTTTTTTGTTCTTACCACATTTGACGTCATCTGTGATCTGTTACTGAACAGACGCACGGCAACATTTAATCCCTTTTTTTAACGAGTCATGCACTAGTGCAAATCGCTGCTTTAAAAATAGCGGTTTGCATAGTTCTTCTCGATAGAACACGGCTCTTGAAATTCTTCAGTCTATTTTTATTACTTACCGGTTTTCCAGGGGCCAAAACTTTCGAAAACCGGCTTGCCTGCTTAATTATATTATTTATTATTTTTATCTGCAGATGAGACTTATTTATACTTGTTTGGATATTGAAAACCTCAATAGACATTCTATCTTGCAAGGTCAGATTCATAAAGACATCTTGATACTAAAAACATCGACGGCACCTGCCAGGGAGGGCAAAACAAACACCGTGGCATACAACGTTTGCATATTTCGACGACAGAGAGGGGATAGGGTTGGTGTTTCTTGATAAAAATTCTGCTTTTTCCCTCCAAATATTCAGACTTTACTGCGAGGTACTCTAAGCGCAATTCTTAAGCTTTGTCTTATAACAAGTAACAAGGAAGTCTTGGGTAGTTTCCATTTAAAATGCTGACAATTCGACGTACCAAGTTTTTCGGATATGACTTGTTCCTGCTAATTTCGCTGACTTTAACCATTTTCGCTTTGGCAATTCTTATTCCTGCATTTAATGGGACGTCAAGAGAAACTCGCTACTCTCAGAAGTGGAAAGTTATTTTATTTTACACCAAGATATTCGGTGTCCGCCCGACGTCAATATGGTCACGGACATCTCTTCAGTCGTGTCACGTGCCTTGGTGTATTATATCTGATGACAAAGAGTTATTGCGTGACAGTGACGCTGTGATTTTCCACGGCAGAGACATGCCAAGTGTATTGCCTACAGAACGATCCACCAATCAGCGATGGGTTTATTTCGTTCAAGAAAATCCTCATTACACTTCACCTGAGCCCTCTAAGTATAACGGAGTATTTAATTGGACAATGACATACAAGCGATTGTCAGATGTGTGGGTTCCTTATGGTAGTTACAGAACAATTCTAAACACCTCTTTTCTCAGCCAGCACGACTCTTTAGCAGGTAGGTGGGTAGACCGTTGTTTCACATTATCTAGCAGTAAAATTGTACTCAGGTTTGATTGCAATGTTTATGGCCTGGAATGAAGAAACCATGCTTATATTATGTTACTGTAAAGGAAAAAAATCTTCATTTGCTACTTATAATGTATGGCATTTGCTTCGTTATGTCTAGATAGAAACTTTTCAGCCGAGAAGACCAGACTGGTGGCCTGGGCCTCAAGTCATTGCTCGTCACCAGCGTTCCTCCGTGAACAGTATGTAGAGCAGCTTCAGTTGTACATTCCTGTCGACGTATTTGGTAAATGCAATCCCAATGCTTCTCCGTGCCCTCGTGGAAGCCAACAGTGTGACGCCTTGTTGAGCTCGTACAAGTTTTACTTAGCTTTTGAAAATGGATTCTGCGAAGACTACATCACGGAAAAGTACTGGGAACAGGCTTTAGAGCATGACTTGGTTCCAGTAGTTATGGGAGGAGCTGATTACAGTAAACTAGTGATTCCAGAATCTTACATCAATGTACTGGACTTTTCTTCCATCAAGAGTCTTGCATCATATTTGAAAGCTCTTGATAGGAACAGCACCGCTTACAACGAATATTTTCACTGGAAGAAAAAGTACGCAACCGAGCCGATAGTAGCGCTATGCAAACTGTGCGGAATGTTACATGACGAGTCTTTGGCAAGCAAGGTACACTGGGATTTAGGGAGCTTCTGGGGGGTAAAGGAAAATTGTATGCGACATTCAAAAACGATAAATGATCAAATTTGATCCAGGTGGAACAAGCTATAGGTTCTGAGATCAAGAAATGATAATTAGTCCAACCTCCACCTCGCTCTTACTAAAAGTGCATTTCAAATAAGGTTTGGAAATAACAGAGACTTCGTTTACGTCAAACAAGTTCGAATATATATGGCCTTTCTGGAATAGCCATCTTTAGCTTCGTATGTAAATCACCCATTTCAGATCATGTGTTTTCTACAGACTTACGGAAATCTGTAAGGATATTAATTTGTTCCTCAAAAAACTTGTCAGGACAGTGTGCAGTTAAGAATTGATTGACACAGGAAGGTGTAACAGAAATCGCTGAACACAGCACCACGTGCAGTCGAGGATAATTAGTGATTTTCCCGTGAGGCTTCGTACTTCTGTCTTTCCTGTCTCGGCTCTGACCCTGTGAATGGAACGAGTCGATTCGAAACCTTCTCTCCAGGACGTCAAATACCTCTACAAAGTATTTTCGTATTCTTCACTCTTCGGCGATGATATGTACACAGAGAAAGTAAAACAAAAGATCATAATCAGTTGTTGTTTACTGCTCAGTGAATGCAGTATGACGGATCTTTTTGTTCCAATGTATGATACAAATAGCCAACCTGATCAGGACATGTTCGTTTCTAACCTTGTTAGTGTTCAATTGGAAGAGACCAAAGATAAACTAGGAAGATGTATCTTAATCCTTCATTTAATGTGCTATTCAATACAGTTCAAACAGTTGCTCGGCTTGATTTTTATAGAAAGAAGGGACTCGCACTTTCTTTAAAACTAGTGAAAATATTTGTGCAAGTCAAACGCTTTCCTGACTGTACCAGAGGACTTACAAGGCCTCAATTCTGAATCAGCCTTAGAGATCTTTACCACATTCATTGAAGTATTAAAATTTGTAATGAAACTTGTAAGACATTACTTATGTTTGGAAACGATGCGTTTCTTCCTTTTTCAGTAACTGCGTCGTGTAACATTCAGTGAATTCGTAATATATATTTATATTCTAAGTGGCATTTGACTAATTGAAACAACTGAAACTAAATAGAGAGAGACTAAAGGCACTTACAAATTTCAAGGTCATTACGAGTTCAGTTCTAGTCAAAGAAATGTAAGAGAGAGAGAACGATGTACAGGAACTAAAAATCATAGAATGCTGACTTAGTCAATTGCAGAATACAGTGTCTGTACTCCCTTCATAGGCTCAGAAAACCGCAAAGCCTTTCCTACCGAGTTCAAATAAACTGCCAATGGTGATTTCATTACGGAAACTGATCCCAAATTACTAAACCAGATTAGGTCACTAACAATCAACAGTGAGTTCTTCACATACAGTACATCATGTATGATATGTGACGTATGACTTGGCACGGAGGTTTAGGGGAATAAAACAAACGAAATCACCTTGAGGTTGAAAGATGAAACAATACCTGATTTTGTTTTGTACCCATAAACATTCAGAGCCATTAAGAACTTCGATTTATCAACAATTATCCATTATTATTTACATTTTTACTTCTGAATATTTCATTCTAAAGCTTGCAAATAATTTGACGGCGCCCATCCAGACTTGGCTCCAATCTTAACTAGCCACCAGCCTCCCTCGTCCATCTCCAGCACTTCCATTCGATCACCTTCCTTGAAGCTAATGCATTCTTTATCACCGTCATCAGTATAAGCTGCTACTGCCACATAAACTGTTTTCGCGTTTTGCTGTTGTCCAGTCTTCGGAGGATTTGGTCTAGCTGGTTTTCCGGATACTGTTGGTTTTTTGTTCACTGTTTCTAAGTACGAAGCCGGCGCCCAGCCTTCATTACCATGTTTTGTCTTGATAAGCCACCAACCGGTATTGGAATCCTCTAGAAACTCAAATTCGTCTCCCTTGCAGAATGACAAACCTTCGCCATTAGAAGAGAATGACTCCAAGGCTTTACACATCGTTTTCTTGTTCTTAGGAACAGAAATTATTTTTCTAAGCGATGGCCTTGGTGGCACTTCAGCTTGGGAAATCTTCGAGCGCGGTTTTACTTCAGGTTTAGTCGGAAGATCAGGTTTCTTTGGCACAGGATTTGTTAAAGACGAAGGCGGCTTGACTGAAGCTTTCACAGGAGGTAACGGTATCTTAATTCGCTGTGATTGCGCCTCACTTACAGCCTTTCCCTGTTGAGTTGAAACTTCCGGTCTTCCTTTTGAGGGTGGCTTTTCACCCGAGGGTGGCTTTACACCCGAGAGTGGCTTTACACCTGAGGGTAGCTTTACACTCGCGGGTGTCTTTTCACCCGAGAGTGGCTTTACACTCGCGGGTGGCTTTATACTCGCGGGTGGCTTTACACCCGCGGGCGCCGCTGGTCTCGGAGGTGCTGTAGATTTCTTATCTGAACTGGAAGCAAGATAGCTAGACGGCACCCAGCCTTCTTTGTCTTGTATCCGTACAAATGACCATCCATCCTGATTTTTCTCTATTAAATGTGCTATTTGTCCCTCTTTGAATGAAATACTTCCTTCAAAATTATCTTCATAATCCGCCAAAGTGATAAACGTTGCGTGAACGTCTGAAGCCTTATTAGCGACAGACGCTGACGACTTGGAAATGCTTTGTGAGGCATTTGAAGCAGGAATTACTCTCTTTGAATCGCTTTGTTTTGGAGAGTCACGCTGTTTTGCAAACGAGTTTTTCTCAGGTGTTTTCTCCTTGCCCCTTTTTCCCAGGTATGAGGAAGGAATCCAACCCTCATTACCTCCAATTTTTCCCAGCCACCATCCATTGGGAGCTTTTTCAAAAACCTCCACCGATACTCCTTCTGTAAAGTTTAACGCGCCTTCAACGCCCAGAGAACGAAAATCGCCAAGGGTGAAATATTCCACTTCTGGTGACTTGGGCTGTCTAAGGGAATCGCCGAGTGCCATCGTCTGCTCATAAGACATGTTTGTGATGTGGACTGGCAGCTTCTTTATTGACTTCTTAACCTGAAAAAGAATTGGAAAGAGGGCAACTGATGAAGACAGTTCCATTGTCGGGCAAAATTGTGCGAAATTCGCATGAGCGCAATCAATCGATCAAGGTGAAAGCATGTCCCTGCTGATCTGTGTAAGTAGATGCAAAAAATGAAAATGTGCTTTCAGTGGAGACTCACCGAACTCTTTCTTGGAGGCACCTTCCGAACTTTTGACTCTGTCCTGTGTGATTCTGTTCACCGAACAGAAATACAAAGAAAACATCTAGTTACATTTGAACGATATCGACGAAACCAATACTGGAGCGACGCTCAACTGAGAACTGGAGTTATGAAGCCATGAGCAATAACAAGTTCAAATTGTTTATATCAGACTTGAGTATCGAAAATTATAATCCATCAAATATTTTCGCTCGTGCGCGATTGGTCTAAACGCGTCAGGTCACTAAATATTCCCAGCTAAAACTGGGGAATATCCGAGTGGTATTCCCCAATTTTCAAAACCGCGCGTGTTGCGAAAAACATTTGAAGGATAATAAACACAATAGCCCCCATTTGGCGCGAAAATATGCTCTCGGAAAACTGTTCGCTTTTCGGAGCAGATAATGCCCGCGGACAAATATTCGAGCATGTTTATTCGCATTTGCTTGGGTCCTACATTACTAACCAAAGCGATTGACTCAAAAAACTGCGCAACTTTTTCATCCAATCAGAAGTACATCAAAACTTATCCTAACTCGCTTGTACACGTATTCCCGCGCATGACATCGGCTACATGCTACATGGTTCACTGGATTATTTATGTCCTTTTAGGCAAGAGTGATAATTTTGGTTTTGGTTTTGGTTTAGAGCAGTTTTCAATTGAGTGTCGTAAAACCAGAACCAAAGTAATCACTCTAGCCAATCACAAAGGACACAGACAATACAGTGAACCAATCAAACTTGAAGTAATTACATGTAGCTGACGCAAAGCGCGGGAAAACGTGTGCGAACGAGTCATGATTGGTTTTGGTTTTTCTTCTGATTGGATGAAAAAGTGGCGTGAGTTTTTCAAGGCAATCGTTTAGCCCAGCAATGCAAAACCAATTATTTTTCGACAACCAAATGAAAATCGCTCTATATGCTAAGTTGGTGATCAGGATATGGGGCGCCGTTTGTAAATATTATTTAGACCGAATTTATGCCATTTTCCCCTTATTTATAAATAATTGGAAATGCCACAAAATTTGTTGATAAATAAGACACAATAACTTGTCCGTTGATATGTAAATAATTATTTTAGGTACGTTCTGATTCTGATAAATAATCTTTTACCATAGAGTTATTATATATAAATAATAAACTAAACAACTTCAATTATTTATAAATCAGGCCATCTCTAAAATAGTTATTTACATATCATAAAGTTTGTAAATCCCATTATTTAAAAATAAATTACTTCGCCGGGAGTGTAAATTCATTATTTATAAATAATGAATTTCACCTCGCCGAGTGTAAATTTATTATTTATAAATAATGAACTTCATTGAGTGTGTAAATTCATTATTTAGAAATAATGAAGTTTCATTTCGCCGACTGTAAATTTATTATTTAGAAATAATGAAT
>Ga0126338_10002695_pt1 | contig 12270 bp, 6 predicted proteins | sample OrbCmetagenome_2_FD_92529 | JGI IMG/M metagenome (GOLD analysis project Ga0126338, IMG submission 92529) | Coral microbial communities from Petempiche,Puerto Morelos, Mexico - Orbicella C C metagenome | ecosystem: Host-associated > Invertebrates > Cnidaria > Coral | place: Petempiche,Puerto... | reverse complement strand
TCGCTGCCCAAGCAGCAAAAACCAGTTTAAGCAGCAACGGCAACAACGCCAAAGACAACGTCGATTAGAAAACGACTTAATATTCAACCTACGAATCTCGCGAGAATTTAGAACCATTCAGTTTGTCTATACTGTCAGAAATATCCCAAAATTCGAAAAGGAAGTTTACGTTCTCTCGAATATGCAGAATGTGGCTCTTTCACGTTGTTGTTTTGTGACCCTTTGTAAACAACGGTAAAGAAATGAACAAAAGATTAAAGCACGCTTGCACAGCCATTGTACTCGTTGCCGTTGCCTTCAAATAATGAACAGCCAAACGAGCACAAAACAAACGAAAGCCCGGTCAACCAAAAAGACGGCTGAGAGTGCAGAAAACATCTCTGCTATGAAACGAAATCAAAATATATAAAATGAAGTTCCCGCCATTTCGTCTCGGGTAGTTTCGAGAAAGTCGCTTCGGCTGTCCACGCAGCGCGCGAGTAACATCCTTGGAAGAACTGGGTACTATGTCTAAAAATAACTTAAGAGAGAATACCTTTGGTAGAAGGCCTATATGGGGGATTCACTCTCTTACCTTGATAATCTCCTGCTTTTACTCAAAATCCAGCTGCGATGCAAGGTAAACAGAATCAAATTTTCGATTTCACGATTATTTCGACGATGATTGCATCAAGTTCTGTTTAATTGATGAAAATAGTTCGTTCGGGGGGGGGGCTAAGGGAGGGGGGTGGAGCTGAGGGGAAGATAAACAAGCTGACAAGGTTTAAAGGAAGAATCAAAATTACAAAGCTTTGTTTGATATCAAAAGTTATTTTTGACTTCTTCATCTTTAAAACAAATTATTTTGAGCCCTTTCTACTTCGTCATTTTGCATTTTCAACATTTTGGCTTGTCAAGGGCTTAAAGTGCAGGAGCCGATTTCAGGATTTCTAACTTAAAGAGCTTCCAAGATTTAGTTGCAAAACCTTGTTAGTTTTCCTATGTCAATATTTTGGATTTGGGTCACATGACTTGGAGTTTCTATGGCGACCATGTTTTCAAGGGGTATTTAATCGAACATTTTTATAGTGTGAATTTAGATTTTATAGGGATCATATTCCAAATTCCTTACATTTCTTGTATCCTTATATCTTTTTTTTGAGGTTCGGATTCTTTACTCGCCATAAAAGTTTGATTACTACTAAGTGAATACTTTTGAAGATATACAAATAGAAATTTTAAACTTTTCGCTCAAGTGAAATTTTTCAGTTTTTCAGGAACAATCATAAAAAGTGACCAGGGCTTAAATGCGAGGTGAAGTTGCAATTCTGTGATAGATATTATAATATTATTAAGATTATCAAGAGGCATGACAACCAGAGAATACTGCAGTTAATTTTTGAATTGTCCATGATTAAAATTGCTTTTGGGAAAAGATTTGAGCTACTTTCTTGTGATTATTGAAGTTAAAGCTCTGTAAAAATAATGAGACATATATCTAAAAATGAGGATAATTTATATTAAAATTTCGAATGCTACATTTGCTCTAGGAAGGTGGCTAATACTGCCTTTAGCATTTTTATTATTATTTGAGAATACCGCTTAATTTTCAAACTGCCTACCCGCAAAGGAAACCTAGAGATATGGAATTTTCTATTTCTTGTACTCTTCCCGCATGCCAACTATGGTCTTAGTATTACTAAGACCAATGAAGTTCAATAAAACTCTTGAAAAAGAATTTTCTTATAAAATTACATTTAATTGCTAATTGGAAATCACAAGTCAATGAGCTTCAGTGTGCAGCTGTTTTGCACGAAATATTTTTAAACAGCTTTTAAAGTTTGTTTATATGTTTGGGTGAATTAATTTAGGAGGTACACTTTTGTATCATTTTGTCTTTAACAACAATTTTATCTATAATCGCTGTCAGTTTGAAAAATGTTCTAAAATCTTTACAAGTAGCTACTTCGTCTTGTTTGTTAGATGACAAGAGTATAGTATATAAATTTTTGTACTGAGAAATTTATTCATTGTTTTCAGATATCTGAGTTGTCATTGTTTTTAGCAACAATAGCGAAGCGCGCGAGTGACGTCTTAACTCAGACAAACTCAGACAAACAAAACGGAATGGTGGAAAATTTGACGCTTTTCCAAGCGCATAAACAAGTGTTCTTAAAACAATTTTTAAAACGAAAATTTGGCCTTCATTTTCCTCCTATTTCTCTCAGAACACACTAATATTGTCTGACTCTCGCGGGGTTTCAATAATTTGTATTCTATATTTAGACTTCGCGCGCTTTGTTATTAAATGTAATGGTTTGTTACAGCTAGCAATTAGCGATTATCTTACTCTAATTTCGGACTGAATATTTGGGGCTTGAAACTTATTTCTAAGATATTTTTAATTTAAGGATTTTTTCCTGAAATCTACAAAAATATAAAGAGTAACGTAATTCGACGTTTCGAAGTATCTAACATCATTATCAAGAATGAAAATCGTTGAATGTCAAAGTTGTTAAAAGAGTTGAACTAGGAATACTATTAGGTGGCATTCCAGTGTGTGTGAATAATTATGTTAATGTCCACCTAATGATATTCATAACTTAACTCTTTTAACAACTTTGACATTCATCGATTTTTATTCTTGATAATGATGTTAGATACATCGAAACGTCGAATTACGTTACTCCTTATATTTCCTATTAAATGCTTTAACAAGCAACTGACCATTCGCTCTAAAAAAATGCCAAATAAAGTTGTTGCTTGAAATGAAATGAGTTCCCTTCATATTAGGTAGTTTGCAATAATTCACTGATTCAACTAGCTGACGAGACAAACCGTTGCATCATGTAGGATCTGTTTATGTACTGGATTAATTTTTTTAGAGGCCATGGCCAGCTTCGTTTGTCTAATTTGTTGATATCTTTTATTGCAGGATGAAAGAAAGACAACTATGCTACATTGAAGATGTTAAGCAATAACGCTACAAGATCTTTTCAGCTCGCCAAGTTTTCACTTTGCAGAATTTATGCGACGTGTTAATAAACACATTCAAAGCTCGCTGCACGTTTAATAAAATATATCCAGTTAGAAAAACTTCGTAAATGTCTTTTGGCCAAGGAACGACAAACACATTCAGATAGGTCAAAAATATTTTGAAAAAAATCTGTCTTTTTTCGAAGGGAAATAACGTAAGCTTTGAAATAATCTCAGATATCGTCTCAAAAAATGTATCAAGTCTTTTGGCGGGAAAATAATTGCGCTTTTAAAAGGAGGCTGGTAAAATTTATCATAAAATAAACTAAGTCTTTTGGCGGGAAAAAAGGCTGCGTTTTAAAATGGTGTCTGGTAGAAAGTCAAAAATAAACTAAGTCTTTTGGCGGGAAAAATCTGTGCAGTTTGCAAACAGATTTGGCCCATTAAAAGGCAGCATTTATTTTGATTTTTTCACTAGTCCCCGTTTTAAAGTGCAGAACTTTTTCCTTTATTGGCAACCCTACATAGTCAAAAAATATAAAAAGAGATAGCCTACATTTTGACTAGTTTCCAGTCCCCTTTCAAAAGCGCATTATTTTTTTAATTAAACCAAGACTCCATTGTTCACAACAATTGTTTGTTTATTGAACACTTTAATAAACCATTGAAGTTGTTTACATTGAATGCTTATTTTTCTAAGTGTGAAAATTATCTGTAACATTACAAAGATGAAAAAATAAAAGACCATACAAGAGGAATTATTCAATGGTAAACTAAGGATAAAACTATCTAAAATAATTACCACAGTATGTCATAATCGGTAGCAAACTGAAAATTCTTAACGAAGAATTAAAACTGTAATACAGAGTAGAGTAAATTACATTTCCTTTGCTTTGACAAACTACGGTTTCTACTAAGGAAAGACTACAAATAAACTAGATTGAAGAAAAATAATTGAAGTTTGATGTCGCATTTTGGTAACTATGCCATGTTTACAAATAATTTTGGAGTCCGTGAAACGAAATGTTTCAGGTCTCCAGTATAACATCGAAACAAAGCTAAATGAATGTCAAGTTTTAAACTTTCAAATTCATAGCATTGCTCTAAATTTCATTGCAAAAACGAGATGTGCTGAAAGTTTTCAAAACGTTAAACACGGTTTATAAACGCAGACCCATTAAAGCCGAAGAGTTCAAACAGAAAAGAACATTTTCGCCAATAAAAATGAAAAGCGTTGAGAAACTTAGCCCCTGTTCTCTACAACGACAATATAATATTTTAAAACTGTTTTGAGATGCCCGTTTCAAAATATCAGGAATATATTCCTCCTAATCCGTGATTTAACGTCAAATGACTTCATAATCCAGCGATTAAATTCAGTGAAATTTAAAGGAAATAGAGTCGAATACACTTTCAAATTACCACAGAATTCTTCCAAAAGAATACATCGAGTTGACTGGTACAAAAATTATTTTTTTCAAGTCTCTGACTTTAATATCATGGGTCTGCGTTTATTACTCCGTACTCTTTTCAGTTCAAAATGCCTGAAATATGGATTCTCTCTGCCAAAACACATACAATTCTTTTAAAATCAGTTCTGAGAATTTGATATTACATCAAGACAATCTTTCCTTTGAATATGTAATAAATGTTCTTGATCATTCTTAAGGAGAAACTGGATGTTGAAGACTGCTCGAGATTGAAGGTTTTCAAAATCTTTACACTTAGATTCGTATCTAAAATAACTTGCTGCCATTTACCTATTGAAGCTCGGAAAACAGAAGCCATATTAAGCATATTCCAGAATTTACTTCATATCAGCAGGTATCTGTCCTCGATGTGAATCCACACGAGTCCACAGGGAATCCGAAGCAAGGAGGTACTCTAAGAAAATATAAAGAAAAACCATATATGTTAATAATTGATTACCTTGATAAAACACGTGAATAGTGGGTTATTTCCACTGTAAGTAACGAAGTAAGAGATATTTTGTTCGCATAATTAAATATTACTGTACGCTTTTTTTCAAGATGGCCGCCATATTGGTTTCCTTGTTATTATGCAAGATAATCACGCGGTCCGCAATCAGGCATCAAACATAAGCTAACACTACAAATGAGGCGATGTTTGAGATCACCTCGTCCTAAAAGTCACATTTATATAACAAAATATCTGAAAGCGATATAACAAATACCTTTTCGCAGTTTGGAAATAAAATTAGTTCCGAGTTAATTACCTGTTAACTTGAGAATAAATTTATACTTTTGAAACATTACGGTCACTGCTGTTTAACTTTCAACCTTTCCTGCCCTTCGATAGTCCAAATTCTAGCCCAAACATGACGGTTTCTATTCTCAAATGAGGAGAAGAAGGATTTCTTTTCGTTAATTGGCGAGTCGTTAAAAATGCGGGGAAAAAATATCGGAAAAAAAGGTGTAAATATTACTTGTGTTGCATGGCACACTTCGATCAAAGTTGTCAACAAATTCTTGCGCGAACGTTTGGACGTGAAAATTGCCCAAATGTAAAACACATGAAATGTAAACCGCATGAAAACGAAAGGTATTGAAGTAAAAAAGTAAGAAAATAAAATCTCGACTAGCTTTGAAAACTTAATAATAACACAAGAAAACTGGTCGAAATCATCGCCCAATTTGAATTAATTTACCATTAGAAGTCACGTGATTTATTTACATTTTAACACGAAAAACATGGCGGCTTAAGGGTACCAAAAGAGGGTCATTCAAGGTCAGCCGAACAAAGAATAAGTATACTATAAAGAAGTGAACAGGACCAATGAAAATCATGAAACAGCCAATAAGATATTCAGAAGAGCTTTGTACCAAGTGGGCTCCACCACAGAAACATTTACTCAGACTTTTGTTTTAGCCTATCGTCGGTCAAAATTGCACCATCGACCAGGAACAAGCACTACAGAAATAAAATTTCTTTAGGTAGATCAGCTGCCTCAACTGCATACGGAAACCTTTCCAAAACGAACATCATATTTACTTTAATCTGCATACGCTCAAAAGATTCTTTTTTCCGAGTCACAGACAATACCCTAAGTTCTTGGAGAGCAGTGAAACTCCAGTCACACATTGTAGAGTTTTAATCTCATCTCACTTATCGACACTTATATTTTTGAAAAGTTGTTTTTACTTATGCACAACTGATGCGAGATAAAACGAGAGCCAAGAACTCACCACTGTCTTAATAAGAGAGCACCCTCGTCCAGCTCATCAGTTTAATCTCGTCAGTCGCCTGCACAAAGCAATACCAATGACCTACAGACGAATTAAGAAAACAACCCAGTAAGTTATCATGTTCTCAGAGAAAAATTAAACAAACAAAAACCAAACAGACAAATAACAGTATCTGTTCCAAGACAAGCAAATTAAATTTTCAATGTTAATGCAACCTCCAGTAACGGAGCCACGAATACTCAAGTCAAGCACAAGTGGTAAAATGGATTTTTCGGGGAGGGGGGAGGGGGGGGACGGGGGGAGGGAAACATAGAGGCTGAAAAGGACTCTTCTAGCATAGAAAGCGGACTCTGTCTTGATAAGCTACTATATTCTCAGAGCTAATGTCACAACAAATGTGTGGTAACAATGTAGGGAGAACTGAAATTCCCAGCCTGGAAATAACACGATTACGTTACCTGAAGTTATCCCATTATGGATGTTTCCATTGCAATCTCCGGTTTATCGTCAAAAGGTTTCCTGAAAGAGGGATAAAAAGTAGATAATTAAATTACTTGTTTCTGTTATTTGCGCATTTGCTTCAGATAAGTTGTTATTTGAAGTAAATACTTATTCCAGTATGGAATGAATAACTTATATTTGGCATATCGTTGTTGTTGACTATTTCACCCAGATATTGTACAACGCTTTCCTCTCAGACAGGATGAAAGGCTGAGGTTGCTCTATAGAAAACAGTTACTACCTTGTACAGTTCTTACCTTCTTGTGAAGGATTATATAGAAAGAATAAACGATGACATCGTTGGCTTCTTGAAGCACGTGCTGCAAGCGCTCCAGCTTGAAGTAAAGTTCTTGGAACGACTCCCAACACAAAGACAATCCCAAACAGCAACTTGATATTAAGCTAGAAATGGGCGAAGGTAAGGTAGAGTTCTGCTAGATGAAATTTTGAACGTGGATGGCAAATACTTGTGCGTAGAACACAAACGACAATGCTTCATGTCATGTATAATTTGCAATTTAAATTTTCAAACATTAGCAGCCACGCACGGAATGATGTGCAAGCTTTTGATTGGTTTGTCTCTTTAATCAAATTAAGCGGGGTATATTTTAAATTTCCACTCGTAAAATTACTTTCCTTTAAACAGGAAGAATCACTTTTGAAGTGTGCTTATCTAGGACAATGGAAAGCACTATTTTTTTTTGACAATTTTTAATGAACAATGGCAAAAAAAAAAAAAAATCGTATCATATACATTTTATAAGCACACGAGATGGATAGAATTTTTAACAACTTTAACGATGCTGCGATTGTGGAATGTGAGGTAATTTACTACTCTGGTAACAACATTTACAAGTTTCACTGTAGCTTTAATTATAAAACTGTAATATTCTTTCAATATTTAACGAGTTTGTACCGTAACGAATTTAATTTATTTCTCAAAATGAAAAATAAGTACTTGACTCTCTTCAACGTACATGGATCTTCAAGAAATGCTTTATACTAGCCAATCACTACACTTATCCACAAGAACGATCTAAAAACAAAAACTTCTCGCAATGAAGGTTTTAAACTATCGTGCTGCAACGAATCGTAACTATTTCGAGGACACAAACAAAAGTAATATGATGACTTTCTGTAACACGCTTTTAACAATGTCTCACGTAGTCCTATACCAAGCCCTAAATTTGTCCATAGATCGATCTACAACAGTTTTGCTTTGTAGCAGACTTCTCGCACAGGTTTTCAAGCTGTCGTCCACTTTTTCCAAATGTCTTCTAGCATCAAATTGGATCTGTTCCAACATCTCTATTCGACCCTCGTCCATGGGTATATCCGCTGACATGTTTGGGTTCCAGCGGAAATAAACGTTCTTCGGTAAAATGTCACTAAGAACGGTGTCAATAGCTGAAAAACACCAAAAGCGGATAAAATATATGAACATTACGTATACGGTTTTTATAGACCGTTTCACGATTTCTGACGCCATCTTGCTTGCAAGAGGGAGGGGGGAGGGCTGGAGCGTGTGCAAACAGTACATGTTTTGGGAAAAGTTAAAAGCCCAATGCCCAATAACTTGAAAGTAAAGATTTCATGAGCTACAAGGAAAAGATACCCAGAAAAAGTTTATATGATTAAATGTGAAGAACATAGATTCCTGGGAGGCGTGCAATAGCACTTTTAATTCTTCATGCAAACATCTGTAAATTTTCCCGCGAATTGCAACTCGGTTTACAGAAAAATGTATGGGAAAATGAAAACCTTAATTGTTTCTTTTCTAGCGAGGCTATTTCCCTGAAATTTTATCAGTAACTTCATCTACCAGGTATCTTTAGGTTTTAATTCATAGATATTTCAGAACTATAATTTGTCGTGAGTTGTTAAACATTAGATTGTCTACTTTTCCCATACATTTACTGTTAGTAATGTTTTGGCGTGTTTTCCCCGACTCCCTCTCCCCCTAAGCAAGACGGTGTCAGAAACCGTCAAAAGGTCTATTTGTTCAAAGAAAAAAGAAAAATAGCTAGAGATCAATCTGGATAAACAGAACTTTCTGCTCGCTAAATGTTTCCTCCGCTTGACTGCAGATGTCTGAGGTTCGACACTAAACTTCCTCGCTGTGTTTGAAAAGTCGTTTCTCCGTTTTGAATTTTCGCTTGTAAGTAACAGAGCTTTGTCATCAGCAAGTCATTTCCGGGTCAATATGTCAGATGTTTCTAGACGAACTACTCTTCTTAGGAAACGAAGACTTTGGCTACGCTGGCGGATTTTGAGACATTCCTGAAATCCCCTGCAATCGCGCGCGTGCCTTTTTTGGATAATCTCACACATAGAGTAATTTGGACAGTTCCACATGCAACATGACTGACAAGTAAAATCATTGCATGCCTCCAAGGTGCTTAGCAACAACATGGTACCACAGTAGCATAAATATTTTCAGAGTGGTTGTGCTATTTTGTGATTGGCCAACAAGAATTGGATTCTAAGGGGGTGGGGGGAGGTTGGACAATTTCACAACAAAATATTCCTGCAGCGCAAACAGGGCTGAAAAAAAAAAATCGTGCAAGGGGAGCCATGGGGGAAAAATCGAGCAAGTACTTTCTACTATCAAGGTACTGTGTCCTGTGTACTGTGCCCACCTAAGGGTGAGAAAAAAAATTCATGCCCCAGAAAATTGCCCAGCCCCCCCTTCCGCCTCGGGAAAATAATGTTCCGTCCCCAGGAATAAGATTCTACCAAAATGGTACGTGCTCTGGTCACCTCTGAAAAATTTCTACCTATAGTACAAAACGTACATTTAAAGTAATCCTCTCGCTACCTTCAGTGTCCGTTGCACTGGCCACAACTTTCAGCAGCTTCTCTCGCAAACTGCTGAACTCCACCGTGCTTGGTCCAGACCTCCCCTTGTACTTTCCAGTTCCCAGAGATACTATACACTGAAAAGGCTCATCTGGCCATAGCAGCCTCGCTTCGTGAACAGCTATAGCACAAGGGTTATTTGTAAGAAGGCCACCATCCTGTTAAGAACATGACATTCTGAATGAAGGAAGGGGCGGGTAAGTTGCAACTGTAGGTGGGTGGCTAAGATAAATTGGTAAGTAGTACGCACTTAAGCACGACAGCAAGCAAATAGTGAGGTTATTGACTGAGTGGGTGGGCTGAATGAGAAAATATTAATGGTTCGTCAGGACGTAAAGAGGCTCAATGCAAATCCACCCATGCTTTTGACCATACTCGAACCTGGGCCCTTTGTTACTAACACACTCGGTCAACATGGATGGGCGTGGCTCAAGCTGGGACGTTCAAGTTCTTTTTCTGGGAAAACTGACTAGTCGAAATCAAATAAAAAATAATATACATGTATGTGCTCTATAGCGATACCAAAACCCTGAAGACGATATTGACAGTTGAAAAATATGACAAATAAAGGCGCTTGTCACCGAGAAGAGTGCAATCTAAGCTACAATCTTTTAAAATACCTGATGGATCTCATGTCCAAGTTTGAACTCCTCAAAGAAGCCAGGTGCTGCAGTAGATGCTCTTAACGCCTCCCACAGCCTGTGCTTACAGCTCTGAGGAAACTTTGAGATGGAACCATAAGGATGTGTGTAGTTACTGAACACATAAGGCAACAGGATAGAATGATTCACTACTGTGGACACTGCAGCCACCTGTACTGACATGAGCAATGACAATAGAACGGTTAAAAACTTTTAAATCCTCCAGACTCTGTGGTTGAAACCCTAGTGTGTGACCATTCAAATGAAAGCTATTGAGCAATACTTTCATGTGGTACTGTTTGTTACCCTATACAAGATGTTTCTAAATGATGAAACCCCAGTGTGTGACCATTCAAATGAAAGCTATTGAGCAGTACTTTCATGTGTTACTTAGTGTTACATGTAAATATTTTTCAAATATGTTCTTTGCTGTCAACTCTGGTATTCTTCGTAGTGAAAGCACTAACTAAGTGACTTTGTTTTCAGCCAAAGTAATTACTGCAAGATCCTTGGGTAGTTTAGTGACTGATGTTTCAATTGTGAATGTGAATCAGTTGGTAGCACTGGCAAATGTTTATTATCACGAACAGGTACCAGGGAACTCTCACTACTTTTAAACTCTTTGGATAAACCCTAGCTCATGACCATTTAACTGGAGCTCTAGACATTCAGAAGACCAGATCATACTGGACATGTAGAAAGCAATACAAAGTACCTACCTTGGAATGAACTATATTTCAGGGTTTTCATTAAGGGCACGGCACTGGGCAAATTGACCAGCTGTGAGGATGAGTTGGCCCACCTGGTATGGCCATCTATCGAGAAGTTTATCTTACAAAGAGGTTCAGTTCAAACCAGTTTCCCGCCCTCTGAAGACATTAATGAAACCCCTCTAAAAATATTATAAGGTAATATCTTAAATCAGAAAGTCTATGAATTTGAAAAGATTCTCCAGCGTTAGCACCTACTCCATTAACTAGTTCCAGTTCAATACTGAATTACCAACTTGATTTTTTTCCAAAAGAATGTTATGTGGGAATGTTTGTGAAAAAGAGTTTCAAAATGCGAGATTGACTTGTAGTCCATGTGTATTTGAGATATACACGGCACTGGAATCAACCTTTTGATCGATGATTGACATTGCATAACGAGCTGATAAAATAATAGTTACATTTGTTAAAGGGGAAGAGTCCAACATAATTTCAGCCCTGCCAAAACGTACTGTGTTGTACATGTATGTAGTTGGTGACAGGATTATACATGAAACAGGCAGGTACAGGGATTTGTCATTAGCTAGGATTTGTGAACTCCAGTATCAAGTTCAGAGCAGAACTGTCTGCTGTCGGCACATTTTGGGGGCAGGGCTGAAAATTATAAACAAGTTATAAGCATGATTTCAATTCCTTCTTCCCACATTAATTACAGTGTATTATACAGCCAGGTAAGTATCACATTATAAAACAATTTGGTGTACAAATACCTTGGGAATAGTTGTATCCTTAGCAGAATCTATCAACCTTTCATCTCCACTTTCTTTCCTTTTTTTAAAAAAAAGAAAAAGGATGGTCCTTGAACCTTTAAGTGTGCTTAACTGTCTAGAATTTTTGCGTGATGCTATTTTGATTTCTTTTACAAGACTATGTCTTCAGCTTACAGAAAAGATTACGCCTTGCTGCTTGCAAAGTCACAAATGTACCACTTATTACGCCATCCTTTGTTGCATTATACACCAAACCAACTCAGGAACTAACGATTGGTCACTGTGAGTACCAACCTCCCTGCACCCTGGGAGACAGGGTACTCCCTACAATACCCTATGGATGTGGGGAGGCTCTGCCTGAAAGGGCTACCTTTCCCAGGCTCCAGGTACATGTATATTAAAGGATATTAGGGATTTCATAAATTGAGGTATATGATAGGGTATGGAAATCAGAGTATCTTGACTCCCGTCACAACATGAACTTGACAAATAATCCTTTTTGTTTGGTTAACATCTCTTTTGGTAATGCTTGATGTTCTCCTGTAACATTGTTCACTAGCTTCATTCCAAGGGGCCTTCCTGTGTATGACTTTCTAGATTACCCCCCCCCCCCCCCCCCGCGACACAT
>Ga0126338_10002694_pt1 | contig 12270 bp, 9 predicted proteins | sample OrbCmetagenome_2_FD_92529 | JGI IMG/M metagenome (GOLD analysis project Ga0126338, IMG submission 92529) | Coral microbial communities from Petempiche,Puerto Morelos, Mexico - Orbicella C C metagenome | ecosystem: Host-associated > Invertebrates > Cnidaria > Coral | place: Petempiche,Puerto... | reverse complement strand
GATTTATCCTGATTTTCTCCTGATTACCGTTAATTATGTTTTTGGGGGTGGGTGGAGGGGTGGGGAGCGGTCGCCTCTGCCCATTGTTCCACGGGCATGTTATGAGGTTTGGCTGCAGTAGGTACATCCTGAATGGTTTGCGGATGCAATAGATCCCGTAGCCACACGAGTCATATGGCAGCCATATGTAGTGTTACGCCGCCAATAGAGGAATCTTTGTCTATAATATCTGTCACTAAGTGGTGCAGTTTCCGATGATAAAATACTTTTTGTGTGAGGCAAGTTTATAAAAACTCAAGAAAACCACGAAAAGTCAATTTCTCTTTCAATACAAAGTACACCCACAGAACTGGATATTTACAGAGATGCTTAAGTTTCACAAGTCGTTTTAATGTCAGCAGGTAGTAGTCAAAAGACATCATTTGCACAATGACGTTATAATGCAGCAACACTATATGAATGTTACACCATGTCCGTGCTCAGTGAAATATGATCTTCAGTCCATAAGGAGTGCGGGCACACTTTTGTTTAGTCACGTGAAAATCGTATGATCAACACACCTCCACAACTCCCACAATGGCATCCATAGTTTGGCTTTTATGGTAGTTTCGGTTTTCTGTCGAGCCGCTCATGGCTTCCAAATCTATTTTAGCGTGTTTCGTCGTGCTTTCCTTCTCTCTGAGTTCATTTTCGAAGCCATTAGAGGAAACCAATGCTTTTACAGCTTGGCTCAAGCGTTTGGATAGCGAAATAAGGACGAAAGTCTTGTCAAGTGACAGTTGCGAAGTTTGTAAGTTGCTATCTCTTCTGGCTCAAGCCACTTTCCTGGCAAACAAAATAGAGGATGAAGTGGTTTCTGTGTCACAGAAGGTCTGTAAAGAGTTGAAGATAGAGGACGATCGAGTATGTACCCAGGTCATAGTAGAATTTCGAACTGAAGTGTTGACAGTTGCCGACAAAGTTTTCCTGAACCCTTCAGAGGTTTGTGGCAGCTTGTTTGGACCAACTTGCGCTCACAGAAGGGATCCTGACGAATTTTGGAATATAACAGTGCCTGGTAAAAAGCCGCCTGTGAAGCCTGTCCCGTCCCCAAAGGTAAGGATCAAGCATTTAAGTTTTTATGCAATTTTTGTCAGCCTTAATTTAACAGTTACGTAATGATACTGAAAGATTTCCTTGGTACATTAGAACTCACTGTTTGCATTGAAAGTTAGCTGTGCTCTTGTTACATAGATCATAAGACATCCAAATCAGGTGACTGGTGACTTGGCGTGGTTCATTCCAAAATGTAATCTCATCTTTATTGAACCGCAGTCATACAACTCTACAAATAAAGGCTGCTTTCAACTGCTGTGATCAAAGATCAAAGATCAAAATAAAAACGAAAGAAAAGCAACATGAAAGTTAACAATAGCTGCCTAAGGAAGTCTTTAAAATGTAAATATGGAGAGTTTTTTAATTTCATTGTGTAGTCCATTCCACAATTTTCCACTTCCTGGCAACTGAAGCACTTTTTGTCCGGTAAAGTGCCATAAATTATTCAAATAGCAAATTTAGAGATACATGAGAGAAATACATTGGATACTGAACAACATATTTCCTGTCGAAAACCATCACACTTGTACAAACAAGCAGCTCTTGCCACCCAGCTACACAAACATTTGGTACAAATTATTTTTCAACTTTTGAATGCAATATGCGAAGAATTTAAACATAAACTTCATGCTCTTTGTGGTTATGATATCTATACAGCTGAACCTCTTGACAATGAGCATCTTGGGGACAGAGAAAAGTGGCTGTTGTCGAGAGGTGGTTATAATGGGGAGGTAGGGATGTGATACCTGTTTGTTTTGGGGGACGCAGCATTTTTTTTTTTATACTTGTTGCAGCATATAAATATGTAAGAGGTTATTTTATCAGAAGGGAGGTGCTTTAGTGGTCATTGCTGCTGTGGAGAGGTGACCATTGTTAAAATTAAAATAAGAGTGAATGTCTGAACTGTCCACATGGACATAAAAAGTGGCCATTGTGGGGAGGTGACTTTCAGTAGAGGTTCAACTTTATTTCAGTTATTTTGTCTTAATAACACTAGATCCACATATACACGTACACCTTTAATTATTTCCCATTTCAGCCTGGTTCACCAGTTTCCCGTGTCCTGCAGTTCTCTGACATCCATCTTGATCATCTGTATAAAGAGGGAAGCAACCCAGACTGTGGTGAGCCACTGTGTTGCCGCAGTAATGATAGCCCCCCTGGTATGTATGTTTCCATTTTCCAAATCAATCTTAAAAATTTCAGGCCATTTCGTTGGAACATTTATTAACTCATTGTTTAATATTGTGATGTTGTTTTGCTTTAGCACCTGGAAAACGAAAAGCAGGCAAGTATGGGGACTATTCATGTGATATTCCACCAATAACATTTGAGAATATGCTCCAGCACATCAACAACACTCATCAGGTAATAATCAATATATCTCTCTCTTATTTTTACGGTGTATAGTATTTTGGTCAAATATAATTCTCATTTGGTAGAAAGTTTAATTTGAGAGTGCATGTGCATCATCTGTTCAAGTATACTGAACTTGTATAGATGTGTTGTGTTGATAATGTGCTGTGAGTGTCCTGGTGGCAATGTGCATAGTATTTATTGTAGATATTTCAGCTATTGATCATCATAGTGTGCTGGCCATGCTTGGTCATGCAGACTTCATTACAAGCTTTCTCCTTCATCTTATTTTTTTTATTTCGTATATCCTTTGGCCACATTGAAATGATAATTTGACTGCTGGTTTACAGGATATTGATTATGCTCTATGGACGGGAGATATTCCAGCACATAATATTTGGAACCAGTCACGTTCAGACCAGGTGCAGTTTACAGCATGTCGTAAATATTGTCATATAAATTATATACATTATGATGGGTAATGGTATCCACCACTCCAGGTAAATTTAATCTTCATCTGGTGGATTTATAGAATAAATTTTAACAAAACCAAAACATCAGGTGTATTCCTGAAACAGGGCTTGAGATTGCGACCAGTGGTATAATTGTTGTCAATGTGACTAAAATTTCATTCTTAGCAACCAAAAATTCTGGTTTAGTTGCCATTTATGGTGAAAACCATAATGTGAAAGCCTGGTCGAGAGATATAATTTATCCCTCTACATGTACATGTACCTTGTGTAAAGTTTTGTGATCAATTTTGTTAGGCAATTATTTAGTGTGAAATTTGATTTTTTTTTTTAGTTATCCCAAGTGTACCCTATTAGCAAAGGGGATTCCCATCTGCTAGATTTTTAAATCAACACATTAACCCTTGGGTGTGCAAGCTAACTCATACCCCCAGCATGGTACAAGGGGGATGGAGGGGTGGATAGAATCCCCCCTCTTGGTTTTCATTCCGTTAAGGCAGAGTGAAATAAATAACATTCATTAGATAGCCCTGAGTTTGCTCTACAAGATGATACCATTTTTGTTGGTAATGACATCATTTGACCCATCATCTTAGACTGCCATCTTGGATTTCACTTTTTTTCAAAAAAAGTCAAGAAATAAAGGAAATTAAGACAAATTCAAACCAGAATGCTTACGAAATGTACAAATTCGTGAATTTCTGCTATTTCATGAAGAAAACTGGAAAAAACTGCAGAATTATGTCAAAAAAGCTGATTTTTGGTCAGACCTACATGGAATTTGGTGGTTGCCATGGCAATGTCAAAAATGATGGATAGACAATTTACATGTCAAAATTTCCGCAGAGAATGGGGAACAGCTACTGAAAGTTTCAGCCCCTTAGAGTAAATCATCTTTTCAGAACTTTGAAAAAACCTTATTGGGGAGGGGAGGGTTGCATTCATCCCCCCCCCTCCCCCTTGTACGTCAGAGGGTTAATAAAATCATTAAAATTGTATTATGTTTTTCCTCCTACAGTTAAAGGCCTTAGACTATGCCACCAAACTTTTGGAAAAATATTTGCCTGGACTGAAAGTGTTTCCTGCAGTTGGCAATCATGAAAGTGCTCCAGTGAATAGGTACATGTTTTGAAACAAGTTTTGTTGCTGTGACAATAGCTGAAACAAAAACACCTGTCATGTTTAAATGTCCCAGCTATAGTGGAGTTTAATGTCTGATCTCTGCAGTGTTGAGTTAGTTGTGTTGTAATGAGGTTAATTATGCACTTGTTTGAAAAGACTATTTTTTAACTTACATGTTTGACCCAGGGTAGGTAGTAAAACTAATTGTTTGTAGTACATGGTTTGAACCCAGGAGTATCAGTAGTTTGTATAGTGTGATCGTCCGGATGAGGGTAGTTCTGAAAAGAAATGTCATTGGTGACTGATGTTTCGACAACCTGAGCGGAAGTCATCTTCAGAGTCAAGTGAATAGTGTTTGTCAGTCGATGGTGTTATACATGTAAGTCTGGTCCGTTGTAAGTGATTGGTCAGGTTAGCCATGATGGTATTGGCTGAAAGACTTTTGTAAAGTTTGTCATCAGTCATTGGTCGGTGTCGATCTGTCTATTGTTGCTAACGATTCACTTTCCTCTGAAGATGATTGAATTCGATCTGCTCAGGTTGTTGAAACGTCAGTCACTAACAACAGTTCTTTTCGTCACTATGCTCACCCGGACGATCACATTATACATACTACTAATTGTTTGTGTTGTCCATTAATTGATGCACAGCTTTCCCCCTCCATTCATCACTGGTGCCAATTCAAACCAGTGGCTGAGGGACTCTTTAGTTGACCACTGGAAGACCTGGTTACCAGATGATGCTTTACAAACAGTGAAAAAGTAAGTTGATATCAGTTATCATTGCAGATGTTTCAACCTTATGTAATTGACATCTCAAGGTTACCTTTAATTGTACTTTCAGGGGATCTCTAGTCCAGTGCAACACTTTGCAGTTACATTGACTTTGACAGAACCCTCAAATCCGCTATCAAATTAAGGGTTATAGACCTGGCTATTCAAAAAGTTTACTTGCTTTCCTTAAAATGAATTATCAAATTTTCCAACAAGTCTTAACAGGAATTAGGTAATTACATTTTTTGATACTTTTTACAGTTACAACTCGACACCATTGTAATTTATATTTTGGAAATTTCATTTTTTGCTCAGGGTCAGAACCCTGGTATTATGTTTTCACCCTGGGGTATACAACGGTACCTGCCAACTATTACAGATATCAGTTAAAATGCTGGGGGGGGGGGGGGGGGGGGGGGTTGAGCTGCAAAGGGCCAGCCTTCCTTGTGGGTAACAATATGAGTATGTAATGCTTTACTTCTTATCACTTTGTGCTTCTTGGGAACTAGAATACATAAAATAATGTAAGCTTCCGTGGTGTAGGTAATGTTGGCCTGTATGTCAACTTTAATGCACGTTTATACATGTACATGTAGTTACTATGTTTCTAAGTATTTTTTTTTTATTTTTTCATTATAGGGGAGGTTACTATACAGTGTATTTATCAAAAGGATTGAGATTAGTGTCACTCAACATGAACTACTGTAACAATTTGAACTGGTCTGTTAATTTTGTTGTTGTTGTTGTTGTTGTTATTGTAACTCATAGGATTAATATTTGTATGAAATGTTTGGTTATTTCAACATCCAAATATAACTATTAATACTACATGTATAAATTTGTATGTACCTCTGTACAGTTGAGAAACTCAGTGGTACAATTCTTCATTTAAGGGTTATGTGTGCATGTATTAAAAACCATGCATTTGAATATAAGTAATCAGTGCTTGGATCTCAAAATTATTTGTAGATGTATGTAGTAATGTGTTAGTGTTTTCCAGGTGGCTCTTAATCAACAATGTCGACCCTGCTCAAGAACTCCAGTGGTTGATAGACTTATTACAGGAAGCTGAAGATAATGGCGAAAAGGTCTGTGTTTTCTGTTGAGTCCTAAGTCAACACCGTAGAGGTGTTAATTAACATGTAAACACTGCATTTTTAACCTCAGTAAGTCAACTGAAAGCAGCCACATCTCCTAGTCAGATGACTTGCGCAACAAATGTGTTCTTTTGAACAAGATTTTCAGGTCCCAAGGGTGTTCACTTACAGGAGGTTCAACTATACTAGTACTTAGAAGTGTCATATAATGTTAAGACCAAGAGATTAAGAAAAAAAACCAAATTAATAAACATTGTATTATCTTCTGCTCGTAAGTGAATTATATTAATATTAAAACATGTTAAACACTTTAAAAAAATTGAGGTTGCATCATAATTATTTATGTACATTGAGTAAGAAGTTACAAATCATGCATGAATAAATATTTCTACAGATTTTTGTATTATGTATTTACAGGTTCATATTATCGGTCATATTCTTCCGGGAAACTCAGATTGCCTCAAACCCTGGAGTTGGAATTATTACAAGATTGTGAACCGCTACCAGAGCACTGTAACAGCACAGTTTTTTGCTCACACTCATGCTGATGAGTTTGAAATCTTTTATGATGAGAAGACAAGGAAAACACCCACAAAGTAAGAATACAACAATATTCCTTTGAATAATTGTTGTATCTGTTCATTACTAATGATGACATTTATATAAATCTCTGGGTTTTCTTGACAGTATTGCCTTCATTGGACCAAGTGTTACAACCTATCAAGGCCACAACCCAGGCTACAGGATTTATGACATTGATGGAGATTATGCAAACAGCTCCAGGGTATAGAGAGTCTTTTCAATTAGTAATATGCTATTGATGTTATCACAATGTGTGCAAATCAGCAGCGATAAAATGCAAAAAGTATATTAGGTCTTCCTCCTCTCTTTAAAGCTCCTATTACAGGTGTAGATCGTTTGCAAAATATGCAATAGTCTGATGCTCCCACAATGTAACCTTTCTCTTAAAAATGTTAGTGATTTTCTGAAGTTGCATTACATTATGGATTTTAAAACTACATGTAGTAGCTTACATGCATATAATCTGTAACTTTGGTTTAAAGTTGTTTCCTCTCTAAAAGAATTTGTATTTTTGTTAAGGTTGTATTGAACCATGAAACGTACATTCTGGACCTTGATGAAGCAAACAAGGGGAATTTACAGTGGAAACTGGAGTATTCAGCTAAGGTAATTTATAAACAGTGCGCTTAGATTTGGCTATACATGTACAAGTAGCAGATGTTGATACAGGTGGATAAAATTTTATTTTTCTCTTGTGGACAACCAAATATTTTAATGTACACAGTTTGGAAAAATAGGACCTGCAATAACTTGACTGCTGGTTGAACTTGCCTGAACTATATCTTAGTACACTTAATTTACACCTGTTAACTATTTAGGCCCAGATTTCTATTCATATGTTAATAGTTAACGTTTTTCTGTGTCACCTGTAGGAGGCTTATGATATGCCATCACTTTTACCTAAAGATTGGAACGACTTGGTTCATCGCATGGCAACTAATACCACCCTCTTCAATACGTTCTACAAGTAAGTTGGACAGGAAAGACAACATGTCATGTTTGTGCATTTGACTACAAATGAGGTCCTGCAGCAATAATTAGTACTAAAACGAGATCCAGATCTATGTACTTTTGAACATAACACACAGCATTAGTACCTGTGAGCTAAACACAAAAAGTCTGAAGGGAATGAGGGTGCTTTCTGTTGATTGGAACTTTGCTGAGCATTTTCTTTCTCAAATTTAGCAATTTCAACTTTAAAGCCATGAAAACTGATGCTCTTATTTGTACTTCAAATTTTTAAGTTCTAATGTGTAACTTGAGTTATTTTTTTCAACATTTGCAGTGTGGGAATTATAATCGATATTAATTAGTGAAAGATGACATAACTATTTATTTATTCATATCCATCTTCTCTGTGGCAGATATTTCTGGAAATCTGCACCTAATCATTCATGTGATGCCAGCTGCCGTGAGAATATGCTGTGTCGAGTGATGACTGGGCGCTCCCATGACAACAGTGCCTGCACCCTTGTTCAAGAAACGTTTTCAGAAGAAAAGAGGCAATTGTTTGAGCAGTCTTTAGATGTCTGTTAGCAGCAATCTCGTTTAACTTATATTTAATTGTATGCAAATAATCCCATTGAAATTGAAAAAGAGTTACTGACTTGAGGGTACTGTAGAATGTTGAAAAAATAATTTGCAATAGTATGCGGTGCCCATTATCAAAGTCCAGCATAAAAAACTGCTAGAAATATCTATTTTGCCAAGTGTTTGAATTATTTACTTAAGTTAGTAACTTATTGAGAAATTAACGCACTGGATTTCTTCTAGAATGTCTGTTTATAATAATGATATTTTAATGGGAAGCTTTCTCACCCGTAGGTGATCTACAGAAAGGTCCCAATCCAAAATAACATTAAATTATTAAAAAATAAATACACAAATTACAAAAGTAAATTATAGACTAATAGATTTAAAAAAATTACTTTTAAACTGACATATGGTGTCAGAGTTCTTCAAGTCACTGTCCAAGGCATTCCAGTCTTGAAAGGCATGATAACAAGTTCTTTGTTTACCCCAGTTCCGTTTTACTGTTGGAAGTCTAAGATGATCTTTGGAGCGAGTGTTATATCTATGGACATCGCTATTTCTTGCATGTGACTGAAATTGTAGCAAAATCCAGATAAAAAATTTCAATCATTTTTTTGTAATTCCCAAAAGGCATTATTGTCCCTACGTATGCCAGTGGACGGGTTTTGTAAACCTTTGTATATACTTGTAGAATAGTGGAATAGTTTATAGCTAATAAAAGGTGAAATGCCAGTTACTTACTGTGTACAGAGTTAAGTCTTGCAATAAAAACATTCATTTTATGTAGAAAAGAATAAAATTAATCAGAGTGCTGGCTGCTGTGATAGTCGTAGGGGTTATTGGAGTAAGACAGCCAATTTCATAGATAGAGAAACTGAGGTTTGTTGTGTGATAATCTTTCACTTACGAAAAAAATAAACAAAATAACATAAAAAAACGGACGAGAAAACATACAGATTAAATGTAAAAGGTCCGTTTATGAGGACCTTAGGCCATCAGCGTCTCTCAAATTTAGCAATTTCAACTTTAACGCCGTGAAAACTGATGTTTGTCAGTAGTGTGCGTGCACGTGCCAGGTCTGAAACTAAATCCGCTGAGGTGTTGGGTCGTCTTGGATGGTTACTCTGTTACAGTTGTCAGAAAAAAAGAGAGATGATTACAAGATATGTATTTTAGTTTGTTTTTTTATCGGCCTCATCCCCCCACCCCAGGTGTCGGCACATTTTGACCAGGAAAAACATGGAGGTAGCGCTGACCAGTCGAGAGGCTGGACTAGGAAGTTTACGCCATACCCTTGCATATCCTTGGAAACGGAGATTTACTTCTCATCTTTCTCTCTCCAGCGAGATAAATCCAGTATCTATAGATTTGTTTTTCAAACCGAAAATCGGGAAATATGAGCAACTCAACCTTCCTGAACGTTTTGTTCGGCTATTGTTGGCTGATTTGGCTGATCTGTTCTTACTGTTATATTATTACAATTTGGTCCTTTTCTTACCGGTCCTTACCTTTTCGCACCTCGGCCACGCCCTTTGATCCTTCTCACATCGTACCCAGTGTATTTTCGCGCTTTGCGAGGATGTTAGGGCCCCATTTATATGGTCTTGGTTACTCGAGACAACCCTCCCTCCAAGATAGCCTAGCCGAGATAACTTTTAGCTTATTTCTAGGAAAATTCAAGGGAAAACCACTTGTTTCGATGGAACTCACTACTATTAACGGGAACTTTGGCGAAACATTTTAAGGAAGTGTTTCTTTTCCCTTGGCCTTACAGAGTTCGTTTCCATGTGCCAGATTTGTTCGGCACGGCCTGAAATACTCTGGATCAGTTTCAGTGATATATGAACCTACCGAAGGAATATAGTTTTTGTTCCACAAAATAAGATAATCAATCATTAAGCAAGCAATCAATTAAGCAATCGATCGATCGATCAATCAATCAATCAATCTGATCAATCACGCGGCTGGCGGGAAAACGAACACATAATGAACAAACTACTCCCCAGTCCTCTTGTTTTTTCAGATCTTCGACTTGCAGGGTTTCCGATCTCCACACTAGATAATGTAGCGCACAGCGCGTCAGTTCGCAGCCGGGTTGGCTATGAAACGCATAGTGATGGTTTTTCTTCGTTGAGAATGACAGATCAACTCTCTTTAAAAGCGCTACAAGTTGTCTTGGTTGGAGAGCACCTAAGAAACCGACTGCGTGCTGAACAAGATCCTGCCATGATCCGCGACCGGCGCTATCACCTCCGTATGTACTCTTGCTGTTTTGTGGGCCGTGACCTTGTGGACTGGTTGATTAAGAATGGCGACGCCAACAGCCGTGGAGGAGCAATTCAGTGCATGAATATTCTTTTGGAGAACAGCATATTCCATCACGGTAAATACAAAAAAGACAGAGACATTTTGCTTATCTTCTACACCGTTCAAATGCATCAGTCCGTGTCAAATTGGTAATATCTTGCAGGTTGAGAGTCCGAGCTGATATTAGTTTACAAAACACAATCTCTAATTTATTCTATCGACTTCTGAGATAATTTCTTTTGTCACGGTAGTATTTCTTAATTGGTTAATTAATTAGTTTATTGTGGGAGCTTGTAGGAGGTCTTTTAAAATATTTTACAATCTACAACCTGTACATGTTCGTGAATGGGTACAAAGACGCGTGCTGGTAAACATAGCTCCTTGATTATTATAAAGTGAATCGATAGCTATCGGGTGAGGAAAATAAATTTTGAAGTGTTGTGCCACAACCTCATTTCTATGCCTGGTACATTTACCAACCTAATTTCTGTTTACTAGCCTTTGATCAGTCAGGCTATTGTTGAGCTTAGGAAGATTTTCACTTTAGAGAAAAAAAGAAAACCGAAACATTCATAGAAACATAGCTTCTATCCAACGGTAGCACAAAACTATCTAGCGTATTTGTGGGAGCACTGTGTGCAGTTATGTGACTCATGTTTTTGATGGCTTAACTTTCGTTTCCCCAAACAGCCACTCCCGTTTCAATTAAGTCAATGGAGGCAAACATGGTTTCTAATTCCAAAAATTTACATCTTCGTCATCTTCGACATATCTTTTCTTTCTGATATCCCTCTGATTTTCATGATGCTACAGGCTAGGCAACCAGTATATTGTTATGTCATTTTATCTCACAACAATGATGAGGCTGAAGTTAACCTGTAGTTTTTTATTGTATGAAAACCAGGTCTGATAAACGGTCAGTGTACAACGCTGACTTGAATCAAGTTACCATTTCCATTATTAAGAGCAACCATAAACAGGCTAATCTGAGCATTACTCAGGCAAACTTCACTGATTTTCATGCTAACCAGAATGCTATTCAGGCTAACCAGAGTGCAGACTTTCACTCCGATTAGACTGAATATATACCTAGGTTAGTCTGTTTATGGTTCGCACTTCATATTGGAAACAACATGATATACAAAATATTATTAACAAATAGTCTGCAGTCTGCATTCTACCCTCACTCTGCATTTTACCCCTGGTTTGCAGTCTGTAGTCTGCATTTTACACTGACTGCTCTGATAAACCATAATTCCTCCAAGGTGTTGACTCCTCTGTTCTCCTCCTTTTTTTACCAGTCTGTGATGATCATCAGTTTAAAGATGAGATGCTGTTTTACAGGTTCCGCAGAGATGATGATACAGTTGTGTCTAATCCTGACCTTGCCATAATATATAGGGGTTGTGATATCTACTACAGGTGATGATATTAATCGTTATTTTTTTTAATATGATATTAAATCAAATAGTACAGTGTTGTGTATTTGATTTAAATAGTGATGTAATCAGTTAACAGCTGAATTTAGGACTCAAAACTATACATGTATTTTATTATCTCTTACTTGTGTAAATAGCGGTAAATATTCGACCAAATGGTTTTGACTTCAGACTGAGTTAACTTTGTGCAGTTGGCCCAAGACGAGCTACCTTATTTGTTTTGTACAATATTCCGGAACAGTACAGCTTGAGCAGGCTAGTTAGTAAATTGTGCTTGGACCGTGCCTGTTGATTGAATTTGTCAGCTTTCAAAAACAAAAACTACACGGGATATGACCGTTTCCATGAAAACAGTCTACAGTTTGGCAAAATCCTAAATTTTCAGAACTGGTCGCCAGTTGGTGACTCGCATTTTGTCCGATAACTAAAGAAAACCACGACACCACTTTTGTTTTTAAATCTTTATATTGGGAAATCAAGCGGATATGGTAGCTGG
>Ga0126338_10002692_pt1 | contig 12280 bp, 9 predicted proteins | sample OrbCmetagenome_2_FD_92529 | JGI IMG/M metagenome (GOLD analysis project Ga0126338, IMG submission 92529) | Coral microbial communities from Petempiche,Puerto Morelos, Mexico - Orbicella C C metagenome | ecosystem: Host-associated > Invertebrates > Cnidaria > Coral | place: Petempiche,Puerto... | reverse complement strand
GCTCGATATTTTTGGTTTAAAGCGAAACTGAAACAAAAGAAATTCATTTTTAAATAGTATTCGGTAACCTCTGCTTGGGAGATAAAAATCGGCCGATTTTATTTTTTAGCCGGAAATCATCGGCCGTTTCTTAGGCCCAGGGCCTCTTAAAGTGCATTTTTCTCAAAAGTTTACTTTTGTACCGACTGACTTCGCGCCAACATTTCTACTTTCCAAGGTTTTTAAGTAGAATTTCTGAAACTTGGGTTCATCAAAGACCAATAGTGTCGTGATGATATAAACCAAAAAAATCGTAACATTTTAAGGTCTGTCACGTGACATGAAATGATTTGTCCACTGGGTGTGGTAAAAAATAACGTTATTTCCAAATAAAGCTGTGAAAAGCACTGAAAATAAGAGTTAACTGTCAAAACTTAGGTTCATATCACAGAACAAAACAGAAACTTACATGATATGCTTATTTGACAGTCAATTCTTGCTTTGTAAAAGAGCAGGAAGTGCACTTGGAAAATTGCGCCACACTAAAGAAAATGCGGCATATTTTGAAAAATGCGCTACATTTAAGAAAATGCGGTACACTTGGAAAAATGCCCCAAACTTAAGAAAATTCGGCAAACTTCGAGAAATGCCCACATTTAGGAAAATGCAGCACACTACGAAAAATGCGCCACACTTAAGAAAATGTGGCACACTTGGAAAAATGCACCACACTTGGATAAATGCGTCTCACATGTAAAAATGGGGCACACTTGGATAAAGTCGCCACACTTAATGCGGCACACTTGGAAATATGCGCGACGCTTAAGAAAATGCGGGAAACTTGAAAAAATGGGCCACTTTTAAAAAAATGCGGCACACTTTAAAAACTGCGCTGCACTTTAGAAAATGCGGCACACTTGGAAAAATGCGGCACACTTAAGAAAATGCGACACACTTGGAAAAATGGGCTACATTCAAGAAATTCAGGCAAACTACAAAAATGTGCCACACGTAAGAAAATGCGGCACACTTGAAAAAATGCGTCACTCTTAAGAAACTGCGGTACATTTGGAAAAATACGCTAAACTTAAGGAAATGCAGCACATTTGGAAAAATGCACCACGCTGAAGAAAATGCGGCACAGTTGGAAAAATGCCCCAAGCTTAAGAAAATGCGGCAAACTTGGAAAAATGCCCACACTTAAGAAAATGCGGCATACTAGGAAAAATGCGCCACACTTAAGAAAATGCGGCACACTTGGAAAAATAATGTCTTTTAAGCCGATATACTTGGAAACTTCAAAGAAACTTCTATGCTAAACTGACAAAAAAATATTACTGGGAATTATTATATGGCTTTGTCTCACAAGGACTGGGAACTACCGAATTCACGAATTTGATTGGCTGAAATCGATATTGACCGCGGTCTAGATTTTCCCACCTAGACCGGCATCTAGACCGGTTTCATTTTGCGTTAAAAAAGTAGCAAACTCAAATACAAAAATGTCCACCGTTTTCTTTTATTTTCTTCTCGATGATTTACGGAAGTGCCAAAAAGCCTGATGACAAAAAAAAGTAAAGAGGACGAGGAAATTTTGGCAGGTTTAAGTTCAGCTCATCTCCGTTTGCAAGCAAAATGTCAGCAAACCAGTTACATTAAACAGATTAAAGTTTTCTTCTTTGCCGTATAATAAACATCTTATTAACCGAGCTAAGTCGGTCTGTATGGGAGAATCTTGACCTCGGTCTGTACTCACGACCTCGGTCAAGATTCTCCCATACAGACCTCCTGCTCGGTTAATAAGAGCTAATTATCGCTGAATGATTAATATATGAAAGCAATGCTATGAATGCTTATTGTGCAGCTCAACAGCACCGTTTACCCGACTTGTCAGTCCTTATACTCAGAATGCCACATTAGTACACGCTCTCTGTTGTGGGCGCGAAGTCCTGACAAAACATTTTGCGAAAGTTTATCGTCAGAATAGTTATTTTCAGTTAATGAAGCCTTGGTTGTCATGTTGATCATTGTGACTTTTCCTTTTTAAAGAAAAATGTTAATTTTATGAAAAGAGCAAAAATATTTCAAAGGACGCAAAGCAGACTGCCTCATGTCATTCACAGTGAAATTCAAGAGTTTGCTCATAGAGCACTTTGTTTTTTTCTTTCTTTGTTGCCCGGTAATCAGGCAGAAAAACGGTGTCGGGGAATTTTTATTTTTGCTTCTTTCAAAAGTTATGCCTATTTTAGCGACGAGAATGCATGTTTTGTCAACTCTCAATGTTTAACTGCGTGTCAAAAACAACCCAGACAAGTAATCAAAATTTCCTGACGCTGTTTTTTTGAGAAAGGTGTCAAGAAGACATAGCGATGTTGATCGCGTCATCCCGCTCAAATCCGACCGGAAACGAACTTGATTAGTGAACTTCTGTACTTTAGGAGATAGGGCGGTTTATTCGGAAAACCTTAATGTTTTTTTTATCTTAACAGGAGCCATAATCGGGGACGGAGACCGTAAGCGCGCGCTATTTCTAGTATTGGGGTTGTCCCTATGATATGGGACAATTTTTCTATTTTTAGAACAAATTACGCCATCATGTGCGGCACACGCGCGTACATAATGCGTGGATTTTTGCGGACATAGCGAGGGGAAATGGCGTCCGAAAATGTTCCCGAAATGTTTGATGCTTTTGGTCCACAAATCAATACGTTCATGTCTGTTGGAATTTTGCTTCAGTATTTTCGTCGTAAGCTGCCCCAGTCTGAGTGAAGTAAGACAGTGTCGAATTTAGTTTTGTCCCGTTTCGCTGCTTCTTTAACAAGGGCTCCTCATTACTCCACTTTAAGTTTCACAAATGTTGAAGATTAACAGCTTTTCCATAACCCAGCAAAAAAACAGTTGGATATATTTAGATATAGCACTGTTTTAGGACTCCAAAGTTTCCCTCCTCTTGCCACACCCTTGCGAGGATTTCGCCAGAGTCTATCTCGACCGAAAAGTTAAAACAAAATAATTGCAAGTTTGAGTTTCGCGTGAATTGTAAGCAACGCTTGATGTTTTATCAAGGCCCAATAAGTGACAATAAAGTTTATGTCTGTAGATGCTGCTCAGTTTTGTTTGTGTAAAAATCCAATAAAGTGTCTATTGTCGATGAATAAGAACGCCCGCCCATGCGTATTTTGTACAGTCAGTAAAACATGACAAATTGGACTTCCGCAATTTCGTGTGAAAACGTTCATCCAACTCATGCTATATATCTATAGTTATTAAATATGTTTAAGGTTGATAAATGTTTGAGAACATATTAAAAGTTAAGCTGAAATTATGTGAATACAGCAGAAATAATCAGCAAAGTTACGATGACGCGTTCTTTAATCAACTCGAATGAACGATTTCGATTTTGTTAGTTGAATTATCAAAACTCCTTGTCTGTGTTATTTTCGCAGTGTAAAATTTCACTGTTTTAAAGAAACACACATTATGTTAGTAGCCTTTTGGCGTTGGTGAAAATTGTTGCAGTATCTCAGCAAAAAGGACAACAAAAGAAATCTTTGTCAAGATTTGTTGACAATTGAAAACACCGACTCGCACTATGGAAATGAGCTACTTATGAACGCGTCAGCCTTTCCTGCATTTGAAAAGACTCCCCAACCTCGTTCCCAGGGTCTCTCATCTTACCGCCCCCTGGAGCTCCAGGGGGTGGTAAGATGAGAGACCCTGGGAACGAGGTTGAAGACTCCTCGCATTAGCCTCAGTTGTAAGCTAGTTCCAGTCCAATATTAAGAACACGAATATCGTCTATTATCGCAAATGCAACAAGTTGTTCTTCCTCCATTTTTAAAGTTTTCTTTTCACTTATCTTATGTCTTTATGTCGATGTTCGCATTGCCGAAATAAGCGATTATGTCGTTATTTCGCTAGTGTGAACCAGGCCTTACCGAATGAGGAGTGAAAGAAGCGACATAGAAATGGTCGAGTGAGAAACTGGGCCTGAGGAAGGATACTTGTTTCGTGCACCTGGCGTCCAGTTTCTGCTCGGCCTTATTTCCTTTACCACCCACAAGACAAGAGCCCCCGGAAGGACAAGAGAATTCACCAGACAGCCAATAGTTACCTCTTTTATTTTAAAGATACATATGAATAAAAAAATAATTTGATTGATTCTGGTGATAATCATCTATCTTTCTCGTCCTTCATTTATTCACAGCCTATCTGAACCAAACATGCTTAGTTGACCGGTTTGGTGAAAAGTTAGTTTGTAGCTCGAATTCTCGTCCCCAGTCACCTGTTCCTCTTCGGCTTCCAGTGGAGCCCTGACACGAGGAAAAGGAGGCTCTTGACACACATGATTTGCTCGGCTGGATTTGTAGATTCAAATGTTCCTGGATTCAGCGCTGATTTCCTTCTCGGAAGCATCCACTAGTTGATCTCTTGTGGAAAACGTCACTGAAAATGTTTCCCGTAAGCCAATTTTAAATGCCGAGAGATCTGTAGGTGATTTGGTCGAACAATTAAAGATACAGACCAACTAGCAGAAATAGACGAATAAGTGAAAATCTTAGTCCAAGAGTGTAGCATATCAAATCATTTCTCTCCAGAGCCACCTCGCTTTTCCTCGCGCTAGTGCCCTGCTAGCTAGGAGGGACGAGTGGTTCTGGGGATGAGTTTGGGCCCGCAGTCTTGGTCAGAGGGGCTACTAAGACACGCAACGTGTCGTGACAGCGTCATTCTCGCGTGATCACTTTCAATTTGACTGCGCATGTTTTTCATTAGGCAGAGGAAACCGCACACTGTTCGGACTGTGAACACCTATCTACACATAGCTTACACTAGCTATTTTGCCTCTTCTAAAAACTGAGTAGATGATAGTCTTATCCTAGTTAATTAAATGTTTGGCGATTTCTCAGCTTTAAGTAGCAGTCTCAGCCCATTCCTTACCCTCCTACACAGACGCTCTTTGGGCTTGTCACGCAATCTTCCCCTCTTCGTGGGGGAGGAAGATCGCGTGAGGAGACCAAAGGGCGTCTGCGAAGGAGGCTACCCATTCCTTAGCTATCCGTATAGTTTGCAGATCTCAGATCGCAGCAATCAGTCAAAAACGCGTCATTCCTCAGCTTCCACCATTCATCCCCTTGAGCAGCGGTCAAATGCACTGCGAAAATTTAGCGCTGATTCGGTTTTTCGTTGCCACGAGGCAGTTTGAAAGAGTTTGAAGCGAAAGCAATTGTTAACCAGATTACGAGTCGATGGTGGATAAAATAACGTAATGTAACGTGACGAGGCATAACATACAATAGCAAAACACAACATACGGCAACATGGACTACGAGTCCCAGTTTTCTATGAGTGAATAGAAAGAGTAAACGAGGGGAACTTAGCCGAGTTGGTTATGGCTCATACAGAACTCGGGCTCGTAGTCCAATTGTCAAAAAGAACTGTGTCAGTAGACTCTAGAAGGGATCATTGTCTATCAGAGAATAGAGAATGAGAGAACCAATCAGATTCGTGGATTTCCAAAATAACAAACCTTAGCAGACGTTTACTATTCTCTGCACACTGGCGAAGGATTTCAAAGACCTGAGCTGTTTACACGCGTTAGTTAAACGGGAATTACGTTCGCAGTGCATTTGACTGCTGTGAAGAGGACACGAAATAAAAGCTTTTAACATCAAAGTTTTCTCAGAACTATTTGGAAATGATTACAAAGAGGCTTGTAACTTAAAGAGCTGAGTAGTAAAACGATCTATAAAGAGAAGGACTGAAGAGTAAAACGGTCTCAGGCTCTCTACAAATTAAAGGTATATATGTTACACTTTAGTGTTAAGTTGCGTTACATTTAAGTGTACAGTTACGTTACACTTTAGTGTCATCTCCGTTGCTATCCGGTGAACGATCCTCCATCGGGATCCCGTTTAAGTCGAGGTTCTCCTTTTCTTCATCCTTGGCGATTTCTCCAAGTTCCTCCGGAGTGACATACTTGTAGAAGTAGGACATGATTCCAAAGATAATGGCGATCACGCCCATTAGACCTCCGTACAGGAACATCTCTTTATCCTGCGAAAAACAAAAAATGCACGTGAAAACCATTTTCCTTCCTTCACCGTAGGAAATATCGAGCCCAGATCTCCCCCGACCAAGCTGAATGGAGTCAAACAGAGTGAGAACTGGGTACCAGATTAGACTGGAGGCACATTGTAAGCCCGCCATTTTGTTCTGTGTCTTTCGCATTTGCACCACCAAGAACAAAACACAGTAATAATAGTGTACGCTATTTAAACAATTGAGGACTTTTTCCGTGTAGGTTTAAGAACACATTTTTTCATACAGACAGAAGGTAAGGTAAAGTCTGCATACGAGCCAAGCAGCCTATCAGGCCGAAGTTTATCGTGGTTTCTGTGGCATGAAGCGACTAAGAATTATTTCTACACCCCCCTGGATGGGATGCTAGTCCATCGCAGGGTTACCCCCAGCATTAAGTTCGCCGGTACCCACTTATACACCTGGGCGGGCAGAGGCACTGTGAGAGTAAAGTGTCTTGCCCAAGAACACAACACAATGTCTCCAGCCAGGGCTCGAACCCGGACCGCTCGATCCGGAGTTGAGCGCACTAACCATGAGGCCACCCCATCTAACAGACAGAAGGCACTTACAGTCAGTCTGGTGACTCGCATAACTTACCACTCCCATTGCAGGCAACACTGAGGCCAATATAACCACAATAAGATCACCAAAAGCAACTGTTAATAGCCAAAAAGACTGAAGGACAGACTTCATAGAGGTAGGAGCCTGAAATAGAAAGGACATCATAGTTATGAACGGTACCTCTATAAACGTCAAAAAACTGGATATCTTATAAGTTAAGGAACCGAGCACGTGAGATATAGAGTCAAAGTGGCAGCACTCTTGGCTCCAGTCTCTTTCTGTGAAAAACCAATTATCCCCATTTGCAACTTTTTAAAGTGGGACAGAGGGTCTTGCTCGCAACACACATGGCTCCCATATTGTCTTAACTCTTCCCGATAGATTGTTGGGAGTGGATGATCCTTGTTTAAGATAAAATCTGGTAATGCTAGTCTTAATTAAAACAGAACCAGCGGCATAACTGTTGTCATGGCAACGACACGACGGGTGTCATTATGTTTCTTTTGTGATTTAATTTCTGGTGCCAAGTTTAAACGTACACTGCTTTAATATTTCCAGAGTTATTCTCGATTGTGTTGTGCTGTTTTATTGGCACCACCTATGACGTCATCACTTTCCTCATTTGCATAGTACAAAAACGTGAATATCTCTGAAACGAAAAAAGATATTCCAAAAAGGAAAACGCCATTCTTCTTTACTTTGAAAAGCCTTTCAAATAAGCAGTAATTATTTTTTACTTCATAGGCACTTTAAGGTATAGTTTGGTCATGTACAAAATTACCTTAACATGGAAAGAAACCTGAAAATAGTACTTTACTAAGATAGATAAACACCAAAGAGATACTAATAAATTGTAAAGGAACAAAGATGGTTAAGGATGGAGAAGATTAACACGGATTAGAAACGAAGAACTTGACAAATTCAGGCTAAACTCCTCAAGATATGCAAACCGTGACGTACTCCTTTAAACACGTGGTGTGGACGGGCTGTAATTACTCACCTGCGAGTATGCAAATCCCAAGCCAGTCACAGAGAACATGACCTCAGATGCAGTCAGCACAACATACTGTGGAACTTGTAACACACGAGACACGGTCGTACCCGGAGCATCCTCGTACATGAATGAATCAAACTGGTAAAAGAGAGGAAAGGAAAGTGACTAAATATATAGTTAGCTGCAGTTATCGTCCAGCGCCCAGACGTTTAAAGCATAGTTAATAGAGGGGAATGGCTATGAAGCCCGGAAAACTTCAAAGCAGCAAAAAAGATGCCAAGATTTATGTTGGAAGGTCCACGACCGTGCACAATCTTTTTTGTTTTTCGCGCATACAGTATACGTGAATTACAATAGCCGTGACGTTTCTTTCATTTGTTCCTCGGTCGGAAATAAACAACTATTGTGTTTTGTGCACGGTCAAGGCTAAAACAACGAGTGAAAATGTACAACAAAGAACTCTATAGGGATTTATAACCATTCTCCTCCATCAACTGTGTTTCAAAGGGTGCTATCCATGCACTGGATAACTAAATCGTTATCCATTGAAGTGTTTATAAAACAAACTATGCTATCCAGCGGATAATGCTTTCCCGACTGGTTAGCTTCAGCCATCCTTGAACACCCGGAGCAGTTCTCACATACCCTGTTTTTTTTTCACATATGTCAATTTGTTTTCAACTTATTCCTTTCAAAAAACACATATTAGCATTAGTATTTACCTTGCCAGAGTCGGGATCGTCCTTAGGCGGGTGAATAACCACAGTGTAACCTCCAAAATTACCAAACTTGATTTTCCTGTTTTGCTCCTAGAAGGAAAGAGATTTAACGTACTTTGCTACTCGAGGGAAGAAACACTGTGAAGACTGAGCGTTAGGTACGAAGACATGTGTTTCCAACGACTGAAACTGTGTTTCAACTATGTTGCGTTTTCAAGTTTCAGTAACTAGTTCACTACGCATCGATCCACGAGTTTAGGAAATCCGTGCAACGTGCTGCAGCCAATCAGGGCTACGACATTATCTACTGAGCCAATGAAAATCAACTGTTAAGACTAGACCACTTTTTCCCGCGCTTGCGAGAGCTTACACTCTTTCCATGTAGCCAACGTATTTTCTCGCGCTTCAACCAGTTACATGTTTTCCCACGCGAGTTTTTTCCATGAGTTCCGATTGGCTCTTAATTACACTGCCTTCAGACAAAGTAATTGGTTAAAAATAAGTTTAATTAGCTCATATTAGATTAAGACAGCGACCATCAGAGGAAGGAAAAGAGAAATAAAAAACATCTTTTCTGTTTTACACTGGCCTAGCTTGCGCAAATACTCACCACAGAGTGAAACTTTGTTCCATTAGTCGCATGCACGATAGTGTCTATATAGTACCTGGCGGGGAAAATAGCAAAACAATTACTAGCTCAGTCTAAGTAGGTAAAGTCTGCATACGAGCTAAGTGGCCCATCAGGCGAAGCTTATCCCGGTTTCTGTAGCATGAAGTGACTAGGAGTATTTCTACATTTAAGTATCTCCTTCTGATAGCACATTTTTCTTACAAAAGGCGGTAATTATCAACTTCTTACCACTTCTGTGAATCTTGCTTATGCTAAGGCGCTAGTGTAAACCAGCCTCATTTTTGTAAAGCTCATATTTTGAGCGTAAGCTCGTCGTCATAGCAAAGGGACGAGAACAGAGCGTGACGAGCTGTATTGAAGGAGCTACGACACGGTTTGCGCATATTGAAAAGTTTAGCCTACATTTTTCAAGTTCGTCGTTTGTAATCCATGTCAATCTTCTCCATCCTTAACCACCCTTGTTCCTATATGGTTTATTAGTATATACCACACAAGTGAATAGTGCTTTTCGCGCGCTCTGATTGGTTAACTCGGAGGTGATTAGCAAGTACTATTCACCTTCGAGTAGCCGGCGCGAAAGCTTTTAAAATTTCCGACCGCTTGTCACACATAAAATAACGTTTAGGTCCGCTAATTATTCAGGTTGTGTGGTAAATACTAAAACAATTATTCACCTCGGTGTCAGTGAAAGTGTTGGATATTTACCTCCACTTCGGTGAATAATTGTTAATTATTCTCTTTGGTGTTTTTCTATCTTAATAAACCGGTCAGTGTAAAACGCTGACTGCGGACTGCAGACTGCGGACCGGGGATAAAATGAAGACTGCAGACTGCGTTTTGTAGCATTCTTGACTGATTCGTGTTACCTTTTACATCATTGAGAACTAAGCGTAAACAGCCTAACCGGAGCGCTGTCTTGGCTAACCCGAGTGATATCCAACCTAACCGGAGTGATATTCAATCCAACCAGAGTGATATTCAGGCCAACCGGAGTGTAGATTTTCACTACGATTAGCCCGAATGACTCTGTTTACCGTGGTTGGCACTCGATCATGGAAATAACACGATATATACTTAAAAAGTCTGCAGTCTGCAGTCTGCATTACCCCTGGACAGCAGTCACTATCTGCAGTCCGCAGTTTACGTTTTATACTGACCGCTTGATAAACTATCATTTTCAGGTTTCCTCCAATTTAAAGGTAATTTTGTACGCAGTAACGCGTTGTTTACTCTACTACAAGTGTGGTTTGTGCGATGCAAACTATGTCAGGTATACGTGCCGACACCTCTATCAGCGGGTTGAGGAACACAAAGGATCGTCTTCAATCAGGAATCACATTAAAGAACAACATGGAACAGTCCCAAGTGACATATCATGATTTTAAGATCTTGAGAAAGTGCCAAAGTAAATTTGATTGCCTGACCTACGAAATGCTCTTTATAAAGGAGCTTAAGCTAACTTTAAACAAAGAGTCTGTTCAATGCGTGCAAAGTTTTTTTTAAAGTTTCGTATATCATCTTGTTATTTTAATACTTACATTTTAGCGCTTGTATTTGTTCACATATTTTATCGTTGGACATTCTCACGCCCTAATTTGTACTTATATATGTTTATTATATGACCAGCTCCGTGAGCGGGGAAGATGAATCAAATCCTGCGCTTTGATTGGCTACCCGAGCGGGCAAGGTGAAGCTATCTTGCCCACTCGGGACTACCCGCCGTGTCCCGCAAGAAAAAATTTCCCCGAAAGCCATATAATAAATCCCTTATTGACCAAGTTTGTTCGGTCAGTAACCCGTATATATTTCATTCGCTTTTTCTTCAACTTGAAAATGATATCAGGGAGATCGAAACGTCGCTTTTTATCGCTAGTTTTTATTCAGAAATTTTGTACCTGGCCAAAAATAAGGCAAAATACCGTGTCTGAGCTACTTTAAGGGCGGGCACCAGTACTTACTCGCCAGTTCCTATCAGACTATAGGAAGAGTTTTCCGGCCCAATGTTCTCCAGAACTGTTGGTTTGACATTATCGAATATTGACTTAAATTCCACGTCCACTCTCTCAGGCAGCTTGTCTCCACCAGAGTAAATCACTCTAAAGAAGCGAAAAGAAAATGAAAGCAATGTACTTCTAACAACCTCAGATATTCTAAGGTTTACACGAAGACAGGATTGCCCTTAAAAGAGCCTCACGTAGGCGCATCCACGAAGATGGAACCGAAGAATTTCCGATACTTATCAACCAATCAGAGGTTAATACGAACACTTCCGAACACTCAGCGATACAATAGCAACTGTCATAGAAAACGTGGATTCAGATGGAATTCACTTGTTCTATCGCTGACCCAAAGGAACACAGCACAATTTACCATCATTATATAAGTAGTCCCTACTGTTAACTAGCTTAAGAAGAAAGTAAGGTCTCCAGGTAATATCAATAGAGACATACCTCACTCGGGTTTCAGCTTTATTGATGTCAATATCAGGCAGTTTCATTGTAAACTAAAAAAAGACAAAGAAACAAAGTTCTCAGAACGCTTCCAAAGGAAATGATATGACCTCAAAGTTTTATTGTTTCTACATGTAGTTCTCAGTATTTTATTTCTTTCGCTCTAGTGTGGTGAGAAGATAGTCGGTGTAACCTGGGACCGAGCTTGCATCGTTCAACCGAAAAACTGAACAAAAACAGATAAACGTACATTCTTTACTTTACCTTGTTCAAAATGAACTCATTATTGGAGATTTCTACCACGGCACTGAAAACTTTCCTGTCGTCGAGTTGCAAGCTAACGCGCTTCTCTTTGACATTACAGCCATCGCCACGGGCATTGAGTGTAAAATTCATCAATCCCGACTGACCGACAAACACTGGTGACTTCTGCGTTGGTAAATGAACCACAAAAAAAGAAAAAATAAATAAAGTATCAAACACTCTTCTTTCAGGACTTTTCTGTTCCCTGTCACACGCCTGTCGAGAAAAGTCGACCGTGCTTTGTACTGCGGTAATCGCACTTTTTTTAATTGCTCCACAGAAGTCATACTTACTCTGATCTGAACTTAAATATTGCTTAAAGAAAGCATTGGCGATCTGTTGCCCATTATTCTACTATGCTCTGCTATGTTGTACTTTACTGTGTTATGTTTTGGTAGGTAGGTAGGTAGGTAGGTAGGTAGGTAGGTAAGTCTGCATACGAGCCAAGTGGCCCATCAGGCCGGAGCTTATCCCGGTTTCTGTAGCATGAAGTGACTAGGAGTATTTCTACTCCCCCCTGGATGGGATGCTAGTCCATCGCAGGGTTACCCCCAGCATTAAG
>Ga0126338_10002691_pt1 | contig 12281 bp, 7 predicted proteins | sample OrbCmetagenome_2_FD_92529 | JGI IMG/M metagenome (GOLD analysis project Ga0126338, IMG submission 92529) | Coral microbial communities from Petempiche,Puerto Morelos, Mexico - Orbicella C C metagenome | ecosystem: Host-associated > Invertebrates > Cnidaria > Coral | place: Petempiche,Puerto... | reverse complement strand
TTAGAAAAAAAGGGTGGAAATGGAAATGGTGTTGCATTAAAAAGAGTATGAGAAGAACAAAAAGTGGGCCCGCCCCCCCCCCCCCCCCCCCCCCCCCCATAAATGATATGGATCACCACGCCTGGAAGTTTTGGAACTTTTTTCTACAATAATTGCGCGGCCTGTGCTGCTTTTGTTACTTATAACCTACTCATTGAGAGAGCTATAACAAAAAAGCTATAGTTTGGGGTATACCTAATATTTATGAAGATGTGGGCTGTTTTAAACTCTTTCGTTCTCTCCTTTCACACCATCGTTTGTCAATGCTATCACTTTATTAGTGATTGTTGATGCGATTTTTTGCTTGCCCAGATCTACAGCTTTCAAATGGTATATAAATGGGTATAGTGGTTCTATTAATTGGATTGGTAAAAGCCCCGCAAAAAAGGGTCAACGAAATTGTCTCATTTTTTGGTTCATTTCTGACATACTTGTTCTGAATTTCTCTTACTGTTTCCAGCTGGAACTCCTGAGCCTCGTGCAAAGACACAAGGATATTTCTACATTATCATTGGTGTCGCGTTTGGAGTGCTTCTAATTTGTATTGCTTGTGCTTTTCTGGTGGCCTGGTATTGGTCAAAGAAACTGAGGTAAATCTTACCAACAACCCACTTACAATTGTTAGGGGAAGTTTTGGTCTTCATGCAACCTTTGCTCGACACTGACTCGGTTGGCGTTGATCAACATTAGGGACCTGACGGCGATCACCCGGCAAGGACGACGCCTATTAAAAAGTATGTTTATATTTTACTTTGGAGTTTCGCATTTATTTAGATCTATCCAGTGTATCTGTCGGTATTAAAAGTTGCCCCCGCTGAATATGCTACGAATGCGTTCAGTTCCGAATAGAAATACGAAACATTAGCCGCAGTGAGTTCCGTTGTCAAAAAACTTGGAAACTGGTCATTCCCCGTTGTTGACTTGGTGAGGACGACAAAGAAATGTACCAAGAATTATAATGTACGTGCATAGCCATTGTTCCGCTCTTTAAATCTTTTGTTTGGTGACGTTCTCGTTGCCGTTACCGTCGTGTTTAGCGTAAGGCATTGGCAACCAGAACGCCACCAAACAAAAGGTTTAATGAGCAAACCAATAGCTGTGCACTTGCGTTACATTTCTCAGTCGTCTCGTGTAAAACGACGTGAAATGATTAAGTTATGCGTATTTTGGAGAACTCGAACGACGGCGGCTAATTTTTCGTATTTTTATTTGAATTGAACCCTGGCGTTACATATTTAGCTTGAGCAAGTTCTGAAACCAATAGGCGCACTGAACAGATCTAGACAATTGTGAAATTCGAAGGTAAAATAATTTATAAATTCATTTTTTACTAGACGTTGTCCTCGGGGTCGCCTCATCTTCGCTTAAGCTCTGTATATATCGGTTTGATCTAACCTTGTTGTCGGGTGCCGACAATTTTTGTATACATCTGACTGATGAAATATAACCCGGATCTGATACGCTGTAACTTCAAAGGTGTTTAAATTGCTCACCGAGCTAACTGTTTGGGAACTTTCTCCAACAGAAAACGTAGAAAGCAAGAGAAAATGAAACCCTTAATGGACGTTATTGGAAAACTGAGTGTAAGTATGAGGTCTGACAAAGATCTAAGTTTAAAATTTGGTCTAGCTTTACTGAGTAAAATTGTCAATTTTTTCGGCTCCTTCTTTGGTCGTGTGGAAAAAGAAATTAGGCGAGCGGTGCTAGCCGAGAGTGGTCTGGGGCAGGAAGAAAAAAAGGCGGCTCGCCCTCGCCGGGAGCCTGTGAACAGGTTACTGCTGGCGTAATTCCAAAGCACGAGTCATGTTAACTCGCTCGAGGTAAATCTATATTTCAGACTGGGAATCATCCCTTTCTTTATGGACTAAGGCTAGTTGGAAGATTACTTATAAGGAACTATGGGTTTTCTTTTGCCAATATAGCCTCCTTATATGTACGAGAGTGCAAATGAGCCGTCAAAGAGAGAGGACAGCGGCGATTATGATGAGACTATAGCACCCCTGCTTAGTGGTGACAACGACTATGTAGAGATGAAAGCTTGTCAGCTTGAATCGCCACTACTGACAAGACCAGAACACGATCGAGCTGATCTTCAACGCTCTAGTGAAGTTTGATATGGAGCTGAATGTCAGTTGTTGTAAAGCAGTTGTTTTGGCAGTCCCGCCTTAAGTCATTACCACCGGGCAACTGCCTCACGTCAAATGCGGTTTCCTGGGACGATGGCCTCTCGAAGCCTCAATTGTAATAAAATAATAAAATGAATAAATCACTTTATTTAAGTGTCGAAGTGTTTAGCACCACTGTACTAATGGAGGACACTGAAAGAAGCAAACAAATATTGTAAATTAAACAGAAATTCCTACACTAGTTCCTTGACTTGCTGTGCAGACTTGCTTCAAGTGTGTAGGGGTGGTGGTACTACCCACGGGCATTTTGTACTCTCCCCAGTTTCGCTGGCATCAAGAGACCAAGATAGCGGCCCGTCGAACTCAGTGATCGACATCTACGATCTCACGGAAAAATAGGGGACTGTGAACAGTCTATCCTCCGATAGACAATAAGTGATAACCAACAAAATGGGAGAATAATTCGGCATATATAAAGATCAATGTTCTTGACAGTTTTTCACCCTACAATGCTGCTTTTAGAGAGATATTTTTTTAGATTGCAAAGAGCCTTAATGTCTTTTACTTTTGCGGAGCCGCTTAATTCAAACGAAAGTTTCACGATATACACCGGAGAGAGGGTGCAAAATCAAAAACAGGTAAATATATTCTATGGGCTGGCGGCCGAGAAAATAGTTGGATACTGTAAATAGAAGAATGCGAGCCATACGATATTTATGGTAGACGCTTTGTGAAAGGAACTCATTGTAAATGCAGATAATTTTATACCTTGTTCTGTGAGACAATTTTTTCTGTAATGGCGGTTTTGCACGGCAGCCATGTTGTATGGCAGGAACAATGAAAATGTTTTGCATTAGAGAGAACATTTTTACCCATAGGAAAAAGAACCTACTGTTCTTGCCACGCAATATGGCTGCCGTGCAAAACCTCTATAATCATTGAAATAAATGCTCTCTTTATAAAATGCTTCATGATTTGGTTAATCGCACAAGTATAGTCAAGAGTCATAATCTCTTGGTATAATTTACTCGTAGTAAAACAATAGCTCTTTTCACGGTGAACTTTTCTCGTTTGTAAATAATCCAACATATATGTGAGGCAATTTCGGGTAACTATCCACTTTGGATTATATTGCAATGCAAATGAGATAATAAGGTCTATTACAAATACAGGCAAATAAAATCCAGCGAAATTCTCAGACACCGAAGGTAAACTAAGAGGAATGTAAATAACTTTGGGCCGGCACACCAATTAGTTGAATGGTTTCAGCAGTTAAAAGAAGGCTTTAAATAACAACTTTTTTTTACCTTGTTTGAAAATTAAATATAGTTCATTTTGAAAATTTCTTGGGAGAAGAACCCATTTCAACGTTTCAACCCATTCCAATTCTAATCTGAAAAAGTAGAAAGTAAAAAGTTATCTTAAATTAAAAACAGCTCAGCCTCGTTCTGTGATTGCAGGTGAAATCCAAGGTTTGCTATCTGTTTATAAGCGTCCCTCTTAAAGTGTTTACCGTTACCGAATACGGGATGCTTCAAACACCTTCGGCTGTTGCATTATTAATTTTGTTATTGAACCCTGGCGTGAAAGCAGACGCTTGTTAGATTGTCTGGCTTTAATTAAACGGACTGGTAAAAGAAAATACCATTTGTAGCTGTTTCAATTGTTCACAGGCACGCTAAATGAAACAGCTGACCTTGTTGTTCGGAAGAAAAAAAGAGAATTATTAAAACTGCTGAGAATCATGATTGTCTCTTGCAAAAACCAAATTTGACCCTACTCGGGTTCAATAATTCACCAAATTCTTCTGATGAAAAACTGCTATGAACGATTTTCTACGAATGCATCCAATACTCGTGTCGCTTGCACTGCAGGAGATGAAGTGAAGGAGCGCGTCTGTTTGCTGAATTAGTTGGCTTCAATTGATTGAGTGAATTGCAGACAAAGAAAACACAGGGAAGGTAGCCGGCGCATCGCGCTCCGCGCTCGTGTTTCGCGCTTCGCGGTCTGCTCTGCTAATCCGCCTGTTCAGTAGGCTACAGGGAAGATAGCCAGTTGAAATATACCTTATTATAACTCTTTGAACCCAGCCGATTTTAATTAACTTACAGGCTTACCGCAAATTTTTCCCTATCTGCTCAATACTGAAGATCCATACTCGATTCAAGCTCCTAAACTAAAATCTCGTCTCTTTTTAACTTACTTGTTTTTCACGCTCTCCCCCAAATAACCGAACACCTGAAACAGGCTATACAAGCTACACCTTTGAAGATATCTTTCTCGTTTTATTACTGGAAAATAAGTCAATATCACCGGAACAACATACCATACTTTTCATTGCAATGAGGTAGCAAGACTGAAATGAGTTCGACACGTTCGTAAAATTCCGGGAATCAGTGGTAATTTCCCAGAAAGAATTTCAGTTTCTAAAAAGTTGTCTGTATGAGGACATATGAGTCACTCCATCGTTTTTATCATTTAACGTTATATACTGCTTATTCCTCAAAATCAGGTGAAAATGTGCTGGGTTCTGTTTTCAAAACTATTTCATTGGACCTTCAATAATTTCGTCAAGATGTGTCCGCCCAGAAGGTTCTGCATTCACCTAGCTTTCAATTTACATACCGTGAAATAGGAAAAAGGATTAGGTATATGTTAACTTTCGCTTTAATCGGACAGCCCTATGAGAAACAAAACAAAGGTGGTAATAAACAAAAAATTTCAATCGACGCCAAAGCTTTCAGAATTTGAATAAAGCTGACAGGTGGAAATTGAAATGTGGGGATAACGTTTCTGAATGAAGGTTTTTTTCTCCCTACTACCGAAATACCCGACAGGAAAAACATACATAAAGAAAGTTGTTTTCCGTCGGAATGAGTTTATTTCCTACTCTTTTTTGTCATTTATGACTCATTGAAGATTTGTGATTGGTCAAGAAGCTGTTTCCAATATTAAATGATAACTTATTTATATATACATATGACGGGAACAAATATCCAGCCTGCAGTGTAAACAATACGCCACGTGCCTTTTGTCGGCTTTTGTGTACACGGCCTAGGTGCTTGTTAATTAGCTTATTCCGTTCTCGGCAAAATGAGTTGTTTTCTTTCAAATTGTTACGAAGCTTTCCGAGTTTCCATGGATGCGCGAAACCGCGCGAAAGTCTGGGGGAAAATCCCTTGCCTGAACTTAGTATAAGAAGATGGTAGACATGCAACGGTGAAGATGCATTTATACAGTCAACAGAGATGGCGCTGATTGCAATATTTTCCTATTTATTCAGTTCTTGTGTGGTGTATCAAGCATTCGCGGGAAAAAATTCAACAGGTAAGAACTGTGATATCTGCCAATTGTTTTAAGTGCACGAACGTGACGAAACTTCAGGCATAAGTGACGATACGATCGCTTTTTTTTAACACCTGTATCACTGTTCAGGCGTGGAGTCTTTTCACCGTTCAGTAACGACTGTAACAAACGAGATTTCGCCGTGTCCATCGGCCAAACCAGAAAGCAAGAGTCAGTAACAACAGACAGAATGATAGAACTTAATGCAAGGTTACGTATTTTCCGCAAATTCTGTTCCAGCTATTGTGGTCACAACGGAAGTGATAAGCTCATTGTCTCTTAGATCAAGTCTTAGTGTTGCTAAATTTATATTTTCTAGCTGGCAATTGCGTGACGGTTGTGTAGCGTTCTGTGATGGAAATTAGTTCCATCAAAAAACATTAAAGCTGTTCCGAGAGGTTCGAAAAATTTTGACACGCTTCTGTGTTAAGCGGGAAACATCGGTACAGTAAGGCTTCGATTGCATCGGAATATTCACGAACGGTTTCTAAAGCCCATTGTTGAGCAGTCCTGAATATAAAACCGAAACTCTAACTTGTTTTATTGTTTTCTATACACCGATCTGTTTTCAATTTATACTGCAGTTCAATAATATTAAGCTTGTACTTTCATTTTCCACTCATGTGCAAAGCGCAGAACGAGGTCGTCATCACAGCAGTATTTTTATTTTGTACATTTTCGATAAAAAAATACTTATTGAAGAAAATTGGCCAGCGGTCGCATTTCAAACATAGCATCCGTGGTTTGTGTTGAGTGGATTGAGCAACTGGGAGTGTAGTTCGGTTAATTCAACAATGAGCTTTCCTGGCATTGTCGTGAGGTACATGGGAACTGAAATTATGGATTATAACATTCTGGCGGTTTAATTTTGAACGTAAACCAAATTTGGTCGATACCAAGCTGACTATGTATGATTTAGGTGAGTCACTTCTAAACACCTCAAATATCCTCGGTACTGCAGTAGAGCACCCTTTATTAGCACGCTCGAACGTAACAATTTATAATGAGCTTAAAACAATAACTTGTTACTAGCATAACTTAATTCGATTCTGGTGAAGATACATGGCATTAATTTAATTGATTTCTCTTATATACTAAATGTAACTTATATACCTCCGGTTGATACAACACATCCTCTATATTCTCCTTTAAGGTGATTCCCTAGTAAAAGAATCTGCCATAGATTTCCGATGAAACTTGGTATGCTGTTGTTACAGGACAAGGAGGCTAACCCGAGTATTATGCCCATATTTCTCATATATTTTCTATGTTTGACTACCAGAGTGACAAGACAACTTTGAAACCAGCAATGGTATTCATAGAATCTGACCAGTCTGTCAGTGCTAAATAGCAACAGCTGCAATTAGTCACCTCTTGCCCTGCAAAGCAGAGTGGCAAGGCTTCTGTCTGTCATCTGTAGTTCGTATTCCAAAATTTTGTACATGTATATATATGGGGCTGGGAGTGCCTGGAGCTCGGGTTGGGCATCTGTGAGCTTTATCAACTCAGTTTTATACACTTTTTATTGGAGGCAATTGGGAGTTATCAAAGGCCCAACATAATTATGCTTGGGGTTGGAATGGAGGGGCTATTAATTGGGAGTTATCAAATGCCCAACATAATTATGCTTGGGGTTGGAATGGAGGGGCTATTAATTGACAGTATTATAATTAAAACTTTTTACTGTGTGGCCCTTATCTTTTGTCCATATAACGTCTTCTGATTTTTAATTATTAGCCTCCTATATGGGTGAACTTTGTTTTCTATTTTATTAAAGTAGACGTGTGATGATCATCCAACAATTGTATAGTCAGGTCTTGCTTGACATTTCTACCTGTGTGCTTAGATAGGTTTACTAAATTATGTCAAGTTATTTTCTTGTATGCACCAAACGTTTTTCAGAATGTGAAATGAGCCCTAATCTAAGTATTATTATTTTTTTAATAGTAATATCAGGTAGGTAAGTTAAGGGGTGAGCCTGAATAACACTCGGGTTAGCCTGCAGCTAGTTGTGGTTAGCTGTCAATAATGGTAAATAAAATGGTAACACTCCTCACCCCTTACCTCCAGTTTACACCTTAACCAGTATTTTATGGTATTTTAAACTGTGGTTTAAAAAAGATAGTTGTCTGACAACTTAAACATGTTGTGATGCAGTAACCATACAGTGTAGCTTGATTATTATCTACTGCCAGAAAAGGATTTGTTGCAATTATATTTAATAAAAACAATTAATCCTACTCAACTGGGATTCTGTAAAATATTGTTTCAGTGATATCATTGTAACTGACTTGACCTACAGGCTTGACCCTGATTCAATCTGCCATTGCATAAGTATCAAGCAATTTGCCATACAGTTTTGCAGGAAATGTTTTTGCTTTTAAAATTTTTAAAATACTTCCATTGAAAGGTGCTACTTATAATACTAGCAGGATATCAGTTATTTGATGGGAAGGCTTAAGATCAGCAATAGTTAATACTGAATTGTTCATATTAGGAATGCTATATCCATCTGAGTTTTGACAACTGCATGGGTACTTGAAAGTGCTATTAATTTCTTATAAGCAACTTGTAGGTGCGAAGAGACTATTGGGCAGGTGTGCATTACTCTAATTGCTAATTACCTTTTTTGTTATTCCTTTTCAGTTATCAAAGAGGTATCCATAGAAAGCAGATGTGAAAGCACTGGAGGATTCAAGAGTGTGAATATCATATGGAAACCACTTCATAAGGATTTCTCTAATTTGACTACTTACAGGGTGTCATATTGCACTCGTGGGTCTACTTGTGTTGGGCAGTATCAGTTAGGTTGTACACTGAACACGTCTGATTCATTACAGAAGGAATTATTGCAATGCAGCATTATTGCAAAAGATCTATTTCCTTTCCAATTTTATTTTAAAGTGGAGATACAAAGTTCAGATGGAGTTCATTTTATAAGCAAAACAAAGGCCTGTCGTCTGCTAACAAATAGTAAGTGCATATACTGTACGTAGGTAAATGACATGTGTTCTGCAAATTAAGTTTCCCTTAGTTGTGGATAACATGTGAAATGTGTTACCATTATTAGCAACAGTAATTTTCATTCAGCTAGGAAATGCATGTAGGAGGCTATAAGCTGATGCCATGCCAATTAAACTGTCAAATGAATGTATTCAGAAGGCCATTTAGCTCTTCTAAGCCATATCTTGGGACAAGCAATGCAACGGTTAGACAGAGCTGATGTTGCACCTTGGCTAGACAATCCAAGCAGCCCCAAGGCTATGTAGCTGAAGCCACAGCACAGCCTGACAAGCGCTGACAGGGCCATTTAAAGTTATTAAGCTGAAGCCACATCATTAAGCCTGCCTGATTTTATGCTGAAAGCCATGTGTAGCAACATTGTGAAGCAACATCATGCTGCAGAGACCTTTATAGCTGAAGCAGCATCATTAAGGGTCAGGCAATACATGCAGAGAGCTAAATGTAGCTGAAGCAACAGCATAGAATGGTAGGGCAGGCAGATAACTTTGTACATGTAGCTAAAGCCACGTCATAAACTGGCAGGGCATGCACAGAGCTATATGTAGCTTAAGCTGGTAATGCATGCAGAGAACTTTGTAATTTTAGCCCCATCACAGGCTGGTAATGCATGCAGAGAGCTATGTAACTAAAGCCACACCATGGCCTTGCGGGGCATGCAGAAAGCTATGTCCCTGAAGCTACATCATAGGCTGGTAGGGCATGCAGAGAGCTATGCTGAAGCCACATCCTAGAATGGTAAGGCAGGCAGAGAGTTATGTAGCTAAAGCTACATCATAGAATGGTAAGCTGGCATGCAGAGAGCTATGTAGCTAAAGCCACATCAAAGGCTGGTAGGGCATGCAGAGAGCTATGTAGCTGAAGCCACATAGAATGGTGAGGCAGGCAGAGAGCTATGTAGGTAAAGCCACATCATAGAATGATAAGGCAGGCAGAGAGTTATGTAGCTAAAGCTACATCATAGAATTGTAAGGCAGGCAGAGAGCTATGTAGGTAAAGCCACATCTTAGGCTGGGAGGGCATGCAGAGAGCTATGTAGGTAAAGCCACATAGGCTGGCTGAGCATGCAGAGAGCTATGTAGGTAAAGCCACATCTTAGGCTGGCTGGGCATGAAGAGAGCTATGTAGGTAAAGCCACATAGGCTGGCTGGGCATGCAGAGAGCTATGTAGGTAAAGCCACATCTTAGGCTGGCCGGGCATGAAGAGAGCTATGTATAGGTAAAGCCGCATCTTAGGCTAGCCAGGCATGCCAGCTATGTAGGTAAAGCCACATCATAGGATGGCAGGGCATGCAGAGAGCTTTGTAGCTAAAGCAACATCTTAGGCTGGCAGGACATTTGGAGGGTTATGTGGCTGAGGCAATTTTTGCAGAAAGCTATATAGCTATGTTTCAAAGGCGGGTAAAATGCGCAGAGAGTAATATTTTGGTCCAATAAATGCCATTTCATAGGTTGGAAATGCATGTATGGAGCTTGAAGCTGTAGGTCTTTGCAGGCACTTTTGTTAGTTGTGTATTACTTTCTTAGTTAAAAAGTAATTACAAATGTTTCATAATATATGCAGTGCTTGCTTAAATTTCTTGCAGCTCGTTGCACAATTCCACAAAACCTAACAGCTACAGCAACTGGAAAAAAAGCTCTTTCTGTGACATGGAAACCCCCGCTATTCATGGGGCAACTAGCCTCATATCTCTGTTTTAAAATACTGTATGCTCCAGCACAAGCCAAAAAAAATGAGGTAACTTTGATTGCCATATTTAAATTCATTAACAGTTAAATCGATAAGAGCTGACACTTGCTTGCACATTTTTTGCTTTGTTAGTTGTGTGTGAGGGCTGTTATTTAAATCCATTTTATAAGTACGGGCTAATCAGTTTCTTACATTTCCATACGATGTGTTTAATTGCAGATCTTGGAATTTTCCACCAACACTTTCCACCATACAATTTCTGATCTCTCTCCATATACAGCATACACACTGTATATACAGTGTGGCTTTGCTGACTGTGTTGGGGGCTGGGGATTGTTGAGTAGACCTGTCACTGTAAGGACTAATGAAGAAGGTAAGGAATTATATTTATTTACTTTCTGGATATGCTTGTTAAGTTTGATGTGAGTACTAACAAAATTGATTTCTGATTTCAAACGGGGAGTAATTTTTGTTTAAATTTTTGTTTTCTTTTAGCACCAGCTAAGGCTCCGGAGTTTAGAAATTGGTCGATTTCCAAGACATCACGTGACAAACGTGATGTGACAGTTGTGTGGAAGGTACAGTCTTGGTACAATATTTTTATCACTGATTTGCAACCAGCTAACATACATGTAAAAACAAGTAGTGTCTGGGGTCTTTGATGGTAGAGGTATGGCTACGTGCCACAGTTGTGGCTTTCTTTGTAAAGACGTGGAAAAGAAATATTTGTTGCAAGTATTGATCTACTGTAAGTATTGTTTAGCTGAACAGTTCCAAGGACAATTTTCCAGATACTATTCTTGACTTCTAGAAGTTTTTAGCTCCAATCAATTCTAGATAATGAAAAAAGGGAAAAGAGGAAAGAGGAAAGGGAATTACATGTAGGAAGGAAGAAAACTTGATGAATTATTATTGAGTTTGATTAGTAATGTGAACGAATTTAATCCATCCAAGATTGAGATTATACAAATGAAGTGACTATGTCAAATTTATTCCTGTGTAGAAATTGTTTCCTCCTTTATTTCCGCGTTCATATGAACCTTTCCATTTGTTTCCACTTGTTGTTTTACCGCAGTTATAACAAAGTTCAATAAAATAACTCACATAACTTGAATAACTCATAAGTCACGCATGTACGCATTGTAGACCTATTTTCATTCACAGTTGCCGCCCCCAAATACCTGGAATGGCGTTCCGAACGGGTTTAACCTTGATTTCTGGCAGCTGTCTTTGGGAGAGAATGGTTCTTTAACACCATTACCAAACTCTTCAAGGCACTTGCATGTTGGCGATGGTAATGCGACTAAAGCCACGCTACAAGGTTTAAGCCTCTTTGCGTACTATCAGACGCAGATCAGTATGTGCACAGCTGAAGGATGTGGACCGAGCAGTGAACCTTTCGCTTTTCCAGGCATGTAGCTCTTTTTAAAGGTGAACATGTCCAGAAATTAAAGTCAATCAATCGATGAATCAATCATTTTTGTTGGCTGCTTGTGTGGACATCAAAATTGTGACATTGAACGCTTTGCTTTTTTTCAGGCGAGAGGAAGCCAAGTACAACACCGACTCATCAGCCCAGTGACAATATTGTTTTTATTTGGGCTGGAATAGTGGTTGGCCCAATAGTTTTAGTTGCAGTACCTATTGGATTGATTTGTGCCTGGAGGAACAGGCAAGATAGGTACGTTGAATACTTTGACATATCATACAAGTAGGAAACAGTGTAACTGACTAATGTTAAATATGTAACTTTTACGTTTATCATCTTTAACTGCGTAGAAATTGCCATGGAGTCTTGAGAAATTATATCCTTATTTGTACCTTATTTGTATACCTCTTACTAACCGAGTTCCAAGGCCGTGCCGTAAGTTACGGACCGACTTTTTTCCCCATCGAAAAACAAAAAACAAAAAACGAGGATCCGTAACTTATAGTATGGACCGAGAAAACGAGGTTAGTAAGATATTTATTATATCTCTACTGGGTGTCTGACGGGTTCGGAAACGATTTCTATTCACACAGAACGGCTTCATATTTCTGACGCACCTCGAAAGCTAAAC
>Ga0126338_10002690_pt1 | contig 12281 bp, 3 predicted proteins | sample OrbCmetagenome_2_FD_92529 | JGI IMG/M metagenome (GOLD analysis project Ga0126338, IMG submission 92529) | Coral microbial communities from Petempiche,Puerto Morelos, Mexico - Orbicella C C metagenome | ecosystem: Host-associated > Invertebrates > Cnidaria > Coral | place: Petempiche,Puerto... | reverse complement strand
GGATCAAGATGCCAATTGAGGGTATCGATTGTGGTTATTGATCGACTCTTGCAGTGGATGCCTTTAGTATACGTGATCTCTTTCATCAATAGTAGACAGCTGAAACATTTAGATCCTTTTTGAGCCACTGAATGTTCTCTTCTGGCATGTATCACCAAATCTTTGTCAAACGCATCCAATTGAAAATGTTAAAGCAACTGAAGACTTTTGCCATCTGAATATGTTCCCCGAGGATGACTTTATCACTTTATAGCCTTGTGCCTAAAACCAATACTATGCTCCAATTGCTCGGTTTCTAAATATTTACAGCTAACAAATTCCTTCCATTGCAAAGAGAAAAAAAACAGTTTCTCAAGAAGACGTTTGATGCAATGATATTTCAGTATTGGGGTTAAAGCAGTTCCAGAATAAACTAACCATTTCTTGGCCTCTTTACTTGGTCTGTGTAACCTCCATCATCAAGCAATCTTTTACTTTTTCTCTGGCTAGAAACTGCAAGTACATTTAAGAAAGAACGTAGCATTGAAACTGGAGACATTAAAAAAAAAAAATCACTATTCTAATCAATTCAATCAAAACTGTCTGATTGCCAAGACAGTAAATACATTTGATAAATCAATTACCTGTGGCACAGCTGTGACTTCTCAGGAACTGAACACATTGTTCATATCCAAGAGATGAAGCTAGGTCACAGGGGGTTTGGCGGTACATGTTAAATGTGCTGAAAAAAGGTTGAAAACAAATTGACTGCCGGAATTACTTGTTTGCAACTAAAAGTATCCTGTACAAAATTTTTTTCCCAACTCTCCTCCCCAGAAGTGGTCAGATGTGTAGTCTACTGGGCTTAGTAATGTGTGTACTTGAGTGTGAACTGTTTTTCTGCAATTTAGAAAAATGAAATTTAGACTTTGATTTTCAATTTTCAATTTCCAAGAAAACAAAAATTGAAAATTAAACATCAAATTTCAATTTTCAATCTACAAGAAAACGAATATTGAAATTTGATACCAATTTTCAATTTTCAATTTTCATGGAAAATGGAAATTGAAATTTGGATGCCAATTTCCACATTTCAATTTTTTGAGTGTTTCTTACTTCTGGTACATCTAAGTCAGAGAAAGTCTGGAACAAACAAAGACCGGAAGACAACGAAAACCAATAGTTTTGGTGCCAAATTTCGAGAAGCGTTGTTTCCCAAAAGTTTCTCAACTACCTTTGTCACCCATTGTAGTTCACAATGGAGGTTTATGGAGGGAAATATCATTAAAAAGAGACAAAAGTCATTTGCATTTGAATAGACTCCCCGCATAAGCCTCTGTTGTAAGCTAGTTCCTGTCCAATACCAAGAATATAAGTATGGCCTACTGCTGAATGTACACCTCAGTGATTTCACTCTGTCAAACAATCTCCCTAAAGCAATCTAAGCAGTCTTCAGTGGCCACCTAAGTCTATCACCAAAGTGATTACTACAGAGAGGATTAACTGTATAATTGTTTTTTATTACCTTAGAGGAGTTCCAAATGCCTGCAGTAACTTCAAACACTGGGTGTTACCACTTCGGGCTGCTTTATGTGCTGGCGTTTCTCCAAGGTTGTCCTAAAGGATCAAATGGATACACTTACATAGTAAATGAATAATAATAATAGTGAAATTAGGAGTTCAATGACCTATCAACCAAAAAGAAGTCTTGTAAAAGAAACCTTGTTTCTCAAGCAGACTATATAATAATTATTCACTGACATCAAATTGCCTTTCAGATGGTCTCTAGCAAACCCTTTTCATGTGTTTCCCACTGACACTTAAATTGGATTGCAACCATTATTGTTTTTTTCTAAGAGATTTGACCTCATGAAGCCTTTTCATATCACAGTGTCGCTAGTGCTCTATTTCTAATGGGTGATGAGTAAACAGTCTAAACAAATACAATGTCACCACTGACATAAATATACTTACTACTTTCTGTGGAAAAGCACCATTCTCAAGTAACCATTGGAGAACATTGACATGGCCTGCAAAAGCTGCAAGATGTGTTGCAGACTGTTCAAACCTCCCTTCAGGTACATTGATGTTCAAGCCACACTCTACCAGGCGCTTCACACAATCAATCTAGAAAACAAGTTTAATTCTCAACTTAGTGCCATGTTACAGGTTGGCCATAATCAGACCACCCTTTGCAAAGGGAATCACTTTGTTGGAAACTGACAAACTAAAAAACGTTTCTCAGCACCAGTAAGCAAGTACCATAAATATTATTATCCAATGTACTCATCTAATTCTCCCTTGACTTAGAACAATGAAAAACATGTTGACAGGCTTAGGAACAGTAAAAGGATGTGAAAAATAAATCATTCAGTATTCCACAATGTAAAATGTTTCACTGTGAGAATTCCAAAAGGAATGAAAATTAGATTAAACTTTAACATGTTAATTCTGTGGCAACAGACCAGAAAAACATTTCAAAGTACAAGATTATTTTACACTGAGGTCTCAATCTTTATTTCATGAGCTGCAGATCCTTTTACCACCATTCAAGAGTGGTCTCATAGCTACAGCCTGGGTTATTTGTCACCTGTCAAGCCAAGTTGCATAAAAAGTTACCAAGGTTTTTTCCGTTTCCATCACATCTCTACTACAAAAATTCTACAGAAAATCTCGATGTTTGCCAATATTCCGATTGGAAAATATACAAAAATCCACAGAAGTAGCAAAAGAATATCTGAAGATGAAGGAAAGGGACAAACGTTATGGCAATAAATAAAATCTCTTTTCACTGTTCAGACTAAATGCACTTTTTTATGTGAATTATGTCCCAAATAATCAAGTCCTTGGTAAGAGTTATCAACCTCAACCTTTGATTATTATGGTTATCACAAAAAACTCATGTGGATATCGATGAAACTTCAGCCAGTAATGCAGTATTATTAAAGAAATTCATGTAGATGAAAAAAAGACTCATATAGATTTAGATAAAACTTCAGTTAATAATAGCATTACTATTATTTCCATAAGGATAATTATCACTTTACATCTGACTGGGTTTTTTTTTTCGCTAGCATTCCCATAAGCATATCTATTGTTCAAAGCTTTTCTGATTTGTGCTGTATTAGTCTGTAATATTGTTGCACATTGAACTACACCCGGAAAAATATAAACCAGCATCTTATAGAGTTATATTGATATTTACATGTTTCTTCAAAATATACACCACTACTGCTTCACCCAGACAATAATATATCATTGTGATTTAGAGTTATTCTGAAAAGGTTGGATGATATTTGCAGTAAACCAGTAAACAAATGCAAAAAATGAGCAAATTTACTGGGTTTGATCTTTGGCAACTTTGAAACGTGTGTACAAGGGAAGGTGTTCAAGAACCTGCGTCTCTAACCAAAACACAGTGAGAAATTTTTGAGCGTCACTTCGACTTGTTGATAGCAACCGAAATTAATCGGATACCATTTATACGCCGGGCATCACGGCATTACATCGAAAATAGTGTATAGACAACAACAATATTGCAGACAAATTTCAAGGCCAAAAGTAAAAGAAAAACCATTCAGTGGATTGTTATCTAATGCCTATCGCTTGGAAAACTCATGTGATCTTTAAAAACATCGGCCACAGTTGGAGGAACAGAGATCATGCGCGAATATCGGACTAGACCAAGTCACGAAAACAAAAATAAATTCACGCGAGTGCCTTCTTGAAGTGTCGCTTCGCACGATATTTTGAAGGTCACACTATATTTCAATATCTCTATTTAGTTTTCAAGAATATAGGTAACAAATTATAGCCTTGTTGTTGGAACGAACCTACCAGATGGAGTTTTCTGTGAGTTTCAAGAGCTTATATTTACCACGGATATAAAAGTTGCTCGAAAGTAACCGGCCGGCCGGTCGTAGCGCTTTTAACTAAAGTAAAAGACTAAATGCAGATATGGAAAGAAATAATATGGCTAAAGTAAAAGACTAAATACAGATATGAAAATAAATAATATGGCTAGGCCTAGAAAGTAAAGAACTATGTAAGAATCTTCAAGGAAATAGAAAAGAAACCAATTGACTTTCGCACAAGTCAAATCATCTCCAGTAACAAAACTTCCATTGCTTTACCCAGAAATTATCCTAACCTTTCCAAAGTAGGCTGCCCAATGTGCAGGTGTCCACATTAAGAACTGGTCCTGGGCGTTAATGGATCGAAAAACTGCAAGTTTGTCTCCCTGAACAGTCAAGTAGGTCAAACTGAGAAGATCACCGTCCCTACATGCTCTGTGAACAAGAGGAAGTGGAAACTCCGACCACGGGCAACGCAAAATACACTCGTTTAGCTGTTGCTTCGTTTGAAAACCACACTCAGCTCCCATGTTCAAGGCTTAAGATCCCCGTCTAAGCAGCGAAAAGGTGCAACGTACGAAAGTCAGAAAAGAAAAGAAAAAGTACAACACTCGACAATGGAAAATCCCGCCGAAAGACGAAGTCTTGCGACCATGCGGTGGCTTGAAAGTCAATCTTTTCCGAACGACCAATGACATCGCGGCAATAAACGAAACGGACCAATCACAGAAGCGGAGGGAACGACGTCTATTTGAAAGTTTTTGAGCTGGTTTGCTTTCATCCGGGAAACTCGATGTTTTGATTATCGTTACTTCCTGTCATAAATTTTGTATCGCCGGCCGAAGTGCAGTCGAATTTACGAGGGAGTTTTCAAACGGTTCACTGGAGAGCGTCAAAAGCTCAGTATTTTGGCTAAAGAAACCATGACTAGTTGCGAAAACCAGGTCGGTCTTACGGACGGAAGCCACATATCGACAAAGTAAGTTGTATTTATCTTTTCTACGCGCGTTTCGCGAAGCAGACCTTCGTATGTAGTTTGAAAACGAAGCGTGTCCTTCTCATTTGTTTTGACCTTCGCGTATTGTCTTCTGTCTGTTTAAAAGATTTAAGCGAGCCTTCCTTGTTTTTTAAAATCATTGTTAAACTTTTCACTATTGGTTTGACGGAATCTTGCCGTCAAACCATATTTACTTAATGCTATGCCTGTTCCAGTATTTCTGGCTCGGTTTCACCGTAATCATAAACTTTCATGAAAGTTAAACCTAACAGTTTGCCCATTGTCGCTTTGCAGTCCTAGGAAGATGGCATTTTTCAAGTTGGGTGAATCACAGAAAATGTATTTAAAGTTTACATCCAACTTCTAGTTTTCGTGATGGTCGTGTTGTGATAAGTGATGCGAACAACCTTTCCGCGGGTTTTTTTCTTCTCTGTTTTGCGTACACGCTGTTCGTTCATAATAAAACCATCAATAGATCGCTTTGTGTGAAAACTAGAACATGAATTCGTCGAGTTCTCAGACGTAAACATTTTACCGCATTTCACGGTCGTTCAAAAGCGATTTTATCTCGATATCATGTTCAACTTTTCGTACTTTGAAATAAAGCGATTACTGCTTTAGGAAGCAGAGCTTGTACGCGGCGCGCATTCATAATAGGGCCGATCCACGAAGCCATAAATTATTAACAATTTTTAAGCCAAATTTTGACACTTGCCTCCCTGCCTGGCATCACGCTGGATGAAGTCAGTGTTTTTATATCTGTTTTGATATTTCTAGAGCCTCAGAATTATGTTCTAGATTGTATATTAATCTTACAAGCTTATAAAATCGATGGCTAAATATTTAAATACCTCAATTCAAGCTCACAAAAGGCGGTGAATCCGCAAAGCCAAATGTCTAACTAACTGGAAAAAATTTGAATTTGAATAGAAGATGACGTTTTCTTTTCTAGAAAACGGTTTCACAAAGTGTCTTAACCGTTTATTGAAGGTTATATTTTTCTCAGTTTGCAAATAAGCTTTATAGGTTTAGCAGTAAATTTAATTAAGCTTTGAAGTTTATTTTCAGATTGAAGTACAATTAATTGGCCTGTGTGTTTAAAGACTTCAGTCACGTAAACTATGCTACCTATTGTCTGTTTTCTTTTGAAGCAAGCAAATTTAAATTCATTGTCTCTTCATGTTGCACAAGAGAAAATGGTCTACTTGTTATGCAAAAGATGATATGAGGCAATGATATTTTGTTGTTGCCACGTACAAACTGTAGTAAGTACAACACAAACGACTATTTTGAAAAGAAAAATTTGCACTTACTTCAACTTACTGAAACTTTTGAAAGAACCTTTAAAAATCTCAAGTTTATCTCCCCTATTTAAAGCCAACACTTGAATTACAACAAAGATAAATAATATTAATTTATTCAGCAAACTTTGCATATATATATTCCATTTTTCGTCAAGAACGTCTTAGCTGTGAAATCTGCGCTCTTGCAATATACAGCAATGCTTATTTATTACCAGAAATGTTATTGCTGTTAAATAGCAGATTGCTGTTTAATAGTTATAATTATTATTGTTGTTAAGATGTTTGTTCAAAATCATTGTGACGTCTTGGTGGTTGGTCTTGAAATATCACCTCTTCACCATGTTGATCTCAGGAAGTCAAAATATTGTTCCTTGATTTGTGTTTTTGGTGGGAAAGTGCTTCTTGAGTACGTTTATCAATATCAAAGTTGATATTGTGTGTTAGGGTTGACATGTAATTTACAGTCTCCTAATTAACTAGATACTGCAGAAAAGTAATTAACATACAAGATATGTCGCATTTATTTCTGATGGAAGATATTTTGCCTTACAGTACTCCGAGATTGATAGGAGAGAAAGTTCCTTTAAATATTGGTGCATGTAGCTATAAAATAGCCTTTGTTTTTCATCAGGGATAAAAACTATCCACTGACGGGCATAGTGATAGATGTCAATAATTTTCCAACATTTCAGTACTAAAAACATCTTTGGAATGCTTCTTGTTCTGTTTTTGTTTCAGATGATAAATATAGATTACATTTTTATGTAGTTTTATTGTTATTTCCAATTTGTTTTACCATTCACTATTATTAAAAGTACAAGATGTCCTTGAAAGTACTTCATGTTTACAATTTACATGTTCAAGGACAGTGCTTCTGGCTCTGTTAAAACATGACATGTTAAGTGTAAAACAAGATAAGGTAATTATGCAACATCCATATGTCAAAAAAACCTTATAGCTGTTAAGTTTAATTATAATATCTTTAGCTAGGACTTTCCAAAAAGTATTATCTTTTATTGTGATCGTTTTCCAATCTGTTAAGTTGTTACATGGTTATTTCTTCTATCCAAAACTCCATATTAGAGAGTGCACTCATAGCCTTACATGCGATTTTAGCTGTCATAGAGAAGTCACCTATGCATGGCAGTTGGTGCAATTTGAGAAGGACTGGGCTGCCAAATTCAAACAACTCATGACACTTGCACACTGTTCATTATTAATAAAGAAGCAACTTTGTTTTTTTCAGTTTTGATTTCATCACTGTCAAAAGAAAATGGATCCTGGCAACTGAAAAATCTGGATGATAACAAGACCAATGAAAATTTGTATCATCATGAAAGCCTCCAACTACAAAAAAATATATTTATTCGACTAGGCTAGCAGGGGTTTCAATAATAGCCGGGTAGCGGGTAGATTTACCCTTTTGTAATGAGCAGACTACCTGCTTGTAGCCATCCTGGGTACCCGTACACAAATAACTAAGACCAGATAATTTCCTCGCAGCTAAGGAGTCTCTTTGAGAAATTTGGGAAAATAAGTCTTATGTTATAGGTAAAGAAAAAGAAAGGCACAAGAAACAACTTTCTAGTGCTAACCCAGCCTTTTGGACACTAAAAGATGAAAAGTGTAACCTAACACGCGAGAACAATCGCTTCAATATGAAGTGAAAAAAATGTGCCAGGCTCGTCAGCTGAAATCAAGAGGAAACTGGGACTAAGCATGAATAATAATGGCTGCCAAAATGCGATCGTTATAAGCATATTTCGCTCCAGCATCAAAACAAAAGAGGTCGAAGGAGAATGATTCTTTGCAAGGTTAGTTGAGTATATTGAAAGGGACACGTTTTGGTGTTTAAACTTTAATATTATGCTTCTTTTCGTGGTGAAATATGATGTATCGTTCCTGAATTGATTTGCATACGAAGAATTAGAATACCACACGTTATCAACCTTGTCTTTCTAATTGATTGACTTCTAGGAATAGCAAAACAACATAAAAAATAGGTCTCAAAGCGCAGGAAAATGCATCTGCAGGAGTCTAGAATTTCAAAATTTCCTGGGGGAGGATGCCCCCGGACCCCCCTAGTTTGGAAGGCCCTCCAGGTCTTCAAAGAAACTACCCACCTGTTTTTCTAAACTACCCTCTTGAGCCAAAAATTATTGAACCCCTGGGCTAGTAAAGTGTGACACGGTATTAGGCACTAGACCACTTGTAAATTAAAAGATTAGTTTAGACTTGATCCCTGGTATCTGCAGAGTATAAGTTTTTGTCAGCTGGTTTCTTTTCACAGAAACTTTTCTACTTTCATTCGTGGACCGCCATGATGTTTTGTCTTCATAAGGTGTTGCGTGACAGGTGTTTTGCTGGAATGGTGTTTCCTTATGTTCAATGTCATTTATTTTACTTCTAAAAAAATATGGGTTTTGTGGTATTTAAGCCTCCATTGTAAGCAAGAAATTAACTGCTAAATTTTTCCTTGTTCATATCCCTCACTGCCCAGCCTTGTGAACTTGATTGAATTCATTTTGTACTGTACAGGAGAAAGTTAACCACAGTAAAATTTCCATTTTAACCAAAATGATTGATTTTTTAGTATTTAAACCTCAGCAACTTATAATTATCTTATTAGTGATACAAAATTTAAAATCATCTTCTGGGGTAAGATATTCTCAGAATAGTAGGAAAGGACAAAACAAAAACATCAAGAAGACAGATATATTTGAGTCCTTACACAGCATCAGAATATTTATTTTGAAAGCCATAGATTTAATTGAGTTCTGCTGGAGTGGCAAATGCATGTGGTCAAACATGGCAACACTAGGACTTTAGAAACCAAAAACTCTTCTTTTTTCTGAACACTTGGTATATTTTCACTTTAAACCAGTTTGAAAGTAATGAAGTTTGCCAAAAAATATAATTTTAGCACCCAATGAAAGCTGTGAATCAATAAATGAACTAGAGTTCTGAGAAAAAATCAGTGAACATTTTTCACAATTGTTTGGGTATGCTGGCAAGCATTCCCTTAGGCAGCCAGAATGAGGAAAAAGCTCTTTCATTGGTATAGGTTGGAATACATCATCGGCAAGCTAAGCAAAGATCCACTTTTGTACTCAATACTGCTCTTTACAATCATCTAACGTGAGTATTTTGATTAAAACCAGTTTTCTTTCATTTGAAAACAGAGTAATGGCACCTCCTGGGGGAAAAACTTCAATCAATTTGTTTGGAAATGATGCAGCCCCCAAGCCAGCTGCTCCAAAGAAGGAAGTCAACCGTTGCCAAGCTGCTCGCAACAAATCTAATGTCTTTGGCACTACAGAAGCACCAGCAACAGAAACAACTCCAGCACACCTCAAAGAAAGTCAGCAAAGACGACAAGCCTCCAGTGTCTTTGGTGACTCGAGTCCACCTGCTCCAGTGCAAAAACCATTTGAGCCTGAACCACGGAAGCCCCATGTGGTTAACCCTCACCAGGAAGCACGTCAAAAGTCGTCGCTTTTTAAGGAACCTACAGAACAGTCTAAACCACCTCCGAGGAAAGGAAGTGATATAATCGCTGGCCAGGGAAGCTCTGAAGAACCATCTCATACATCTGTCAAAGTTCACGCCCCACCTGGTGGAGTGTCACACATCACCTTTGGATAATATGTTTTTGTTGAATTTAAGGCTTGTTTTTATCATCATTTTTATTTTGATAACATTTGGTTCGCTATACTCGGTATGACCTTCTAACATTTTCTAACATTCTTCTTCTGCATTTGAACTTAAATATCCATAATTTAGGGTATACAGTCATGCACTGTATTTCCTTTATTAAGGTGCCCAGTCTCAATTGAGCAGTGCACAGTAACTCACAAACCACCTAACTTGAAATTGGAAATGGAAAGTAAGGCACCCATGCATGTCAAAACCACAAATTGCCCTCTTGGGCAGTCCTTAATCAAAGAAATATGGGTTAGTTTGAACACTATTACTGGTAACTTGTCAACTTTTCAGTTCCCTCTTGTGTCACAACTTGAGCACTTGAACTCATGCTTTTTTTTTTACTGAGAAATAATTCAAAACGGAAATGTAAGTGCTGATTGTTCAGCAAATTATGATTTGGGGAAGCAAAATTCGTATACTGTAACATAACCAATACGTGTCTCCCTGTTTAAATCCAAGCGTTCACCTGACAGCTCTTATCTTCACGTGTGTCATTGTGCATACAGGGTAGGTTCAACTTGGCTATCTGAGACTTTCTGGCTGTTGTGTATGTTACCTTGACGCAAGACAGACACCTCTCCAAGATGGACAGTTGAGGCTGCCCCAACAGCGTCCATCTTAGAGAGAGTTGATTGTGTGATTTTACATGTATAAAGCTGAATTATTGCAAATCAAATTCACCCTTCTTTTTGTCTTTCAGTGGCTAACAAAAAAATAGCAGAATGTTACAACTTGCTTGTAATGTAATGTTACGATGTTCCTACTTGAGCACTTTTGAAATGCCTGCAAGGTTCAAGAAGCCTTCATCCCTATGTATTTATAGTTCTTTCAGTCGATTGTCCTTACAGTTGATTGATGTCAATATCTTGAAGGTGCCATGAAGCATGTAAAAGAGGTTTAAGATTTTGAGCTCAGTGTTCATCAGATTAAGATATTTCTTCCAGACTAATTTCAGGCAAGCTTGAAGCCTGTAACTTGTAAATTTTTGTATCAATTTAAGTCAGGAAGAAGTAAGTTGTACTCGTTCTCCAGTCACTCTAAATGTTATTTTGTTAAGTCTTGTTCATATAACTAAAAGTGCATTTTTAAAAGTTTTTTTTTTTTTTAAGTACTCAACAAAGGAAATGTATTGCCTACTAATTTGTGTTGTTGTGTAGGGAATAATTTATTGTTAGCAGACCTTGTCTCTATAAGTTTTGGGAAAGATTACAGACAGTGTTATACATGTATTTAAGCGAAGCAGTGAACAAATATTCTAGATGTAACGTGACGCATAAAAATGTATCTCTTGCATTGTTAGTATTTTGCGGTTTTAAACTTAGTAACAAAATTTAACAAGGATCTGTGTTTTACATCCATGTTCCTTAGTTCAAGCAGTTTGCATTTGGTTTATATAATTTTATTGCTTGTATATTAACCAAAGTAAATATTACGTCCATTGTAACCAAAAGGTGTGAAATTAGTGTTCAGGATGCCAATAATTTACATAGCCTGCTCTTGCTGTGTAGTTGGCAAATTAGGTAATATTGTTGTAGTACCTTAGTGCATTTTATATCAGGTCCTGACAGACTGACGCATCACACATCTGCATGTGTCCACAGTTAGTACCAGCTTTTTGCTGTCAGTTTGTATTAGAGAAATGTGACTTTTGTGTGCTAAGCAATGCCATTTTCATTGGTGTTGCAATCCATTGTGGCCATATTAAACAAAGGGTACTTCGTGAATTGTTTGTCTCTTTATTTGACCAGTTGTTGAAAAGGTGATATCCAAGTTTCCTTTTTTCCTATATGTCAAAACAAGTCTTGTGAAACTATTTGTATGAAATTGTGTTCCACCTACAGGTTCATTTTCATGCAAGTCAAACTCATTTATTTATGAAAGGTTTTGCACAAGGACTCATTTTGAAACCAATGCGCAAGGTAACTGGGAAATGGCCTATTACCTAATAGTTTAGCATTTCCAATCTTCCAAATGTGGTAAATCAGAAACATGTACTGGGCAATCAACTTGTCTATATCAGGATACGAGAAAAATGGTGGAATGTTGAAATGAAAACATACTACATAAAAACTTTCTTTCCAAATATATACTTCAACAGTGAACGGTCATCTATTCCCCAACCTGTCAGCTCTTAATGGATAAGCTGCAAATGTTCTTTTGGTCATGTGAAAGCAGCAGAATTCTGCCTGAGTCAGTCTACCCTGTAGCCTACCGTACAGGCCTACTTAGGTTCATCATGCAATCTTCCCTCCCTGGAATTGGGTGACAAGCCCTAAAAGCATCTGTGTGGGAGGTAATTACACTTCGGATCTGTTGGAAGAGTTTGAATCAACTGTGAAGTTAAAAATAATGCAATGTGTGGTTCTAGAAAATATCCCTACTTTCACCAAGGATGGTTGTCTGGTTTGTGCCACCCTCCACCCTGGAATTTCCAGATTAGCT
>Ga0126338_10002689_pt1 | contig 12286 bp, 4 predicted proteins | sample OrbCmetagenome_2_FD_92529 | JGI IMG/M metagenome (GOLD analysis project Ga0126338, IMG submission 92529) | Coral microbial communities from Petempiche,Puerto Morelos, Mexico - Orbicella C C metagenome | ecosystem: Host-associated > Invertebrates > Cnidaria > Coral | place: Petempiche,Puerto... | reverse complement strand
TTTACTCTCACAGTGCCTCTCTCCACCCAGGTGTATAAATGGGTACCGGCGAACTTAATGCTGGGGGTAACCCTGCGATGGACTAGCATCCCATCCAGGGGGGAGTAGAAATACTCCTGGTCGTTTCATGCTACAGAAACCGGGATAAGCTCCGGCCTGATGGGCCACTTGGCTCGCATGCAGACTTTATTTTACCTATTGACACTCAACGCTACTATCGACTCAGGTGCTCAGTACCACAACCACCAAAACCTTACGGACTACCGAAACTGCTCAAACCTGGTATACCGATGAGACCTATAGTGTTATTCTGTGGGTCCCCTTCCTATCAACTGTCTAAGTACTTGACGACCATACTGCACTCCCTAACTGACAAATCAAGACGCAAACTACAATCTACGGAGAACTTTATTGACGCTGTTAAGACATTACAGATCCCTGACGACTACAAACTTGTGTCTTGTGATTTGAAATCACTGTTAACCAGTATTCCACTTCAACTTGCATTACAGTGTACCGAGACCGCTATAAGGCAATCTACTGTTAAACTACCGTTACCGACAGAAGACATCATGGACTTACTGAACTTTTGCCTCACATCGACTTACTTTCAGTACAACGGTAAATACTACAAACAGTTGCATGGAATAGCCATGGGGTCGCCTGTTTCTGTTGTCGCAGAAATTGTGATGTAACACGTGGAGGAACGCGCCCTTGCAACTTTCTGACAAACGATACCGCTTTGGTTACGCTACGTTGACGACACCTTTACCGCCGTTTACAAAGACGAAATTGACGATTTTCACGACCACCTAAACGAACAGAACACCGAAATCCAGTTTACTAAAGAGATCGAAGAAAATGGAAAACTTCCTTTTCTAGACTGTTGGGTGAGCCGCGACAACAACGAACTGCGAACGAGAGTGTACAGAAAACCGACGCACACCGACAGATTATTTGACGAATCCCGACTTCACACAAAGCCACGACTATAAAGACTGTGACGAGACGAGCGCAACTAGTTTGTGACGGACAGCTTACGTGACGAAAACAGATACCTAGAACGTGTTTTTCACAAAAACAACTACAACGCTGACTTTATTAGACAAAACATTTACCAACCTACTGAAGCTGACGCAACGAACAGGAACCCAACACCTGTACTACAGTGACTATACCTTACATTAAGGGCACTTCTGAGACCATCTCACGGATCCTACAGCCCTACAATATCCGTGTAGCCCACAAACCTACAACTACGTTACGACACTTACTGACCAAAGTTAAAGACGGGGACGCATCTAACAACAGACAGGGAGCAGTTTACAAGATCAAATGCTCCGACTGCCAGGCTTCCTACATTGGTGAGACTGGCAGAAACCTTAACTCGAGACTGACTGAACACAAACGAGCCAAGAGATATGGTGATGCCAACAATCACATTGCTGTACATCATCAACTGACAAACTACAACACTGACTAGGACTCTGCTCATTGTTTAACATACAGTGCAAACTATTTTCAACGACTGACTCTGGAAAACTGGTACACTAACCTAGAACAAACGCCTCTTAACAGATGTCAACAACTACCGGCGCCTAACAAACGACAAACGGACTGCTAACAGACCGACTTAATTTGACCATATATAGACAAACCGACCTATTTGACTAACAATAGACGGATCGAAACCGACCAATGACTGGTGACAAACGGGAAAAGTGGAAAAGGAAACGTCTAAGGATTGCACAGCTAAATGACTAGGATGTGGAAGTCTCCTTAATTACAGGGGACTGGAGCAGGACGGTCAAGGGCTGGAGTCGTGAGATGAAGATACGGGAAGTGGGAAACTCTAACCCCACTGTCCTCCCCCCCCGGCTCCCTTAATAAAGATCGAACCTTTCACCTTTATTCCCGAGAGATCTGTGAAAGCAAACAGTCTGAGTTTGTGCAGAGGCAAAGGAGAGCGGGAAACAAACTACCGGTTCTGTGAAATTTCCATCGAGCGATTGAGATTGAGAGGGGGTCTTTGATTTTGAGATTACCAGTTAGTATAAGTCATGACAATGATAAATTAAAGAGAAAATGCCTACATTCACAGGGATGGAAGAAGAGCGTCGCGAACCTTCTGGGCAAATACAAGTTGAACATTCGGAAAGGTCAGATTCCCAGATAGATGCTGTTGAAAGTAAGTTTCTTTGCATGTAGCTTTTCTTGTAGGCTCGATTATACTCTCTAGTCCGGTCTATGTTCCTCGGGTTAGGAAAAGAAGCGCAGGGTTCCTTTCCCGAACAGCGACTGGCGATTGAGCTTTTCCTGCATCTCTTCCAGTGTGGTATACACACGAACATTTACGCCTGTTTACGAATGTAAAGGATATTGCGTCACCTGCAAAAAACTCTGTGGTTAGGCTTCTCCTTCGCACGGGTTTTTGGAGAGGAACACCTTCCACTATTTTCCACAATCATCCTGGACGCATCAAAATGGTGGCCTTTGTACCTTTGTGAGAGAAAAAGAATTTCGTCCATCCTGTTGCCACGGGAAATCTTTTTTCTTTCAGCTGTTACTCGCATAGGTTTTGGGAAATCTTCAATGATTGATAAAAACTGTCCATTGCCTGGCTTACCAATGGAATGCGTTACCAATGGAATGGCTTACAAATGTTATTCCCTAGGTATTGTCCCAACACATTATGCCATTTGCTATCACTATAGGAGGGGTGCAAATGCAAAATGATTCCAGTTTTAGGCCTCTTTCAGGCTTGGCTAGTGGGCTATCATGTTTCTTGTGGTGGAATGAATTCACTTAATTACTAAACAACTCGATCTCGGTTTCTTTCAACCTTGATAGTTGGCTTAGTGGGTCACCCCTCGCCATAGTCGGCCTTTGGAAACCTGGAGCTCGAGGTCTACTTGTACACAGCAGCTTACTGTAACGATAATCTTTATAGTTCTCCACTAAATTTTCTCCGATTTTTATTGGTTTAAATTGATCACGTGACGCGATTGTGTTCATTTGCGGAGAGACACTATCAGCCTACAGTGCCCGTCCAAGGAAAATACCCAGATAGTTAGTACTGGTCCGTGAATTTTTTTCTGTAAACAAAATAAACGATTGAAACTGTACTGACTGGGTTTTTGTTTTCTTTTTCAAATTTTTTATTTGGCTTTCACAGCTTTCATCTAAAAAATAAATGTTTGAACTTGCGAGCGGAAGAAAATTTACTGGTGAACAATTACGACAAAAGAGTGTTTATGTCGCGAAACTATCGCTCTGATAGTTGCTAATGGGACATTTGATGTTCTTAAACTAGCATTTTTGCCCTCGAAGCTTCGCTTTTCGGGCAAATGTTTGTTATAAGAACATCAAATTTTCGCCGGGCAACTATCAGAAGTTGTATCTGTTCTGCATCGATGCGGACTACGTGTCAGATCCAACTGTGCCTCGCTTACCATTTCTGAAGTTAAAAGTGTTGTTTGGGCACGTGAGTTTTCGACGTTCCCTTTCGGAGCGGCGAATTGTTGTCTTCCCTCAGTGTGAGCGACTGATCGATAAAGTGAAAGAGGCGTGGCTTCGCCGTGTGCTAAAGAGGTTCTTTCCAGGGTGGAATTCCAGGTAAAATCTTAAATCATGTTGCCTTTTTTCCTTCGTGTTCAATTTACCCCTCAATTTTTTTTGTCGTACTTTTCACAATATACCTATGTTGCAAAATGACCCGGAAGAGGTTGAAGATGAAACTGAAATGATGGTTATTTGGGAAAGCAACGAGAACAAAGCTACCGGCCTTCGCTAAACTCAGCGCAGTGTTGTGTTAAAGCCATTTTGCCATTCTCTTTCTCAACATGCGAATCCATGCCTAATCTAGACCCTAGTAAAGTGAATTGTAACTGCTCTAAGCCTTCAAAGCAAGGGCAGTCCGGAGTTTCATTGTCAACAGAAGGAACTTTTGGTATTGAAAACTTGTCGCCGACGACAACTTTGTTGATGAATTTAATGTCGAGGACGAGGATGATGAGGTCTATGATTTACCAGCCAGTATTTCAACTGGAGAGAAAGAGTTAATAGCCCCTCAGAACCCGGCATGTCAGTGAAACAGAAAATTGTTATGCTGAAATCTTTACCTTTAAAGGCAGCTCCTATCTCGAAAATTTTAAAAAAACTCTGAAGGAATGCCAAGAGAGATCGGTAAACAAGAAACAATTACCACTAAAACTGAGCTACGAGCCTGTAAACATTCGAGATCAAAGTGCCACACTGGTACAAGCTTGCCCCAGAAATTCTTGGGAGCTAGTTGTTTACATACCAGGTGTGAAAGTCGGTAATTCAAAAGAGTGAAGTTATTTCAAGCATGAAGATCACATCAATAAGATATCAATATCTTTTCTCCATTAGTAGTTTTAAATACTTTGTGACGGTGTCCATCACCAAGAAGGGAAGATGGTTGAAGAACAAGGACTCTTACACATATAACGAATGATTCTAATATGTTTTACGAATTTGTGTCAAATATATCCAGAGTTAATATATGTTAGCAGGCGTTCACTGAAGTTGAAGATTTGTTCAATGGCGACGAACGCCTGCTAACAAGAGAAGCTTTTTGGAGTGCTCTTTGTATAGGAATTTAACAAATTCATCGCAACCGAAGCCGGAGTTCAATTGCAAAATCAGGCCTATCTTCTAACGAATAAAAGAAAATTGAAGTTCCTAAATAAAGAACGAAGTAAGCCTACATAGGCTGTGTGTGTTCTGAGAACAAATATCATATAGTTATTTAATGCATGCCTTTTTACTTATTGCAATAGTGCTCTGTTCACTTCGCACTCCACACTTTATTAATATTATCCCACTAATGCGCGGTAATTCGCTGGGTGGGACAAGCTAGCACTAGTGCAGTAACACTATTTCTTCTATTAACTAATGATTTTATATTTCTCACTAGAACTCAAGGCTGTTGAGTCTAAGTGCAAGGACGTAGAAAACCGTTTGAGGGAAAAACAGAAAGGTGAGGCTAGAATTATTTATATAAAATCGTTCTTGCAAGCATAACGATGCATGTGACCAAAATGCCTCGTACTGCTGTGCTCCGTTTGTAGACGTTTGTGAGGTATTTGTGGGAAGAAATAAGGCTTTGGGCCAAACTTGATCGAGCATAATAAAAACATATTCATATTGACACGGGTATTAAGCATAGACAGAATTTCGATAATAGCGAATGAAGTGATTTATTGACGTTTTTGTTTAACACTGTCGTGGTACTGTTCCTCCACAATTTACGAAAAATAGCAGGCCACCCTGAGGGGGTCCTTACGCCTGAGAGAATTATGTGCTTGTGAAGCCAATGACATCGCAGTGTTTATCAATAGTAGTGGCATATATATGTTTCTCTTAATAGTCATCAGTGACTGACTGGCTTAGTGGATGACGTGAATTTTAATTTAGTCTAGTGGATTGCTGATCTCTCAAATCTTCCGATAACTTGAACCACAATTCATTTTTGATGAAATATTTTTTTTCAGTTTAATTTTATCCCCGATATGTCGGCCAAACTAACGAATAAGTTTTCATTTTCCCTCGAGGTTTTTAGAGGTTCGAGAAAAGGGAATCCCTCTGTAGTAATATTTATACCAAGGGTCTGGCGGCAGTGTTTCATGGCATTTCTAAACATCGGGAACGATGTTGCAAATTAATACGACCCACAGCGAAGTATTTTTGATGCAGTTCTATAGATGCTTGAATGCGAGATGAAACATCGACTCGAGTGTTCGATAAATGTTCTTAACCGAAGCTAAAACTAAGGAGATCAAAGAACTCTTTGAGCCAACTCCTAAATGCAGCACCTGAATGAAACCATGGTTGATGTTCCATGCTGCAGAGAATTATGCCTTTGACCGCTATACTTTGAATAGAGAGAATGAAAAGTCATATAGTTAATCCCAAGTATACTCAAGTTAATCTGGACCAAGTTATTTTTAGATCACGGCTGGTCACGGAAATCCCAAGAAATTGTAGAAATTGTTGACTTTGTGACTGACGTGGACAGCCCAAGCGGGCTTACTAGCATTTTCACACTCCACGGAAACATTCAGACAGCTCTCTTGTCCTTAATCATGTCTTGAATTTGACTATGGATTTTCACGTTTCCCCTTAAGGAATGGTGCAATATTGCTTCTGCGCTGGAAACCCTTAAACCGGGAAAAATCAAATAGGCGTGTCTAGGTTAAGTATGCATAAGAGCCAAGTGGCTTTTCAGGTCGAAGCTTACTCCGGTTTTTCTAGTATGAGGCGACTATGAGTATTTCTACTTCCCCCTTGATGAGATGCCAGTCCATCGAAGTGTTACCCATTAGTATTAAATTCGCCGGTACCTATTTATACACGTGGGCGACAGAGGCACTGTAAGAGTTAAGTGTCTTGCTAGAGAACACAACAAAATATCCCGGCCAGGGCTCAAGCCCAGACCACTCGATCCGGAGACGAGAGCACTAACCATGAGTCGTCGCGCCTCCCAAAAGCGCGCCTAAGGTCAGGTAAAAGTGTTTGTGTCAATTTAATTAATGACCTTGGCAAGGTAAGGCAGAATTACAGAAATTAAAAAAGATAGTCGGATTTAAGAGCAAATGCACAGAAAAATCGAGCAAAAATGCAAGAATTGCGGCCACGGTCAAAATTGAGACCAATCTTAATTTTCAATATGTAACGAGGTACTAACGAGTTTTCAAAGGTTTCGGGATTTTTTTCTCAAAATAAGGCCGGGTTTTCGAATTATTTGAGAAAATTGATTTTCGCACTCTCGCTTGCGAAAAATTGCAGAATAATTAGCATAACTTAGCATTCTCGTAAATGTCTTTGCGTAAGTAGTAAAACCTCTATCATCGCGAAGAAAGAAACTAATTTAAAAGGAGGAGTATTTGACATTTTATGCCTACGTTTTGGTTCTAGATGATGTTTCTTGCTACGTTAAAACACATTCTTTGATAAGGTTTCACCACAGTCTCCGCAAATCGAGTTTCACCTCATACAATTACAAACCGACCATTCGATATGTGGCCATCGTTCAATCGGGCTTGCTTTTATGGTTGTCACGTGTCTAAATGCTATCCTTACACATCATAAAAAAAAAAAATTGGTCTGGTTTTTTAAGCGAGCGCTTTAAAACACGCCCTCGAAAATTGAGTAGTTTCACTAAAATTTGAACCAATTGGCATATTCCCGACACTTACACCTAAGCGCAAACACGCAGGTTTTAAATGAAATTATTGTGCTCAACTCTGCTTTACAGCTTAAAAAGGATGATTTACTTTTACATGCCATCCAGCTATTCTCCATGTTATACTGCGGTCCAGATCTTGTTAAGGAAAGTATAACTCAGTTCATTCGGTCAAGGGTCACGAGTTAGAGTCACGGTAACGTCAGTCCGTGACGCTTCTTCATAAGCGGCACACCGGTGGAAATGAAATTTTCAAGATCAGGAAATGCATCCAAGTACGACAACAAATTTATTTCATCTATCCTTACAATTGTGTCCACTCTATGGCGGCAATTACAATGTGTGGAAGTAAGTTATTACAGGATCATAATCTTTTGGCAGGTTCATAATCTCTTGGTTATTGTCGTTCAGTTGGGAGGGAAGGGTTTTAATATAACCGGAACATTATTTCCTTCGCATTAAAATGGGCCTTCATCCGGGAGCTTTTTTTTTTTTTCAAGGGCGAACGGGAGCGAAGCTTGTCAATGGCAGTTTACCGTACCTTTCTACGTTATTTGCATTTTGCAGTCCCAGAATGACCGGGTCATCATTATGCTTTAAATAGATAAATCCCAAAATTCTTCACATGATACAATTATCACATTACAAAGCGAGAAAGTATTTTATGGTGGAGAGCGGCTACAATTTTTCAAAAAGTGTTCAATTCGACTCAGGTAGACCTGTTTCTTGAAATATCTCGATTACAGCTAAGCAAAGGAACCATTCTACTGACTCCGGTAGTGATCGATATCCGCAATGGTCGCCAACAATGGTAAGAAATGAACACGCCTTGCTCTCCAACGCTTCTTCAATTACGGCAAAGATAGGTCCCTTGATAAAGAGTTGCTGATTCCACTTCTCTTTTTCCATGCCAGGAGCGTCAAGCATTGTAATGACAGCGCGTGACTAATTCACTAGACTAGAAAGTCTGGAAATAGCATTCTTTTCAGATTCAGGAAATTGGTATCAGTCTAATACTTAGGAAAATATTCAACACATATAACTACTATGATCTGTTGCCTTTCTGAGCAAGATCGCTATTAAGAGGCGCCCTCTGTAAATATCAACTATGGTCATTTGGACCAGAAAAAATCAAATCCCTCAAACTTTCTCAGATGAATGGTCTAGATAAGTGATTCACAAAAATATAACTTTCGGTTCAATTCGATTCGTATTTTAGCGCTGGGGCCATCATCTTGGTTTTGCCCCTGTGAGAGGGCTTTCAGCGGCCATTTTAGGGCACATTTTTAACAATTTGCCATATAAAGAAAACGATATAAATCCGGGTAAAAACCCTTTATTCGATACAAGCAAATGTTTCTTGTTACGTTGAGAGGCTGTTTTGGCAATTTGATCATCATCTGATTTTTTTTACAGAATTTTAAATTTCTTCCCTTTCGGACTACTCACGAAGGGCTATAAAAAAGGCGAAATTTAAAGGAAAATATCGCCAAAAGTACATCACTTGAGATCTCAAAACTACTCTCCACTTAAAGAGCAATGTCTCACCTGTAAAAATATGCAATAAAATTTTGAGGCAGTTAAAACTGTAAAATGTTAGGGGAAGAAGTTTAAGCTGTGCTTTTGTCAACAAAGACCGCCGTCCTAATTAACATAATAACGTGAAAATAACGATGCACAGAGAAAATAATGATATATTAAACTTACCTCGCGACATGTCGACAACTGGATGTTCCACGATACCTCATGTTATATTGTCAGTAGGTTTCAGCCCCATTTTCCGTGATTAGTGTACGAAATTACTCTGAGACATCACAACGATTAAGCAGATTTCAACTCTCCGTTGAAAAATTGTCGGTAAGCATTTTTTTTCAATGACCTCTTTCTTGTGTTATCACCCACAAGCTCAAATCGGTATTCAGTTTTGAGACAGTCGTCTGTGAAATGCTCGTTGGACACATACACATTTTCGCGTTTTTTTGCATGAATCTCTCATCCGATCCCGACATAGCTGTTCGAACCACTTCTTTGGCAATTTTTTGTTCTTTGCAGGCAAATTAAGGAAGGTCACTCCTCTTTCCCTGTAATTTTCGGTTCGGGTTTTACAGCCCGGGGCCGAACATTTTAGCTCACAGCTGAAAAACGAATTTAGGACAGAAGGAAGAGCTTCAGCCTTTTGAGCTTCGCGCCAATTCGGACGGAATGACGTCACGGATGTGCAGCCTGGCCTGCAAGACCCTTTCAAAATGGCGGCTCCCGGTGCCAAACTTTTCACTTCTTTTTCATTGGGATCGCGTCCACTTCAGAAGCTAAAACAACGGTGAGTAACTCAACTCAATGTGAACTTTTTATTGGTGATGGAAAAAAATACACGGTTTTTGGAGTGACCAACATAAAACAAATTAACTTAAAAAAGTTCTAAAAAACAAGTTGGCTTTTAACGAATGTTGTCTCTTCGTAACTTTGCGAATTGGATGCCTGGATCGGAGTGAGTTAATTTCTTCCTCGATTGATATATTCTCCGTTATTTGGATATTTATTTTGTCAAACATGCACCCCTGCTCGTGGTATTTAAACTCCGTTTTTGTTGTTTGAGAATTTGGTAAAACACGTTTATTCGTTCGTACTCTTGATATATTGCACAACATGTTGTGACGATAGATTTTTCGCTCGGAACTGTATAATTTAGGCTAACGGACACAAACTGAAAACTTTGGGAATCCTACTCAGGGTAGTGCTGCTTTGCCTGCGGGAACAGAAAGTCGTCCTGATTTCCTGGTACACGAGGATCTACTCCAATGGTATTCTCTACGGACGTCAAGGAAGAGACATAAAAGTGGTGAAACAGAAGTTTATTCTGTACTTGTTAATGTCGAGGATGTAATTATCGACGTAATCAAAAAACGTTTACGATGTAGCTTGCTAATATGAGGTACCTAGGTACAAAGCACAGGTTATGTTGCTAGCCAAGTAGATACACTCACGTGTGGAAGCAAAAGATGCTTAAATTATTCTTTTCAAAGTTCGTGAATCTAACTTAAAAATTATGTATAATATCGTGATTAAGTTGCTTATTCTCATCAAATTCATGAGATGACGCGACAAACCAGTCACGGCGACTGAAAGAATGAAAGCACAGACTCCGCGCCGGACACGAAATCCGCAGAACAAAGCGACGACAAACATTTCAGGCTAAGAAAGTTTTAAGAAAGGAAAGGAAAAGGTTATCGGTGAAAGGCAAAAAGAATATTAATTGACTCAAAAGTATTCTGACGGGGAAATGCAAGGATTCGTAGGTGGAATCGGTCATCACGAAAGTAAAAGGCTGGACGAAAAGTTTGCAAGTAGTCCAAAGTTCATGTGCTTGGCGAAGTGATTCAACGCAATGTTTAACGATAACTTTCCAAAGTTTTGCGAACGGAATAAAGGTTAGTTACAGAACACTGCTTCCTAAATTTAATCAGAATTTATTTACCTAAGCTGAAGACTATAAGTCCGTATTTCTCTGTATTTTGCTAAATGAAAACTATTGCTTGAAAGCTAAGCTTATGGAAACCAAATTCCTTTATCGTGTTATGCATGCATGCATTGAATTTAAACTCAAAATGTCTGATAGAAAGAAGTATTTTCCCCGCTTTTTTGACATGCCAAATTGATCAGTCAACCCCTCTGACTCCATCCTCCACATACCGTGGAAAGCACCGAAAAAAGGGTTTTAAACTTCCTTAATTTTAATCTCAAGCGTAACCGGAGTCTGCGTAAACTTTTTGCCGTGGAAAAAACAGATAAACTTTTATTTGACGACCAACTTCTGGTCCTTTCTTCCTTGAAAAATTTCTATGTTGAATGAAAAGATATTCGTGTTATTGATATCTCAGCCAGTGAAAGGCAAAACTGTTTATTAAAGAGTTCCGAGTTCTCTAGTTCCCGCGTAGAGCTGCCATAAATCGGGAACAGTGGTTTACCGACACAATAGAACACTGGCAACTGTATTGACCAATCAGAGCGTGCCTAGTATCTCAGTTATTTTATAAAGTTCAGAAGTTCAGCGTGGCAGTTAAGCCAATATCGAACAAAGAAATCAAGAAGGGCAGCTTGGACAAAGGTGCAAGGTTCAATCTGAGATGAGTATCAAGCAAAGGGAAGTATTGAAGCGCACTAAAGCAAAATTCGAAAAGTAAAAAGTTCGGTTTTAATACAATCTGAGTGAGAGCAAGAAACTTCCACTACGTTGTACGGTAAAATACTACTCTGGTTTCTAGAAAAGGTCTCAAAATCTTAAAATATGGTTTAACGAGGAATGGCTGAAAAATGTTAAATCCTCTCGTAACAATGTGGCTTGCCTTTGTCACCAGAATTGTTGGCTGCTGAGGCTGCGAGCAAGGAAGTAAAAAATCAGCTGCAGCAATATCAGGACGGTAAGGCTAGAAGTATTTACTTATTCAAAATGGTTCTTCTCCAAACTAAGCCATCATAACGATGCATGTGACGAACATGCCTCGTACTGCTGTGTTCAATTTATAGACGTTTGTGAGGTATCTGTGGAAAGAAATAACGTTTTTAGTCCAGCCGAATCGAGCCCAATGAAAAACATATTCATTAGATATATAATATTTATTTTCATTTTCTAAAATTTTCAAAACTTCAAGGTGCATAGTTCTGAATCCGCCGCTCTCACTATGCTTTTCAAACTTGGCAAAAGTCAACTCTTGCTTATCAAAATTCAATAACAAAACAATTGTGGTTCTCGGAATCCTTTCTGAGTTACGACTATATTATTATTGAGTTTGAGAAGTTCTCCGTTATAGAACAGCTAGAACGTAAATGAAGAAACTTATAATTTGAGATTGCAAGTAAACAAATTGAATTCGATTAATTCGAGTTTACCACCCATGGAGAAAAAAATAAAATGCCTGACAGCTGAGTTGCAACAAGAACAAGATGCGAACACTCACTTTTCACTGTGCTGTTTAAATAGAGGGGGGTGGGGGTGGGGGGGGGGGGGGGGGGGGGGGGGGGGGGGGGGGGGGGTTGGGGGGATGCCATCTCCACTACAGTATCACAGTTTTGTTGAATTAG
>Ga0126338_10002686_pt1 | contig 12293 bp, 5 predicted proteins | sample OrbCmetagenome_2_FD_92529 | JGI IMG/M metagenome (GOLD analysis project Ga0126338, IMG submission 92529) | Coral microbial communities from Petempiche,Puerto Morelos, Mexico - Orbicella C C metagenome | ecosystem: Host-associated > Invertebrates > Cnidaria > Coral | place: Petempiche,Puerto... | reverse complement strand
CTTTTTCAATTTCTGGCATTCGTTACGTTATAGCTCATAATTTTTATGAAAAGTAGGTCACGTGATGGCTTAGCTGCAAAAGGCCTATTGGACTCCACTCAGTCCTGTTACCACACAAATCATGCACCTCAGTCATGCGCGCATGACATGATTACCCGTGAGTGTCCTTGAAATGATTATTGGATAATCTGCAGCTAGATGACATCACAGGCGCTGATTTTGAAAATTCACTGTAGGCTTTCGGCCAATCAGAAAAGAGATAGTGAGTTCAATGTATAATAATTACTGATATTTTAGCCTGATCGCGAAGCCCGGCCAGTGAGGAAATTCTGAATAATTCGGAGAGTAAAGCGATCTAAGCGGGACGAGCTCGCCAGGAACCTGTTAATACGTTCTGTCGTTTTTGTTCACACAGATGTCGATCACCTTGCTTACATAGTTATGAATGACCTCTTCGAGGAGCTGTCCTTTATAACGTTCTTGACAGAATGTTTACAGATCTTGCCGGATATATTGTCCGTGAAAACAAAATGATTGTAACTGGCAAAAAAGAAAGCTACTTTTGGAACCACTCTAGTTTGCATTATGAATGAAAAATGAAAATGAATGAAAGCATTAAGGCAGACTTTCCTAAAAAATGTTTCCAGCAACCTGCTGTATTGATTCAATAATCGAATTGTCCGAACTACGTGCTTTGTAAATGTGCTCGTTGGCATGGTTACCACCCACCAGATTTAGGTCCAAAAACAGCTTCTCTAGCAAACAGCCTTTTCTATGATCAAAGTTGAAAAGCTTTTGATAATTTCCATGAAGGAGGACACCGTAAAATGTTTAGAGAAAATACATTTGGATATTCGTGGCTTAGCGGGAACACCTACTATGCCTACGTGTACGTATTATGCAGGCGTTCTCACACTACGAATCAAATAGGATAAACGTGAAAGAGCGAACGAAATATGAAACAGAGAAAAAGAGAGAACGAGCTATTAAAGTCCGCAGGTGAGTTCTCGAACGCAAACGTCACCATGGTAACGCACGCCCCTACCTGGAAGTTGTCTCATGCATAGAGGTTATCTGTACATATATGTCTCGGTTCGTGTGTCTATTTGACAGCACTATTTTAACCAGTTTGTTTGGATATTTCAGTGCCTGAGTAAATGAAACTAACCTTTTTTATTATTATTATTTGATTACTACTGCAGTTTCAGAATTTGAAAATATTATTTTTTTAATGTGAAAAATTGCACCCCCTGATCGGCGGGAAAAATAGAAGCATGCTCTTCATGCATTTGGTCACAGTTTCACAGTTACGTGCAAACGTTGAAAGTATTTAAACAGCTGGTTGCTCTTCTTTATCCCAGAACTGAATTAGCATTGAACTTTTTTCTTAACATCACATAATTTACCAGCTGAGCAGTGAATACGGCTGGAAAAGCATGGCTCCTCTTTTGCACCTCGTCAAAGTGTGTAAAGATAAGCTCAACCGCACTTGTGCTCAAATTTTATAGACTCTTTATTTTGTCTTTCCTGACATCATTTGCGAGGAAAAAAGGTAAATAATTCTAAGTTTTCGACGATATTTGGATAACATGCATCAATTATTCATTACCACTGTGGAGTCTGTCAGAATAGACTGTCAGGGAAATGACCAGGCTTGGGAAATGAAAGCTGTCGGCAGAATACTCTTTAGTCTGTTTTCTAAACATATACATTCAGCTGCTTGCTGAACTTCATTTGGCTTCTCGAAAATAACTATTCCTTTTGTTTAAGCTTTTGAAATACCGAATGATCTCGTTTGTGAATCGCTCATAGACAAATTTAAATAATTTGCCGGCAGGAATTTCTTGTTTCCACTCCAGAAAAAGGCAAATGACAAGGCCATTAACTTTAATAGTGGGGTATTTTTTCGCTGTTGTTTACCGACAAGATCACAGGCGAAGAAGCAGGAATTTCGGAGTTTCTGGCTATTTTTTATAAATCCCGCGGCTGCTTCGGACAATTTTCTTTTTCACACTTGCAGGGTAACGTATTGTTAGAAAGAACAAAAGTTTTTGTCGCTGCAAAATAGTTATTTTTGTCGCAATTTTTGATGTTATCAGGCTTAACCGGTGGACGTTTATTCTGCGATTCACTGCCTTCTTTTGCAGGCTCCAAGTGAAGATCGATTAAGAGAACTAAATTGCTCAGGAAGAAATCTGGATAAATTAATCTGAAAGCAAGTTTTCACCTATCCATCTAATTAGAGACGCAGACGTGCGCCTTCGGCCTTGATGTTGAGCCTTCGGTGTTGACATTTAAGTGGTCACACGCGAAAGATGGCGGAGAAGTCTCTCGTATACTTCTGTTCGTTTTGTGGCCTTATACTCTTCTCTAGTTGTAGGGTTAGCGCAACAGAACTGACAAGCGACATGTAAGTGAACCAGATTTTTTTTGCGCTTCATATTTTTTGTGATTGCTGCTTCTCTGTGGTTTTAACTCAACTGATCGCAAACTAGCGAGGAATGATTTTCAAAATTTGACGCTCTAGGGTAAGAAGATGGGCAAAACGCATCGGATCAGAAGCTGCTGAATTTACGGAGAATGTGACCGGTGCAAAATACTTAAAACAGGTATCAGCGAGACTCGTATTTCATATCGTTTCATGTTTTTCATGGTGATGAGCTATTAGTATCATTCAAAGTTTGTTGAACTTACAGGCATATGAAAACTTAACGTTGACGCCAGAAGAGGTGCATGACGAAGTTCTCAACAAAATGAGAGAAGAAATGAAAGTTTTCTTCAGCAGCAAGACATCTTCATTAAAGGTATGGAGGCAGAAATCTTGGTGTGGTCGCTACAGATTAGGTAAAATCCATTTGAAATTAAATCCAGCGTATAATGTTTACAATCCCGTAAATTGACAGCACTTTCACCTGAACCTTATATCAGGAAATCATACTTCGTGTCGGGATCGCTGATTGACAAGACTGGTTGCGATTTCATTATTTTTGTGCGATTCCTGTCATCTTCTAGTGCCTTAAAACTGGCATTGGTAATACCTTTTTGATATAATGTTTATGAGCCATGCAGAAGGATTTTTTTATTTTTCGGAGTTAAAGCTTTAGTTTTAGCTTAATTTAAATTCACGACAGCTGAAGATGTTTTTCGGCTTGAGCTTATTATCCTTGATAAATTTGCGGTCGATATTTTTGTATCGTATAATTTAGTTTTGAAATTACTTTACATGTATACTTTCCTAACTTAGAATTCTTTATTACAAAGCCAAATTAAGAATAATCAGACGCGATTTCGCAAGTTTAAAATTTACCCATTTAACAGCTTTTCGAGTTTTACAGTCAGAAACGGAAGGGGTCTAGAAGAGGCGCCGAAATTATTTTGTCGCTCCCGAAAGCTGCTGCTTCCTACTTGATCGGCGCGTTTCAATTTGTGTCAAAGTTTTTTTTTTTATTTAAATTAAAGTGAGTGTGATCTTAAGCCTGCAGGTAAACATTTCAAAACTCCTTCCTGAACGGAGCTCGTATGAATAATTGAAAAATATTCTACTATTTAAGCTATATATGTTTAGTGACGGTGCAACATTAGTTGTGTTTGTAAGCTTACGAATTCTCAATCACAATCCTAGCCAGAATCTTAAAGTTAAAAATTTTTTTCACGCGGTTTGTTCGTATTTTATTGTGCTACTGTCATTGTAATTTCTGGATTTATAAAATTTTTGTGAAATCTATTTGCAGTTTTGATAAATACATTTATATACAAAATTGTGGATTTTGATTACCAAATAGACGTATTCAGCTTTCCTATTTTGTCAACATTGTTATGAAAATAACTAATTTGCAATGAGAAATAAAATTAGTGCTCTCTCGGTAACTTGTCTAGAGACGATGGAAAATTATATGCTAAAAGATCTAAATAATTATAAAATAATATGGAGCAATTAAATTTTGTTTGGAACTCTTTCATTTATAGAAATACTAAATTTTTGTTGTATCTTTGTTGTGATATATACAAAAAATTATATTGCAAAGAGCTTTATAAATTCTGATGTACCCCCTCCCCTATGCCATTTACCACTACTAATTTGGAAAATTTGGAATGATTTATGTTTAGTTTTAAATTAGGGTTGTTGCTCTAGACAGCTTGTCTGCTGTCCATTTGTTCAGAAACAAAATATATATGAATGAGAGAAATTTGCATGTAATATTAAAATTCATTAAGCTGACATAGGTAACTATATTCCCTTATACATGTATGTTCCAGTGATTAAAGGCAAAGGAGTAGAAAAGTAAATACAAAAGAAAAAATGAAAGTTGACTTTCACAATTTATTTTCGTGAGAAAATTAGTTAAATGAATGATCACTGGACTGCAAAAGTATTCTGCATCTTTTAGAGTACTGTGACGTGATAGTGTGGTTAAAGTTCTGACTAGAAACTGCGGCTAAAGGGATTGTTTAGAGTTTCTCTGCCCCATGGAGGCCTCTTTTATGCTGCCTTGGCATTGTAGGCTTAAAGCAATTTTGATACTGGGGAGAGGGGAGGGAAAGTGTGTAGGGAAGGCTAGGAAGGGGAAACCTCTCACCTTTTCCCTCTTCCCATCCCTCCCACATTCCCTCTTTCTTCTTTTTCTCACTTTCCCCACTCCCCTAGCTAGAGAGCCTCTGCAGGGAAGAGAGCTTGGAAATTATTGAAATATTGTTCTACCAGTAACATCCATGTGCAACACAATGATAAGGAGGAAAATATTACCCAGGAGAATAATTTACTCGGCAGAGATGTCAGAAAAAAAAAACTTTTTGAAAGGTTTATGTACAGCTTTTGAATTCAGGTCATGTCATAATGTTGTATGAGAAGATTACTGGGCAAGTCAAGAGTATATGTAACTTGTTGCAAGTCTCACTGATAATATTATTATTACGTGTTTACATGACTAAACAGAGGGTAGCAAATTTTAACAAAATTCGTGCACCACATAACACTTATAGCTACTTTGAGCAATGTTATTTTTTTTATAAATTCACGAATCTGCACTTATGTCTTTTAGCCACATATTTTCATGTGTGACTAATTTTTGCCCTCATCATGTTTCATGCATAAATGCTTTGCCATCTTCTATAAAATGGTACTGTTCCGACAGTTTATGTCGGAGTTGTGACCACTGTAAACTGACAGGCAGGTGTAAGTTTAGGTCTCAACCTTTGGTGTGCGGTTTACGGTTAGGGTTAGGGTTTTAGGAGCTTGAGATCATGTGTACTAAAGCCAAGTCATCTGTGGTTGAGTGTCGATCGATACCTCTCGATCGATACCCTCGATCAACATCTCAATCAACACTTGATTGACAGTCTGTTGATAGTCGGGCGAGTGTCGATTGACTCATGTATTGATCAACACTCAATGGCATGCCTGCAAAAACTAATCAACTCTTGACTGACTGTCGAGTGAGATGTCAATCGAGTGTCGATCAAGTGTCGATCTAGTGTCAACCAATGTGTTGATCAAGTATTGAAAGAGTCAATCAAGGGTCGATTGAAGGTATCAATTGAGGGTGTCAATGAACACTTGACCACACAGGATACCTTAAGAACACATGATCCCAGGCTGACCCCTTGTGAAAACCTACTAAGGATCCCATAGGATCCTATAAAATCTTAATCTTATATATTAGATCTCTTAAGATCCTAGAAAGGAATCAGGAATCTAACTAGAATCCTGTAACAACCACTAGAACTAGCCAATATCCTGTGTCATCCTATTGGAAGGACTTGAAGGATCCAATAAGATTTTCAAAAATGTTTGCGGCTTAATCTTTGCAAGAACTTCAAATTGAAAGATCTTTGAGAATCCACATGAGGATCCCAACAGACTTTCATCAAGATCTACAGAGAATCATTTTTTAGAAGGGATTTTAAGATAATTCTCGCACGGGATGTCCCATTTTTGTTGGTTTTTTGTGACTGTTAGAACAGATGGTTTGAATGTTTGGCTGTTGATTTGAATAGCTCTATTTGCCTTCCATTGCATGATTTTGGTTAGATTGCTCAGCTGATTTTTCTTTGCCTTTTGACTTCCAGAGGTCAGCTCTTTTGTGATGTTGATGGTTTCAATATTGTAATATTGTCATATACCTGATAGTCAGCTGTCACCTTTTTCTGAGTCAAATGTATCGATGTCAGACATAAAGGATTCTTTTCAAAGATGACCCAGCTGACAATTTCTTAAGACTGAAAATTTCAAATATGCATGTAACAAGAATAATTCTAAACTTTCTGATACATACATCTCTAAATTCCCCATCCACAATTCTGTTCCAGAAGATATCCATCCTCCCCCAACAGAAGGGATTGGAATTTCCTGGAGTTAGGTGGGTTCTGTAAGACCAAAAGCTGTGAAGAAATATATGAAACTTAATTGGAATTTCCAGAGGGGTGGGAGGTGTTAGAAAAAAATCCCTCTATGGATATTTTCTGGAAATATACAATAGACGAAAACAAACCTATTCATTCAGCATTTTCTTCAAAAGCAGGACATTTGTCCATATATAAGATGAATGTCCTGTGAGACTAATTTTAAGTTCAAGTGTACATCTATGTAGTTCTAAGTTTCTCAACAGTGGTACACTTGAGGTTAACAAGCTAATAAATTGAAGGGGGCCTGAAAAAAGCTTTAAGTGACTTCTGATAAATTGTTAGATTCTCCTTCCAAATTGCCTTGTATTCCCTTGTGAGACACAAGGAGAGTTTGACTTTACATCAGCAGTTACTTACTAGGGCCTTATACTCCACACCCCTTTAATTTGTGAGCTACTCATTAAGCTTGGTATCTTAATTCCATTTTATAGAAATTGGTGGAGAAGGCAGAGGATGCTTACTGCAAATACAAGTACAATAAAAACTTGAAAGTAAGGTTTCTATATTGACAGTGTGGTAAACTTTATAAGTCTCAGAACTCACAATTAAGAATATGTTTTAGCTATGGCTTTTTATGATTTAACTTTAAAATTGGCTTAGCCACCATAGTATATGTGATCCATTATACCATGCTCTACAAATATGGTAAGCATAATGTGCATATTATTAATTTTTGGGGGCATAATATTTTATGTTTTCATTTTAGTTTTCTCTATATATAAACAATAGCCTCCATATGGGGCGGGAATATGCTTGGATATTTGTCCATGGACATTATCTGTTCTGAAAAGTGAACAGTTCTCTAAGAGCATGTTTATTATCCTTCAAATATTTTTGAAAATGGGGAATTTCACTTGGATATTTCCCAGTTTTAGGTGGGGAATATTCAGTCATGTGATGCATTTAGACCAATTGCGTGTGAGCAGAAGTATTTGATGGATGATAATCGGAAGTGTTTCTAATAATTTAACAATTATTCCTCTCATGCTTGTTGGATCTGAGATGATTATAGCCAACTTGGCACTATGTGCCTTGTTCACTATCTACCATCTCATGTCCAACGTGCGCTCGTGGAATAATTGTTGAACATTAATTTGTTTATTATTTTAAATTTCAGCTGAGTGAAGAAGACTATCCAAATGCTAAGGATTTGGATAAGTATCTTAATAAGAGTGGTCTGAAATTGGAATACAATTCTACCTTCAAAAATGCCATCAGCTTTAACAAGAGTGTTGTTCATGTCCCTACAGATGTCTATAATGGAGGTAAGGTCACATTTGACAGTTTTCAATACTCTTTACATGTAGCTTGCAATACAATACTGAAACTTCATATAGTAAATTTGGAGGCCTCCATGGCTTGTTTTCAAGTGGAATGGTATTCTAAAAGGATCTTCCATGACATTTATAGCCAAATTTCACAGGTCTCATAGTCTCCAATGTTTTTAGTGCAGAGTGCACTATTGGGATGGTTTAGGGGGCTGCTGTTTAGTCAGGCACTATGTTCTGACACAATAAGGTGTAAAATTTAATGTTTGTTAAATTAATTAATTAATTTCAATTAATCAATTAGTCTTGTGGGAAGGGGGGCTGGGTGGGGTAGCTAAAAGGTGCCCATGTGCATTACACAAAACGTGTCATATCTACGTTACTTTCTTCGATAACATGACAAAAGTATATAATTATATGGTTTTGCAAATCTCATGCTATCCTTGTGGTGCTATTCTCTTAAAAACAAAAGCAATTTGCTCCAAACGCATGCGCAGATTAGTTAACGTCAAAGGTCGACTATATGTTAGGTGAAAGTTACATTTCATTGGGACTGCCCAGGAACGTTGAGTTCTTTTCCTTGTGGTTGAACATAACATGTAAGACGCATGCATTCTAGCATTGCTAGTGTGATTAACTCCGTTCTCAAGTTCAGATGCATTCTTTTTTTATTTTTTTGTTATGAGTGGTACCACACTCTTGTTTTGGCTGGGGATAGCAGCTATATTTCAGGTAACGTCAGGTCTCCTTTTTTGTTGCAAAGAATGCTACTGTGGCTTCGTATCTTCAGGATCCTTCCATAGCTCGATTCAAGAAATGTCGTCTGTTGTGTGTTTGCCAGGTTTCAAATAAAGAATAGAAATATATTGCTTCTCCTTAGCAGCTTGTTTGTTTCCTCTTATATGAAGGAGAGCCAAAAGTTCATATTCAGCCGAAACTTTCCCGCATTAGTTACATGTAAAACTAGTGAATTTGTGACAAAAGAAACTTCGTTATTATTGCGGCAGATTCGGTGGGACTTACTGAAGCCGGTTATTAAATTTCATCAGTCGATGAGGTGACTCGCGCATGGACGTGGGATATAATTTCGGTCAAGTAAAGATGTCTACCTTCAATACTTCTCGTTGAAACACTCCTCAGTTGCATTACTTAATAGCATTGTGTATAAGTTTTACATGGTTTTATTGTTAACACCAAAGCTGGCAACAGAATTAGAACACACTATTCTGTGACTGGACGTGACTATTTGATAATTAGATTAGCAGATATTTAACTTTTATATTCCATTTATTTCCAGCAGTGAGTAACAAAATAGCCATCTTTCTTATATTTTCGTGGAAACAAAGGTATCTTGTTGGATATACTGGCAAGGAAAACAAAAGTATCAAATTAGAAACACTGACGTGAAAAGTAAAATTGTCACATTTGCTACAAAATGAACGAAACTCAACATAAAATACCACGATAAATTTAAAACCATCTAGACAAATGGTAATTGTAAGTTATCGTTGGGCCTTGAAAGAAAACACAAACATGAAACATACACACTGTTAAGATTATGTCTTATCAAGTTTTTGTCCGCTTATATTCTGCAAAGGGGAAAAGGCCTAGTTGACTACCAAGGGAGAGAACGACATGGGTGAGGACCTGTGTGACTACTGTATCAGAGCCGTAAATTACACTCTGCACTATCTGAGATTGTCTCACTAGTTGGAACATGTCTCAATTTCTTTTGCAAGGCTATGAACTCATAAAAGTAACATACCATTTGTTGAATTCACTGTTCTTGCCATCTAATTTTTCTCAAAGCTCTGTCAGAGTGTTTTGTTTGCAAACGAAGCTAAGAAAGTCTCAATGCGAGCACAAGACGTACAGACTCTATTAAGAGCCGTTCAGATAATGATGATGATGATGATAATAACAACAATAATAATTATAAAACAAATTGGGACCTAAAAACCCTTTGAAGTCTCAGTGTCCCAATTTAAAAAGTCAAAATGTTTCAGGCTCCCAAAGAAAAATGCTAGTCTTGCCTTCTTGCAAGGTGTTCCTAGTTTAAAATGTTTGCATTCAGTAAAGAGATATGATATGTTTTTGGGCTTGGAAGTTGAACTGTGAATATTTTATTTACAATTGGCAGCTTCAGAGATTGTCAATGGAATCAGCTGGACATCAGCTCTGGATACTGTGTTTGATGACAACCGACATGACGACCCAAGCTTGTCTTGGCAATACTTTGGTTCAGATAAGGGATTTATGAGAACATATCCTGGTATGATATTCAATTATTTGTGTTAAAACAGAGAACAAAAAAAATATATTTTGTAATTATATCATTTTTTAACTTAACTGTAGACATGCATGTCAAACTGGCTGTCACACACTAAAACTAGCTATTTCTTTTCAGCCAAACGCTGGGACAATAACAATCCAAATCATGTTGATTTATATGATGCCAGGAGACGACCTTGGTAAGGGGGTACAGAATTTGTTAGTATGTAGGTATCACAAAGTTATGGAAAGGTGATGCAAATACAAGGAATTTGAAATTTGTTTTTCAGACCTGAAAACCTCAGGGAGTTTATGAATATTTCTTGTGGTCACCGGTGGACCTAATTAAGGCCTTACAACACTAACTTTTTAAATTTCCTCCTACCTGAAAAATATACACTTCTGGCTGAAAACTACTCTTCAGCATCAAAATGACTTACACTTTTACTTCTCAAACTCAATTATTATTCAATCATTAAGTTTAAACAAAGGAAATGATAATCGTGATGGTGTTAAGATATTTGATTTCAATTAGCATAGATTTTTATAACAATTATTTTTATTAATTATTTCCCCATTTACTCCTTAGCCTTAGTTTTAGTTTCGATTCAGAAGATTATATAAAACACTCAAGGTCATGCTTGGACACATAATTTTTCAAACACCTTGAAATTGGTCAAAAACACCTCTCTACAGTCATGTCTTATTTTCAACTCTCTTCTCAGTGTTTAAAAATGTGGTCAAACACAGTCTTTTGTGTTTGATATATTACCTCAAAACCACTTATTTCAGATCTAAATTTTACCTCAAAACCACTTATTTCAGATCTAAATTTTAGCCCCAGTATCCAATTCCCACCTGACAAATAACAAAAGCTTATCCACCTCCAGAGTGCAATCTTCCAAGTTTGAAATCTTTGCTTTCTCTTCAAACATTTATGTACTTCCATCTCACATTTTCAACCTTTGTCTAAACTGTAAGTACAATCAACATTTTACTGTAACTTCAGTTCTAGGAGGTGCTTTAGCGGGGAGCAGGGGTGGTGCAGTGGTGAGAGTGCTTACCTCCCACCAATGTGGCCTCAGTTCAAATCCTGGACCCAGTGTCATAGTGGGTTGAGTTTGTTGTTGGTTCTCGTCCTTGCTCTGGGGGTTTTTCCCTGGGTTTTCCCCGGTAAATCAACATTTCTAAATTCCAATTCGATCGGGAATTTGAGGGCCACGGGCTTGGCAGTCTTAAGGCTGTTGTGTATTACCCTTGTTGAACAAAGTTAATTAATGTATTTATTTATTTATTTTGTTAATTCTCACTTCCTTCTGTTCAAGGTATATTCAAGGAGCGACGTCCCCTAAGAATATTATCATTCTTATTGATGCAAGTGGAAGTATGCATGGAGTGCCCATGAGAATTGCAAAATTATCAGCTCAGAATCTTATTGACACCTTTGGAGATAATGACTTCTTTAATGTTGTTTATGTGAGTACATACCTAATAAATATATGACTGTGTAATGCTTTTGTTTTGGGAATTTTTGCAAGTTCACTGAAAAGTAGTGCTGCCAACTCCTGAAAGGATTATTGTAGACCTTGAGACATGATCGCCTAATAGTAAGCCACTCCTGATTGAGCGGTCCAGGTTCGAGTCCTGGCCTGGGAGCGGGAGAGGGGTGGTTTTTAAAAAGAAGGTCAAAGCCCACTTTTCTTCTTTGGGCTCGAACACTGCATATCATATAAAAACCAGTTGTTTTTGGTACCTTATATTCAATGTATATTTAACAATTAGATTATGAGCTCAAGATTTCCACTGAACAATTAGATTATGAGCTCAAGATTTCTATGAGGTGATAGTTGATGACGCCAAAGGCCGAATCAACTATGTCAACTCATAGAAATTGAGAGCAAATAATCTAATTGTTTTAGTAGAATTTTTACCTAAATTTTCTTCAACTAATCATTTCCAATTGCTTTTGTACAGTTGTATTTAAATTGACGCTTTAGAAAAATCGTGCAGACTGAATGTTGTGTAGGCGGTCATCAGTTTCTTCAACATTTTCTAAATTTTTTAAAGTCATGAAACCATCAATACCCTTCAGTTCAGTCTTCTCAGGAATGTAATTATCCATTTGTATTTAAACGTTCTTCCCTAACTTTGCAAAAACAAGAAAACGGCGCTATTTTACAGACGACCTCCATCCATTGCATTCTAATTAACAATTAGACCCGTAGCCCACAAGGGCTACGGGTCAATAGCCCATGAGGCGAAGCCGAATGGGCTATTGACCCGTGGCCCTTGAGGGCGAAGGGTCTAATTGTTTTAGTATCATCCAACTAGTCGGACAGAAAAGGTAATAAT
>Ga0126338_10002685_pt1 | contig 12295 bp, 7 predicted proteins | sample OrbCmetagenome_2_FD_92529 | JGI IMG/M metagenome (GOLD analysis project Ga0126338, IMG submission 92529) | Coral microbial communities from Petempiche,Puerto Morelos, Mexico - Orbicella C C metagenome | ecosystem: Host-associated > Invertebrates > Cnidaria > Coral | place: Petempiche,Puerto... | reverse complement strand
CGCTGCCGTGCCAGAGTCGTGTAGCACGGCAGAGCTTGTCGAACTTAATTGCTTGCCGAACTTAATTCAAAAGTTTGATTCAGACGCCGTGCTTCTGCCGTGCTTTTGTCGAACTTAATTCCTAAATTTAGTTCGGCACGGCAGAAGCACGACGTCTGAACTGGGCCTAACTTCTAAAAAAGCCAAAAATCATGAGATAGGTATATATTTTTCGACAAGTGCGATTGTAGCTTTGTGTCACGCACCGCCATAACTCTGAAATTCAAAATACACTGGTTTTTAAAACGAAGCACACTATTGCCGGTTTTCATGTGACGTCATCAATTTCCAAAATAAGAAATTACCAATCCTTGTGAAGTTTTAGTTTCATCAGATGTAAGACCCTCTAATAACTTGACGTTTTGCAACGTTTAAACCCGACGGGGTTCCTCATTATGTAATGGAGCACGTCGGAATTTCCAAGTTTATGCGTTGCGTGACATTAAAATGGCGGCTTGATAAGGCTGTCGAGTAAGTCAAAAGATGAGTTATTGCCCAACTTTTTACTAACTAAACAGTTCTTGCTCTAGACAAAGTATTAATTTCAATGTATCGGAGCTCTAGAGTAATAATGTTTCGCTTCAATGGCAAAACTCAATGACAGATGTTTCTGTTACTTAACGGCCACCATGTTTGTGTCCCTCCGAGGGGCACAAACATGGCGACACCATACAAAGCTCTATAAATTTGAGTGAAACACTTTTCCGAATAACGCCCGGGTGGAAAACCGTATAGACTTAAAACTTAGCGAGGTTATTTATATATCAATCATCTTTCATATCTCAGCTTCATCGAATGGTTACGATTTTTATTTTTGATGGCGTGACACTGCAAACCAGCCATTGAGCTGTAACTTTGAAAGCAGATATAAATATACCCCCTATTATACCTGATGGGGATAAAAACTTTGGTGGCTCTTTTGTTTTCGATTTATGCTGCCCGTTGTCGTAAGGCAAACGAGTTGCTGGATGTGGGCGAGCTAGGTTTGGCGCTGAAGTTAATGGTTTCTGGCATTTTAAATCAACGCGGTCTCCAGCGAGAAAGCTGGTCCGACTTCAATGCCATTCCCGGTTGACATACATGTCACGTCAGGGCGTTACATCTTCTCCCAGCTGCTAGTTGGTAAATTTATATTTGAGAAGCACCAGCCGTATGCAAGACGTGCTTTGAACAGTCTAACCTCAAAGGATGTGACTAGAGAAATCAACAAGTGTGTTGAGAAATCGACAACCCAAAAGAAGATTTCTTTCAATGCATATTTGATAATGTTGCTAGCCTGCGTAACAGTCTTTTCCGTTTCCTTTCAGGCAAGCGGGAGTCGCGCGAGGGCACGGGGACAGAGGTAACAAAAAATTAGTGGCAGGGGGAGAGGCAGGGAAGGAAAGGAAAAGCCTGCTGCTGAGCCCAGACATTTTACCGGACGCCCCTAATTGCTTTCGCTCCCTAAGGGCGTCAATTGTCACGTCAACTGTCACACAAGACCCAATCATATTGACTTCCGGTAAAATAAAAACCGTTAATATATTGAATGAACTACAGGCAAAACAGTCCTTATACTGGTGCATGATCACAACATGTATTGTAACTATAAACACATATGGACCACAAAGAAGCCAACACAAGTAGTAACAATTTTTATTTGTAATTTGGCCTGAAGATGGAAGTTTTGCACTTAATCAGAATTATAAACAATTATTCGATGAGGTTTTTGTGACATCCAGAATAATCAAGGTCGAGGTAGGGGTTATCAGCCGAAGCCGAACTACGACTGCGGCCAGGCTTCTGTGGAATATTGTCTCCTGCTTTAAAAATGCGAGGAACTCTTGCTCCAACACGTTTTCAGCGGACGAGAATAACAATTGAAATTTCCCCGCACCCACGTCTTCAAGCGAAGCTTCGGGAAGAGAATTCGCTGTCAAACCCACTGATCTTGCTACTGCTATCTGGTCGTCCATTAAGCTTTGAAGAGGACAGATAACTAAAATACAGGCCGAGTCTTTCGACATATACTCTTTAACTATGGAAGAATTGAAATATGGCACTTTTGCCGAAACCAGTTGGTAAAACCGCCAGAACATCTTTTCCATTGAGGAGGCTCTTAAAGGCAGCCACTTGCTCTGGTTTTAGATTAATTGATTTCCCACTCTGCGAGAAACCTTTAGCAGTTTCCTGAAGAGCAAATTCGAAAGAGTTATCTTCGACTACGGCCATATTTGATCTGATCTGAGCTCTGGAATCGTCGTGATCATTGCGCTGGATCTATTGACAAGCTGTTGACATTGATCGTTTTGATTGTCGCGCGATTGACCAATCGTCATGCCTAATTGCCTCCCGTTCGTGGACAAACGGCGTTCGGTGAAATGTATGGGCTCAGCAGCAGGCTTTTCCTTTCCTCCCCACCCCCTCCTCCTGTTCCTAACCTTTTACTCTCTCCCCGTGCGTTCGCGCAACTTCCCCTTGGCTCTCGCTTTCTCCCGCTAATATTAAGAGGAAACGGAAAAGACTGCTACGCAGGCTTTAATGTTGCATGCCCTCAAATATTATGCATCGGACCATGACGTAACGAATTCGAAGATGGGAAATATGGTTGTCAATAGTTTTGCCCCTGAATTTAAATTGAACAGAAGCTCAAAATCTTGGTGAATAGCGGCAGAATATTCTGCTACTATTTACCTCGATTTCAAAGAATAATCAGTTAAATATGAAATGACATAAAAAAATTGTTGGCAAAGGTGAAGAAAGCCAGAGAGATGAACTCAAACCGTAGAGGAACAAGAGTGCTTAAGGTTGGAGAAGACTGGGATGAGTTAAAGAGCTCATACCGTGACTTTCTTTCACTGTAAAGAAAAGTTATATGCTTTGAAATTACAATTACCAATGCAATTACTAGTTTGTTCTCAAACGATAGAAACAGTAGCACAAGTATTTAAAAATGTTTTCTTTAATTCATGTCAAAAGTCAAACCATGGCCAGTGGGCAACCTTCACGATGCATTTTATCGATTAAAAGCCGCATAAGTCGCATAATGGTAGCCTTATGGCCCGTCCACACTACACCGGAGAAATTTGAAAACGCAGCTTTATTTCTATGGTTAGGCCCTCCGTCCACTCTAATCCGTCACGAAAACAGAGCTTTAAATTTTCGAAAACGCTCCTCACACCGTCCGGAGGCAGGCTTTGCTGGGCTACAGTCAAAACGGAGTTTTTCGAAAACAATGGCGTAACGATAATCACGTGATATCCCTGCCCGAGTTTTACTTAAACAAAAATCCGAAAGAGCCGGTGACGGTTGCGTTTTCAAATGTGGACGGAGCCTCAGCCTACTCCAGGCTCTCGGTCAGTGGGGACAATCCAAAAAGCGGGCGGGCGACGAGCGGGATCAGCGCTCTCCTTTTCCCTCCCAGACCCCGCTAGTCGCTCCTTTCCCTTGTCCAATTACAGCAAAATCATGCTAATGTTTTAATTTAATGATTGCTTTCTCCACATTCTGTTGGGCTTAATTACAGTAAAATCAATGTTTACTTTGATGTTTGTTCGTCAAGTTTCTATCGGTTTCTCCGCCTCGCCTAATTAATCATTACAGTAAAATCAAGCTGACAGCTAATTTCAAAGCCTGTTTTTCAACTTTCCATTGTTAGTATACCTCGCCTAATTACTTAATTACGTAAAACTCAAGCCGACAATTTATTTAATGCTTGTTTTCTAATTCTCCATTGGTTCATGTGCTTCGACTAATTACTCCATTACACTAAAATCAAGTCGACAGTTCATTTTAATGCTTGTTTTCCAATTTTCGATTGGTTCATCTGCCTCGCCTAATTACCTCATCACACTAAAATCAAGCCGACAATTGTTATTTTAATGCTTGTTTAGTTTTCCAGTATTCTATTGCCGTCATCTACCTTGTCTAATTACCTCATTACAGTAAAATCAAGCCAACTGCCCATTTAAATCATTTGGTTTCTCAATTTTCTAGTGGTTTTCTGCCCCTCCTTTTTATTACCTAATTACGGTAAAATCAAGCCGGCAGCTAATTTCAAAGCTTGTTTTTCAACTTCCTATTGTTAGTATGCTGCGTCTAATTACTTAATTACATTGAAATCAAGCCGACAGTTTATTTTAAGACTTGTTTTCCAATTTTCTATTGGTTCATCTACTTCGCCTAATTACCTCATTACACTAAAATCAAGCCGACAGCCCATTTATATCACTTGGTTTCTCTATTTTCTAGAGTTGTTCTGCCCCTCCTTATTACCTAATTACAGTAAAATCAAGCCGACAGCTAATTTTAAAGCTTGTTTTTCAACTTTCTATTGTTAGTATGCTTCGACTAATTACTTAATTACATTGAAATCAAGCCGACAGTTTATTTTAAGACTTGTTTTTCAATTTCTGTTGTCCGTCTACCCCATTTCAGTAAAATCAAGCGTGTAAATCTCTGTTTTAATTTGTGTTTTCGGTTTTCCTTTGCAAATACTGATAGCGCTACACTGGTACATTTTGCCCACTAACACACTTCGGATTTTCCAAACGAATTTTCTCCCTTTGATTTCAACTCATTTGAGTTTTATTATTTTTCCCATTCTTCTTTGTCTCTTGCGTCATACCTCGTAACATTATATGGTAGTAAAGCATCTCGGACGCTTTCCATTCGACCAAAAATTTCTTTTGAATTTCCGGTCAAAAAGCTCCACACGTTTGGTCACATCACCATACCATATATAGTTAACAATACCCTGCCTGTGTTTCTGACTCCTGATTGGACCGTTGGTAGCGAGGCTCCTTTGTAGTAATGCTATAAAAGACACGGCCTCACCTTCCGTTCAACATTCAAACAAGATTCACAGAAACAGTGATATCAAGTTACCAGCGAGTAATCTCCATACAAAGGCGAAATGAACGCGTCGGCAAAAACTGTTTCTTCCCCTTCAGCGAAGGAATATGGACAGACAACGCACAACGAGGGAGAGGAATCTCATGAACGAGAAACTATGCTGGACAAGCAAATGGCTAAGCTTGTTTCTAATGATGTAATGGAAGCCGTGGCTAAACTGACCTTTGAAGAAAAGCAGTCACTCTATCTGGATATTTTCAAGCCTCTTGATTTCTACGAGCTGCTGTTTGACAGGTGCTGCAAGAACGAAGACTAATGCCAGCCAGCAACACAAAATTAGCCTGAAAGTATTTGAATTGTAAAACCGTAACATATTTCCGGGAACCAGAGCTTTATTACGTAACCTGAACAATATTACCTAACTTGAACTTTAATTCGTAAACCTTACTGCAAAACTGGACATTCTGGCCAAAGTCCAGTGCATTATCTTTTAAAAATTATACCTTATTACATGAAATTTTCGCGACACGTTTATTTCCGATTTTGAGGTGCACATATTTTGCGACACTTAATTTCGCGATTTTGAAAAATCTTTGAATCACTTTAACTTTACGTTTTTGAGTAACACACAATTTATTTCCTTAGCAGTGTTACTTAACACTGCTTTAAAAGTATACCGACTTTTTCAAAGGTACAATAACGCCAAAATTAACAAAAACGCAGCGGTGGGACAGTAACTCCACATAATGTGAGTCACTTAATTTTGGTGTCATGTTATGTTCGCGTCACTGGCTACTTCGTTCCGTATTGTCACTGTGAAATTTGTACTTGCCAAGCCTTCTTCCATTTTAGATTAGCAAAGACAGAAATAAACGTTTTTTTTCATACGTAGAAGCTGTCTCTCTGACGATTTAGTATTTTTTTTACCTGATGTGTCCCACCAACCTCGTTCCCAGGGTCTTTCATCTTCCTGTCTCTCGTTTCGGTAGAGCGGGAACATGAAAGACCCTGGGAACGACGTTGATGTGTCCCTAAAGGAGAAAATGCTTAATTACGTAGGGGATGTTTTGTAGTTGTATGCGCGTGATTAGAAAGAATACTTCAAATTGGCGTCCATCTACAGAACAACGGTCTGAAATGAATTTAGCTTGACGGTAACTTGACACCAAAAGGTGTGCTGAATGTGGAGACAGATAAGCGAAATACTTGAATAAAATACTATTTTATTACAGGTAGAAGATGTCATTCACATGCGGTATCTCCTTTATAATTGAGCGGAAGGTTCCCTAGGACCCCTAGTATTGTACAAGACGTCACAACCCTTGTGGACGTTCTTCACCACCCCTGTAAGTGCAAAAGGTTTTCGTCATATCCGGTACCGCAAAGCCGTATAGAGCAGAAGCCTGGTTTAAAGTGGAGCTGTTGCTGATTACAGCCTGACCCGCTCTCAAGCCTCACGTGCTCACTATGTTGAAGTCAGCTTTGACGTCATCAAGTTTAAGAAACTGCAATCTTGCCAGGATGCCGCCATTTTCCTCGCACAAATCAGCCACGGTGGCGATTGCGATGTCTATCATACCTGAGAAAGAAGGATTCAGGTTAAATTCCTGCTGGTGTCATACGCTGATATCTGTATTGAAGATTCGATTGCTGATGAGTGAATTCCACGTTAACTTTCAACTGGAAATATCAGAGCTTTCAGCAATTCGAGTGGTATCGGCTCTCATGCAGGTGAAAGTTGACCAAAGAATTCACCAGTGAGGTAACGGTTTTCCACGAATCCCGTAACATTTATGACAAAAATATTAATCTGATATCGTCTCTGATCATATTTAACTACAACACACGCCAGGAAGCCCTACATCAGGTTTCCAAGGCCTGTCACGGGCACTTTCCAAAAGTTACCGGGTCAAGAGCGCTTTCCGAAGGTTGTCCCGACATAAACACTCTACGATAGATGTTACGTTACGAGCACTTTGAAAACGTTGCCCAAAGTTTCCGCAATTAAGTGAAAATACGTCATTAAAACCAAGTAAACCACCGCTTCAGTGTCAAGATGACCTGATACAAGGACTGTTTCCAAATCCATACTGTAAAACAACTAAAAAGCAATAATAGGACCTATACCTGCCACAGCGCCCACATGATCTGTTCCAGCCCCGACTGCCGGTCAGTACTAGAGGGGAACCGTCTACTGATGACAGGAAACACTTTGTATTTACTTATCTCATGTAACTGACTTATCTTAGCGGAAATCGATATACCAACCTTTTTCTCTCTAAAAGTAATTTGACATTGTACAGTTTGACATGTCAGTTCAGTCATATTATTTAATCTTTTTCGACAGATTCGTCGTTTTTCCAGTTTTGGTCTATTGAGCAATTTCGCAAACTTAGCACCTTTTAGTTCAATTTTGTTTGTTTTCTTTTCTGACTCTCAATCTATTACTTTTCAAGGCGACGGATTCAAATGGAGACATTAATGACGTCAAGTGGCGTGATAACCAACGTAGAAAACGTAATACATAAAACCCATTAAAGGGTAACGTTCGGGCATGTAGTCCATTTGCCGGTGGTCATTACTTCCCAGTTGGCTTAACTCTTTAATTAAAGTTATTATCACTCCTTGTTATTTACTTTTTCGTGCTGATAATTTGATGAACGATTTTTCGGCATTTTATACACAAATGACCCCCGGCTGTGGAGATGAGCTATATCTGGACCGTGTGCCCTTTTTGCTTGTAACGTGCTGCGATTTTGCTCCAGAAATAACTCTGCCAATTCGTCTCATGGGAAAAAGTTGGTAAAAGGCTTCCCGTATCTGTTTGGCTGAGACTCTCAGCATAATTTGCATAGTTTATGATGCTGCATGCCCTCAAAATTGTGTATTGGACCATGACTTCACGGATTCGAAGGTAGGAAATATGGATGCCAATAGTTTATTTTTTAAACAAAAAATAATGATATAGAAACATTCGCCAGTATTTTTACCCCTAAAAGTTAATTGAACAGAAGCTCAGAAATTTTAGGTAAAAAGGAAAGCGAGAAAACCGTTACTGTCGTCAGTAGTAAAGTACTCATAGCTGATAACCCCCTGGGGTGGAGTCTGTCACGTGTCTTCCGTGATAAAACGAGCTGAAACATCAAGTAAGCAGTAACTCTTTCCGGAGAAGAAGGACTGTTTTGGTAGTCCGTTTTTATTATGACATAGTTTTACTTACGTTTCTAAAAAGCTCGTTTCCTGACTGACCAAAACCAAGCGACCGGCGTGGATTTTAATACTTTCGCTCCATTTTCAATCATATCTCATAAACACTCTTTAATACAGGAGCACCCAACGAAAACGTTCGCTAAAAATGCACCATTCCACGTATTACAGACAAATATAATGCAAAAAGACCGTTTTGTTTGTTTATCCACGTTGCTGGGAAATACTTTAGCTGTTCAGCATGAAGGTTAACATGTATGAAGCTTCCCAGCTAACTGATCGCATGAATATAACTTCTTGCGTTTGCCTAGAAGCAAAGTAGATGGGTTTTTGGTCAGCGGATATTGCAACAAACCACTTTCCCTTGTGTTAAACTGACAATGAAAAGTACAGTATTATGAATATAATCTGACCCGCTATTTGGATCGTGTCTCCGCCAGACTAAGTTTTAAAATGTCCATGAGTCGATTTTTCAAGAAAAGAAAACAGTTTCTGATATTTAATTTCTAAGGAGAAAGGCTACATAAAATCACGAGTTTCCCAGTCAGCGAGAATTCCACAAAACGCAGCCGTTGGGTGCCCCTGTCCTAAGTGGTCAATTTCCAAATGAGATTGTCATCTCGGCCCAATCTGTTGATATCCATTAACTAAGTAAGAATGTTTTTCCTGTATCTGGTGGTTTACTAAGCAGTTTAAAGGCCCAAAGAATTTCTGTTAGTATGATACCCATCAGCAAATAAATTATAAGCCATTTATCTGATTTATAACAAGGGATTGGCGCACAGTTAAGCCGGATGGAAGAGAATGCCAGTCTCTGACATGAAATGAAACCTGATCTGGTGAAACTAACTTTGACTTAAGGAAGTTAGAAGACTCTTTATTTCACCTTAAACCAGAAATCCCTTAGAAAAATGCTGCTGGTGTCAAAAAGAAGGCAAAAGGCTGTCTTACTACATCAAGATTGTGGAATAAGGAGGTTTCACATTAAATGGTTTGGTTGTGAAAAATAATTATAAGTAATCGTGTGACTGAGAGTGCAGTTAGGATGTACACTGCGAGTGATCCTTAGAACTTCTCTCGAAATTGCACAAGTCTTAAGTCGAGGGCAATTTGAAGAGCTTACAAATATCGCGAGTAGTGCAGATCCTTACGAACTTTTATAGGATTACTTATTCTCACAAAGCCCAATCACAATGCCCTGTTTTTCTCAGTCAAAATAAAGGAGGTATTTTCTGTGCCTTTTACTAGAAATCCCTTAGCCTGTGGGCAGGCTCCGGCTGGAAGGGTCTGAACGCGGCTGGATGGACCGAGAAGAAACTGGCTGAGAGTGAAGTTGCCTCCTCTCTTTTCTCTCCTCCTTCTTGCCGCTTTCTCTTTGCTCCATCCTCGAATGGAGAGCCTGTTCGCAACCAAAAACGGTCTTGAGCTAATACTGGTGACACATGGCTGCTTAGTCAACCACGGTTGTGGAACGAAGTTTCGCAATAAATAGTTGAAAAATCAAACTGATCAAGTTATTTAGTCCAGCAACAAGTGTAACACTTGGCTCGGTGGACACAAATACAGCGAGAACTGATTTATAAGAGATTTTGTCATTTAATCGGTTGACTCTGCTTCTTACTATATTTCATAGCCCGGGGAGGGGGCGGGGGAGGGGGGAGCTTGACGTTCATGCGAAAAGTCGGGGATGCTCGTCCGTCTCGCTTAGAGGTGGACCTTGTCATATGGGAGTTCCCCCCCCCCCCCACCCTTTTGTAATTACTTTGTTTTACATATATAGGTTTTATAAACCCATAATGTCATTTCAAAAGGCCCTTTATTGGCTGTCCTCACCGTTCCATGCCGCACATACACTCTGTAAGTGTATATTTTATAAGAATATCGAGGCCGAAATTTGCGAAATGTTAAGAATATTTTAAGAATACACCCGAGGTTGAGATTTTGAAAAGAATGTAATTTTGTGTGTTGAAAATTTATCAGTACAATACAATTATCTGTTTTTAACTAAACCGTGTAAAATTAGCACTGTGCTAGCCGTGCGTTCGACGCTAATACCTTATGTGTGTCGTATCAGGCTTTACTGCCTTAAGTCTGGCTACAAAATTACTTCAACGACATCAAGGTCAGTGAAACGGAAATTTCATACGCTATAATCTAAGAATATTCATAAGAATTCGAATATTTTCAGCCTAAAATCGGCCGAAAAATAAGACTACACCATTTCTTTTTTATAAGAATATATTTTAAAGAAATCTTGAGGCTGAAATTTGCGAAATTTTAGGAATATTTTAAGAATAACCCGGAGGCTGATATTTTGAAGAGAATATAATTTTTTGCGTTGAAAATTTGTAAATGCAATACAAATATATGATTTTAACTTAACTGTACTACCTTAGTGTAAATGGCATAACTAGCCAAAAAAAAAGCACCAGCTGTATGTTCGATACTGACAATATTTCTGCAAGAGGTTATCTGTGTCATCTTCAGTCTGGCTCCAAAATTACTTCAACGCCATCAAAGTCATGATAGGACAGATAATCCGACGTTGTTTCCGACGTAGTCCACTTTGTACTTCTGTAATCTAAGAATATTCTCAAGAATATTCCCAAGAATATATACACAAGAATATATTCTCAAGAATATATTCTCAGCCCAAAATCGGCGGAAAAATAGGCATTTTGAGCCTGGGCTGGAAAAACAATATTCTTTTATATAAATAGAGTGTAATTCAAGCTGGAATTCTGTTTTCGGCTCAATTAAGTCCAAGGAGGATACTACAATATTAAATCAGGCTATCACAGACCTGTTGGCTGCTTAATATTGTCCCACTGACTTGAAGTACACCTCTTGACGGCAAGCTATCTCTTTTCACTCTTAGTATTAGTCATATTAGATATGCCCAGTTATAATGGGTGCACATAAGGTCCATATGGTACATTGCCGTGACGGATCAGTTTAAGTTGGACCCCTCTGAATCCACCAACGAGACTACAGATAGAACATATGGTCCGTATGGTACATTGCCGTAACGGATGGATTCAAATCGGGCCTCGCTGAACCCACCAACGAGACTAAATTAGATAAATCTAAACGGTCGGTGCGATGTTCGTTCTTTGTGATCGAAAGTGCCACATTAGGGACATGTAGGCCTGTTTGCCAGAGATCAGAAAGGCACGGGAAAACAAGCGGAATAAAACACTTTTTTTTTTTTACTGTAAACATGATTATGCAGGGTCGTGCGCAAAATTTACATCAGGTAAACATACAATGGTCAATGAGGCATTGTCAGGTTAATTCATTTAATAAGCAAAATGGACATGTGATTAGTGAAACGTATTGCCAGTTTGCAATTCCAACAGTTCCACTTCATTTGCTGCCACAAGGAGCGATGGAGGTTGAAATTGGGGCATAAGAAGACCCTCTGAGTTGAGCTCAGATTTCTACAATAAAGCTGGTTTGTGGTAAAACAGTTCAAGCCGAGATTGCCAAGCTCTAAGCTCTAAGTTCTTGACAGGGCGCTTGTCTTATCTGTAGTCAAAATATTCATATCTTTCTGTCATATCGGTTCAGTGTGGTCGTGGCTGATCACATGTCGCACGCGTGGCGCCCGGTTTAGCGAAAAATAACCTTTCACCGCGAGATTTATATTTGCTTTTTAAACAGCCTCTCGACCAATCATATCAATCCATATGATGTCGGCATTCAAGCCTTGATGACTTAATTGTGTCGAATTCAAATTAAATTTGCGACAAAAAAGAACATAATAACTGACCAAATTCGTATACCTCCACACAAAGTCAATTATTTTCATTAGCCGGTGACCCTTGGGTTATCTTATCAATTTTCTCAGCAAGGGCGTTAAAAAATAGTATCCATTGTCGGTAATGATATACGGAAATAGATTTTCACTTTAAATAAGCGTCCAAGGATAACACTCATCCTTTGTCAAAACTGACCTTTACATTCGAGTTTTGCACAATGGGTCCCGCTCCAAGCAGATGCCTTACTTTATTTGAGCCGATTAACACCTCCTTCGCTATATTAAATTCAATTAACCTGACCTGAGTCTTGCAGGATCAAAACCACCGATCACAACTGCACCATCAAATGTGTTTTCTAAATCAAGTGTTGAACACAGCATAAAGCGATTCCGGAGAAACAGGCCCAACGGAACACAAAGAGCACTCGCTTAAAACGTGCCGTAATAAATTACTGT
>Ga0126338_10002684_pt1 | contig 12295 bp, 18 predicted proteins | sample OrbCmetagenome_2_FD_92529 | JGI IMG/M metagenome (GOLD analysis project Ga0126338, IMG submission 92529) | Coral microbial communities from Petempiche,Puerto Morelos, Mexico - Orbicella C C metagenome | ecosystem: Host-associated > Invertebrates > Cnidaria > Coral | place: Petempiche,Puerto... | reverse complement strand
TTTTGGCTGTGTTTATTTCACTGAAAACTAAGGCTATCAGTAGTTAGTTTAGAGTACCCAAGACTGGAAAATATACCCCAAGTTCCGGCAAGGCGACCCAAAGTTGCTCAAAAGCACGATGCGTGTAAGGCGGTCCCTGCTGCTCTTTCAGTCTTAAAATGAAGCTGGGCTATATTTCGGCCTAGAAGCTCGACACCAAGCGTGCGCTCCTTTACCCTGTGTCAATTTCAGTAAAAACTAAGGCAATCAGCAGTTAGTTTGGAGTCCCCGAAACTCGAAAATATCCCCCAAGGTCCGGGAAATGAAGCCAAAGTTGCTCAAAAGCACGATGCGCGTAAGGCAGTCTCGGGTGAGCAAGAGGTATGCTAAGGCAAACAACCAGCAAGTACCGGTATACGACCCCAGCAAGCCCAAAAAGCACATCTATCTCGACGCAAACAATCTTTACGGATGGGCGATGTGCAAGCCCCTCCCGATAAGAGGCTTCAAGTGGAAAAGAGAGTTACCCACAGAGGAGGAGATTCTTGGTATGAAAGAAAATGCGAAGAAGGGGTTCATTCTCGAGGTCGATCTCGAATATCCGCTACAACTTCACCAGGAGCACAACAGCTATCCCCTTGCGCCGGAGAAAGAAGCCGTAAAAAAGGAGTGGATGTCAGATTACCAAGGGGGGCTGATGAAAGACCTGGATCTAAAACCCCCGGACAGCAAAAAGCTGTTGCTAACGCTTCATGACAAAAAGAACTACGTCATGCATTACAGAAACTTGCAGTTTTATCTGAAGCAGGGCATGAAACTGAAGCATGTGCACAGGGTGCTGGAGTTCGAACAAGAACGATGGATGGAGCGGTACATCCGGATGAACACGGAGTTCAGGAAAAAAGCGAAGAGCGAATTTGAAAAGAACTTTTACAAGCTCATGAACAACTCCGTTTTCGGTAAAACCATGGAAAACCTGCGTAACCGCGTTGACATAAGAATAGTGCGCAGCAACAAGACAGACAAAATAAGGAAATTGATCGGCAGCCCTTTGTACTCAAGGCATGTTTTATTTTCAAACGACATGGCAGGGATTGACATGCGAAAAAGCAAGCTGCTTCTAAACAAGCCGGTCTACACGGGGATGACGATCCTTGACAACAGCAAGATCCTGATGTACGACTTCTTTTACAACGAGCTAAAAAAGAAGTATGGCTCAAAAGTCGAGCTCTTGTACACGGACACCAACAGCCTTCTGATTATAATCAAAACAGAAGACGTCTACGAAGACATGAAAAACAACATGCACCTTTACGACACGAGTGACTACCCAAATGAGCATCCTCTCCACTCAAACACGAACAAAAAGGTCTTGGGCAAAATGAAAGACGAATGTGCAGGGACCCCATCGCAGAGTACGTGGGTCTGCGACCGAAAATGTACTAAATCCTGAAGGCGGACGAAAAAAATATCAAAAAAGCGAAGGGTGTGAAAAAGAACGTTGTCAAGAAACAGATAACGCATGAACAGTACAAGGAAACGCTTTTAGGCGCGAAGCAGCAATGGCATGGAATAAATATTCTTCGAAGCGAGGGGCACAAGATATACGGCATGCATCTTAACAAAATTTCGCTTACGCCATTTGATTCAAAGCGATGGATAGGTGACTATGGTATCCATACAAAAGCTTACAGGTACACCTGCATCGGTACATTGTCAACATTGACGGATGATGAACTTAAAGGGTGTGAAGCTGAAGTTTCAAAGTTGCTCTGGGGGTAACTATGTGTTCGGAGGGATAACCAGCAGCTCTTCACGCACGAAGCCGTGCTTAGGCCCGTCGCTCAGATAGTAGAGAACGGGTTGATCCGGTTTGATGAAAGACCTTTCAATGTTGTAAACTTTCAAAGACCAGATTGGGTCTGTGGCTCTTTTCACGCCCCCTTCAAGCTCGCCGGCCTGGTAGAGATAACGAACCTGGACAAGAGGGGGGAGGATTTTTTTGCGTTTTCCAACAGGCCTCGTGTAAGGTGTCAACGGCCTTGCGTAAACAGATTTTTCTTCGATGGCGACAGTGGGTTTCATGCCGATAAGGCTTGTGACCTTGTTGTTAAGAGCCGAAACAACTTCAGGATGTCTTTTCACCCAGGCAGTGGACCGCTTGCCCTCAGGGAGAAGCATCTCCACGGCGTACTGGTGCCCGAACAATCGCTCCGCCAGGGTGCGTTTGAAACGTTCCACAATGGCCTGGTCGCAGTGAATGTTAACGCGCCCGCACCGGATATATGTCTTGTGCTTTTCCATCTCTTGTGACAGCGCCCATGAATTCACGCCCGGGGTCAACCTGCAGCATTTCGGGCCATTCGAGAGGCGAGTGCTTGTAAATCTTCTGAAAGGCCTGGGTGACCTCATCAGAATTCTTCGAAGTCAGGGCTTCGGCCTCTTTGAAGCGGCCGGCCACTTCGACAACGGTCAGCGCGTATTTGAAAACTTTACAGCCGCGAGGGAGCTTGTCGTGCGGCAGAAAAAGAAGGTCTGCCTGATGGACCTTGCTGGGCATGGGAACGTCGAATTTCAGCCGAGCAATCCGCTTTGGCGCGGGGAGGAATATCTGCCAGAGCGCTTGCCTGATCAGCCACTTTTTTGCGGTTTCTTCAGGTACCTTGGCGGCCTCGGCCAATTTTTTTATCGTGGCTATGCCTTTCCAGTAGCCCCCGGGCCCGTAGTAAATCTTTGCGAGTTTGGCGTCCATATAAGTAAGGCGTAAAAAAGTTTAAAGGAACTGGCAGGCCACGTAGCCCAGAGCGAGAGCACTGGCGCCCACGAACGCGAGTTCACCGTTTTTCTGCTGCTCGCTCGGCTGATAGAAATCTGACAACTTGAGCTCCTTGGGCGACACCACCTGCGCACCGGGATGCGCCTGGTTGTAGAGTTTGAAGGCGTAGTCCATGTTGGTCATGTTCTGCTTTGCCTGCTCCTTTGTTTGTGCGTTGGTCGCGATCCAGTTGAGAAGTTGTGTTCGGTTGCGCATGTATTTGGCCTAAGCGGCTTGATAATCTTCGAGAGCTTTGTCGTGATGCTTTTTTTCTTCAAGCACGGCTTCGTCGCCCCCACGGAGCGCCCTAGCCAGATAATTGCCGCCGGTAAAAGCCGTGGCGTTAAAAACAGCCCCGCCAATCATAATCACGATGCTCAGCATCGCGCGCTATTGAGCGGCTTCTTTTATTCAAAAAGAATTATGTGGTCTTCACCCCGTCGTGGGGTGCGTCGCAGAGCCTCGCTTTCAAATGCTGATGGGGAGGATTTTCTGGTCCTCAAGGTAGTTTTTGAGCCCAATGCTGCCCGCCATGATGGCGGTGAACTTCATGTAATTCATAAAGCTGCTGCTAGGATTGGAAGTGAAATTCTCTTTCACAACCTTTTTCACGGCCCAGCTGATGCCCGCAGCTAATCCCGTGAGAGTTGCGGCGTCAATGACGGTCTTGACAAGCTTGTTGTCGGACATGGTGCGCTTGATATAAGGAAAGAGCGAAAGTTTAAAACAAAATTAATCTGTCTTTCCCACGGCTTCTTCTTCTTCTTCTCTTGTTCTTTCTTCTTTTTTCCATCTTGTTTCTATTTCTTTTCTCCATCTTCTTTCTTCTTCTTCTTCTCTTCTTTTTCTTCTTCTTTCTTCTATTTCTTTTTTCCGTCTTGTTTCCATTTCTTCTTCCGTTTCACACCACATTGAGTCGATAAGATCGGTGACTCTTTTATAAACCATTATGTTGAAGTCGAAAAACACCATCGTGATACCCAAAAATGCTGCTGAAGAGATCAGAACATGCAGAATGCAAACTCTCGGCATCGTTATATAAATCGGAAAGAGCAAAAGTTTAAAACAAAATTAACGGGGACCTGTCTTTTCAACTTCTTCCGCGAATTCTTTGATTTTGTCATCTCGCCTGACCTCTTGTTTCATTTTTCTCTGCCTTTCTCACTCTTCAAGAAGAATTTCGTCGGTAAGACGTGTCACCATCCTTCAAGTCTTGAAGGTGAAATCGACCCAAAAAAGCGTAATCCCTCCGATTGCTGCTGTATGGATTAGAAATTGCGCAAGGCTCGGCATCGTGGTATAATTCACACGCAAATGTTCAAACCGTTTTTTTTAATCCTCTTGGCCGTGTATCGCGAGCAGATTCTGGCTCGACAATCGTGGGCTCAGGTCCGGGCTCCGGCGTTTTGAATTAGTCGAACACGGGCTTGGCCCTCGCCATGAGCTCTTTACGTTTGTAATAAAGCCCAAGCAGTGAAACGCATATGCCGCCAATACCAATCCATTGGTTCGTGCTGAGGCCAAAAAGGCTGCCGATCTTTGGGCTTTCACCTTCTGTAGTCGCAGTTGGCTCAGTGGCCTCTGGGACGGCTTTCACGTCATAAGCCTCGGCCGCTTTTTTCTGTTCTTCTCGGGCCAGCCGCGTTCTTTCGGCACCCATTTTTCTGGCGGCCACACGCTTGGGGTTTTTTATGCGCTGCATGGTTGCAGTCGGAGCCGTCGCTTGCTGTGTGGGGTTCCACCCCACAGCCCCGAAGCACGGGGCAGAGGCCCGCTCATCGGCAGCAGGCGCTGCCTTGGTCTCTACCTGAGGCTCAGTGACGGCACCAGGCGCACTCTCGGATTGTTCGGTTGACATGGAAGCGAACCGTATTATAAGCAAATGAAAAAAGTTTAATTGTTAACAAATTGTCAGCAAGACCTCACCATCTGTTGATGAATGGTGACCATTTATTCTGCAGTTGCTGAGCCGGGTACTTCATTAACGCCCTCAAGCGGGTAGCCGTTTTCATCACAAGAAGGGTGGCTCTGCACGGGCAACTGTGGACTAAAATCAATATGTTTTGTGGTGATCAGCACCACGTTGGCCGCGGCAAGAAACCGGCCGCACTTCAAAGCAAGGTTGCCAGTCAGATACGAGAGCTCTTTGTTCAAGATGTAGTCGTTTCTGAGCTCTTTCCGATAAGCGTCGATGTCTTTGATCTTGACGGTCATTCCGACCACTTTGGTTGCAAGAAAAATGAAGCTGTCGATCAGGCTTTCCGTTGTCTTCGAGCCCATGTACGTCTCGTAGCGTTTGGTGAAATTCTCGACCTCTTTGTCGCTCAGGCGCTTCACCTGCTCGTGGGAGAGCTGCACTCCGATGGCCTCTTTGGCTTTGCCTCTGGACACGAGCACGGCCAGCTGCTCCCGAAGAGCAGGAATGTCGGGGGCGGTTGGAACAAGGCTGCCTGCGTGGCCACCACTCGACATCTCGGGCTCCGTTTGAAGAAGGTTCATAACTTCTGTTAACACGGCGTCTTCTGCAGCCATTCTGCAAGGCTATATACAGCTGCAATTTTTTTTATTCAAATATCTTTACCCCGTATGGGTGGCAAAGCGCGAACATAAGATAAGAGAACTTTCGCTCTTTCAGCTTTGAAATCAATCCTCTGTACTCATCGGGGGAGAGCTCGCCGGCGTAATCGTCCAAGATGGCTTTCGTTGTCCTGGCGAAGGGGGTGTAAAAGAGGACGATCGCTGCCACGTTCTCATGGAAGGAAGATGTTATTCCGGTCAACTTCTGGGTCAGCGCCCACACGCTCATGCCCATATGCCAGGCAGAAAAGGCGAGATTCACCAGCTCGCGTGTGCGCCCTTTCACGTCTTTGGAGGCCACGCAGTCGTCGAGGATTATGAGCGTGTTGGTGCCCGCGAAAAGCCATCTCACGAGCTTCAACCACCTTTCCACGTCGTGCTGCTCACAGACTATGACATCCATTCTCGGATCGTTTTCGCCAAGCCGATGGTAGGTCTTGTTGCGCGTGAACGTTGGGCAGATGAGCACGATGAAGTCAAACTCGCTGCGGAACAGGCCGTAGAGCTGGTCCACCACGAACCTCGATTTGCCTGAATTGGTCGGCCCCACGATGAGAGCGTTAAAGGGTATCTTGCCGGGGTCCATGTTCATATTCAATACTACACATCTGAGAGCTGACGGTCCATAAGGTTGAGCTGCGAGTCGGATATGACGAATACGTGGCATTTCATGTCGCCTGAGCCTTCGGTTTTCCGCTCAATTTCCAGCTGGACACCGTCCGTACTGTTCACAATGCACGTCCCGCTGCCGTGCATCGACTGATCCGCCATCGTGCGCATATCAATCACAAGCCCGAACTTATCACCAGTGTAAAACTTTGTCATATCCATGTGCTCCGTTTTATTTTTTTCTTTCACAAACAGGTTGCGGGCCTCTTCCCACATGTCCTTGCCTTCGATGCCGTTGTTGTAAAGCATGTTGGGCGAGCCATTGACTGTGACGCTGACTTTCGTCAGATCGGGGAAAATGAATTTCTCTGAATCTCTGGCGCCCGCGTTATACGGCTCTATGAACAGGAGGAGGAGAGCTTTCAGTGACATTCTTTGGGTGTTGACTTTGATGGTGAGCCTCTGGTCAGTGTTTTTTTTGAAGGACACCTCTTTGTCATGCACCACGTGGTCGTAAAGTAGCTCTTTACCACTGGAGTAAACGCTCCGCGCCTCATCTGCCAGAGTCTTCCTGCGGATATTTTTGTACTCGAGCTGGATGTTTTTCAGCTTGTATTTCAGCTGGGTCGTGTCAGAGCCTTTCACCACGTGTTTTGCTTCGGCAAGTTTTACTTCGAAATTAAGGTCGAGGTAAAGGGCCTGGGGGTAGAAAACGCCGTGGTCTGTTAAGATCTGGTGGTCAAGCCTGATCCAGTACTTTTTTCCGTATACCTCGGTCAGCTTTTCTTCGGCGTCAACGCCCAAGGTTTTCTTGTCTCACGCTTCTGAGCGGATCTTCGCTCTGAATCTCTTCGAGAATCCTGCAAAAGGAAAAGGTCTTCGAAAGTTTTGTAGATGTCGTACCCAACCGTGTCTTGCAGGGTTCTTCCCGCAAACAACACGACCAGCTTGTCAACGAGCGCCCGCATGACGTTCTGGACGAGGAAGTTGTTGGCGTGCCCCCCAGCAAGGTCGATGTCAAAGACAAGCGCTAGCGAGCCCGGCACCAGAACCTTGTTCTCGTTCAGCTTGGGCACGTAAACGTACAGCGTATTTCCGGGGCTGGCCTCAGAGGGGTTAAAAGTGATTCGCTTGACCGCGTGCGCGGCCTTCATGGCGTGTAAGGTCTTTTCGCTGTGCGTTGGGCGAAGGTTCTCTGGAACTGACATCGTATTACACGCCGGCGATTATTTCTAATTTGAAAAATAATAGGCTTGAAATATATCGCTATGTCGGCGGAAGGCGGGGGCGAATTTGTTCCTGAAAACACGGAACGTGTCAGGCTGCTTGAACACGACTCTGATGATGATGATGGTGGGCAAGAGGTCAACAGAACCCAACCTTTTGAGCCAGGCGTGACATCAACTCCTTACCACGGCGGAGAGACAATAGAAATGCAAATGTTGCAACACGAGCAGACAGGGCTGCCTGACACTTCTTATGCGGAAACCTCGAGAAAACTTACAGATGAAGAGCTTACAAGGTTGAATGCTTTGAGAGATCAGAACACAAAAGTCCTTCCTGATAACGCAATACCTCTTGTCCCCCACGATTTACGACAAAAAGAAATCGAAAGAGTCAGAGAATTTATCAAATCTCGGTACAGAAGCGCCAAAGTTAACGATCTGGTCATCAGATACTCCGACAAAGGAAAGATAGTCGCTCTTGGCCCGAAGCAAGGTGAAACAAAAATTATGCTAGAAGATGGGAGCGGTTTTCGGAAAGATTTCTTAAATAAGTCATTCTTCAAAAAAATTCTGGGGCAAAAAACTGAAGATGTCATTGTAGAAGACCGGGATACTATCAGAGAAATGAAACAAAGGCTGACAGAAGCTGAAAAGCAACTACAACAGGTGGAAACACTCTCTTTGCAAAGAGAAAAAGAAAAGAGAGAGGTGGAAGTTCTGAGAAGTAAAATAGAGCAAACCGCCACTAAGATCGATTCCATTCAGGATAAAGAAGGTTCGAATCTTGAAAGTGAAGCAGAGCTTTGCAGGCTGAAACAACTGAAAAAGAACTATCAAACCGATCTGGAAAACAAGAAAAAAGAATTGGACTCGCGGGCAAAAGAAGCCAAAAACAGAGAAAAGGAACAAGCCAAGGTTGACAGACTCAGGGCCAGCCTCGCAGCAAAAGAAAGTGAAACAAACGCCATAGAAAAAAGGCTCAACCAAACAAAACCGTTGGACGACCTGAAAGAACAGGAAAGCGACCTGCAGCGCCAAAACGAGAAAGACCAGAAGATTATCCAAGATGAGGATGCCTCGCCCTCCGACAAAGAAGTCGCAGAAGGTAGAGTGGCAGAAAGAAACGAGGAGATCGCACGTTTGCAAACTCAGATCGCAGAAAGGGAAATAGAGCGGCCTCTCTTGGAAAGGGTCAAAGACATCTTCAAACAATATGGCGTGACGTTGACCGCCATTCTTCTCGCTGCCGGGAGCACAATCAGCGCTGTCATCGGGGTCCTCACCAAAGGTTTGAAAGCAACCGGCAAAGCTTTGGGGAACGGCCTCAAAGATATTGCCGCGAAACTCGGCTCTCTGCTGCCCGGGCTGATTGGCTCGATTGTGAGCTTCCTGTTCAAAACCGCCGGCCAAGTCGTCGGATTTCTGGCCGAGCACACCTGGCTTCTCATTCTTGCCACGGTGGCCTTTTTGTTCGAAAAATATTTTAAGAAGCAGCGTTACCCAGCAGGGCTTTGGGGTGGAACCCCCACTTTACCGCCAAACCATTAACATAAAAGCCGATAAAACAACAACACCGACAATGACAACCGTTTTGTTCATTTCGTGTTGAGGTGTTTTGTCTAGAGCCTCGGGCTCAATTTTTTGCGCCGCTGGCTGCGCTTGTTGAGTTTCGGACGAAGCTGATTTCCTGTGGGGTGGAACCACACGCCCCGATTCGGCTGTTGCCGCTTTGTGTATAGGGTTGGACGGATGGCTGTTGGGCGGGTTAATTTTTGACGGGCTGCCTGCCATTAGTTTGAGCCCAGCTTTTTTTGTCTCAGGGTTTACCTTGTTGTTCACCCCAAGTTTCATCCCGGTGACCGCCTGTTTCAGCTTGTTGTTGTAACCTATCGTGCTTGCGGTGTTGATTATCATCTGCGCGGGCATGAGCCAGGCCATGGGGGCAACAGCGAAATTGAGCCTCACCTTTGCTTGGTCCACTGCGAGCTGGTACCTTTGCACGCTCGCGGCCAAGTCGGGCTGTCTGATCGCGTCTTCCATCAGCACCAGGAACTCGCTCTGAGCTTCTCTCGCCCGACTGCCAGAGCCGAGAATGCTGCTACAGACGTTGACTTGCGCGCCCAGGATGCGGTAAACAAAAGCCTCAATTGACTGATTTATTCTCCACAATCCCGCCTGCGTCAAACCATTCGTGGTGTTTGGCACGAACCAGTCCGCTTGAGCATCAGAAGCAGCCCCCGGCTCGATTTAATAGATCAGGTTTCCTTTTATCCCTCTCCCGCCTTCATCACTGAATTTGTTCCATCCAGGGTATTTATAGTCAGTTTTTGTCGCACCCGCGCCTGTCGCGTACACGTAAACGCTTCCCAGACCGTGGTTTTCGCCGTGCGTGAAGCGCAAATCGCTCGAGGGGGGCAATGCCGAACTCACTGCATATCCTTTTTTATGAAGGGACGTCGTAATGATTATTGTATTGGTTGAAAGGCGGGTGTCCAGGCAAAGCGCTCATGCTCTGAATTCCTCCAAGCTGGTACAAAATGCACCTGACCGTGAAGTACACGTCGAATTTGTAGAAAGCTCTTATCTGCGGAGGGAGATCCAACCCGCTGTCAAAGATTTCGCAAGAAACTCCGCACCCCTGTGTCGAGCAGAAAACCGCGAAGTTGAGCTGCTGTGGCCAATATTTCATGTCAGGCCCTCCCAGCCAGCGTTTTGATTCGACTGCCGACATGTGCCTGAGTTTGGTTTTTTCAAATATTTCTTGGAATTTTGTCGTAAAATATTGTTCAGGCGTGACGTATATTTGGATGGGGGCATCGAATATTTTTTTCAAACTTTGCGCTTTGCCGTCGAAAGTTACGGCAGGGATGGGCAAGGAAACTTTTGAACCAAGCGGTGCCAGCTGGTAAGGAAACCTTCCAATTTCCCCCGAGCGCTTGTCTTCCAAACCCAACACCTTTTTCATTTCCTCGCTCCAATATTTTTTGTCTGAGCCGAAGACGCTTTGAAGCGAGCCTGGGCCCTCTTTGAAAAAGATTTCTTCCGTAACGTTTTTTCCGTTTGTATTCCCCTGAGCGATGAAACGGGATCTATCGGCCTTGGGGAAATGTGCTGGAAATTCTATCCATGCGTTTGTCTTGGCTATTGCGTCTTTTATCACAATGTTTGGATCTTTCCACACATTCACCATATTATTTGAACACAATTTTATTTGTTGAATATAAAATGGTTGTTCTCACTATCGCCACGCAACAGAACGGGCAGACTATCTATTTCGAAGACCTGATTCCGAAAGTGCGTTTCATGAAACTCATTTCTTGCAGTTTGTACAACAGCTGGGACACTTTGAAAAAAGAAGGTTCGGCCTCTTTGGGAGATAAAAACAGAGATAAAGCTTTGTCAGTTAGTAAAATACCCCCAGGACATTATAATTTAGAAAGAATGTCAAAACAAATAGACGGTCTGTTCGACAAATATGGCCATAAACAGTTAGAAACAGAAATAAACCAACCTCTTGGCCAGCTTGTAATCAGACATTTTGGGGCAAAACCGATGGAACTTGATCGCGATTTAGCCGGTTTGCTTGGTATTGGGCAAAAGTTGAGTCTTATAACATTTGTAAAAAGGCTTACAGCTTCAACGACATATTTTATTCATTGTGATTTGATCGACACAAAACGGAATCTGTTCAATGGCAAAAGGTCAGATGTATTAGCCTTGTTTGATGTGAAAGGGAATCCTTATGAAAAGGTGAGCTACCAGGGTTCTCCGCAACAGGTTTTGCGAGACTGCTCTACAGACCAGTCCATAAATAGCATCACCATTAGCGTGAAAGATGAAAATGGCAAACTCTTTGATTTCAAGGGCTTCCCTCTTCTTTTTGAATTAGAGTTAAATTAAATTTCTATATATACGCAATGTCTTCGGCAAATCTGTTCCCACCAAGTGCACCGCCTGACATCTATCCAAGCCTTCCCGAAACGATGAATGCCGAGAATTTCCGGCTAACCGAGATCAGCAGAATTGAAAAAGAAATTTCTGCTGAGGTCGAGCATTACAGGCTTGTGTTGAAAAAATACAAAAAAGCCCGGAAAGCGCTTCACTATTCCGTGGTTGGCCTTACCGCCTTCACAGCAGTTCTGTCTTCTGGGGCTGTCGCAACATCACTCACTGGTGTTGGAATTGTTGTCGGCGCGCCTGTTGTCGGGATTGCCGCTTTATCTGGTGCAGTTTTCACTGGCCTGTCCGTTGTCAACAAGAAGCTTGAACGCAAAGTCAATAAGCACTCCAGAATCCATTCTCTGGCTATTGCAAAACATGACTCGATTAACCTCGCCGTCTCACAGGCTCTTAATGATAATCGGGTTTCTGTCACGGAGTTTCAACTGATAACATGTGAAATGCAGAAATATAGCCAGCTTAAAGATACTTTACGCTCGAACTTTGCTCGAATACAGACAAGTCCAATCCAGCCAGATATCAAAAAAATAAGAAACCAGGTTCGGTACCAGGTTCAGGAAGAATATAGAAAAAAACTTGCAGAGTAAACACCAGATTTGAACTAAATTTTGAGCAAAAAAACACAAAACTCTCTCTTTGTCTTATCAAAAACAGGTGATTGTGGTATTTATCATGTCACAAAAATAGCCTTGAACTTTCGAGAAGGTTACTCACTTACGCAGTCACGTGCGAAATAGGGAAAACCCCGCGATCAGCTGTTTCTTTTTATCGTTCTGGTGAAGTCTCTTTGTTCTACCACGTTTCGTGCCCAATTTTTTTTCGAAAAAAGGTGAAAAGTGCCATTTTTATTGGCCAGGCCGAGAAGAAATACCGTATTCTAAAAAACTGTGGACAAAAAATAGAAATCCGCCTGTAACATTCCTTTTGACTTCAACATTCCTGATGGCTTTGAAAATTCCTGATCGCTTCAACTGAAGCCAAGAGGAATGCAACAAACTTAAACTGTAGCCTTCAGGAATTCGCAACGGGAAGCTGTATCGCCTCAACCGGAACCGCGTCATGAAAGCAATCAACAACTTCGCGTGTAATATCACGCACTTGTCTCTGCCACTCAGGCGTGAAATATTCA
>Ga0126338_10002683_pt1 | contig 12296 bp, 3 predicted proteins | sample OrbCmetagenome_2_FD_92529 | JGI IMG/M metagenome (GOLD analysis project Ga0126338, IMG submission 92529) | Coral microbial communities from Petempiche,Puerto Morelos, Mexico - Orbicella C C metagenome | ecosystem: Host-associated > Invertebrates > Cnidaria > Coral | place: Petempiche,Puerto... | reverse complement strand
CTGTCAAAAGATTTGCTTTGTAAACATTAGCACACACGTCAGCAGCGTACACCCATGGGCAAATAGTAGACGCTAAATTAACCAATCAGAGCGCGCGCTTTGCTTTAGTTATGTTATAAAATACGAACATCGTCATAATCATACGCATACTCAGTTCTGCCCGCAGTTTTGTTTCTCGTATTTAACATGTTCAAGCGGATTTCAGATTTTTGGTTACTAAAAGCAAACAAAATCAACGTCGACTTGAAGTTTGTTGTACAGCGTGTTGCTTTACCTCTTAAATGGCAAAAACGTCCTATATATTCAGTTTGTAACGTTGCATCAACACCTATCTACATTTAGCCGCCATTTTATCGCTTGATACAAGGCCTCGCGCCAAAAATCGAAGAGAAGGAATTAACAGATAAAACCGTGAACGTTTTTCACGCTGCATACCTTCAGGGAACTCAGACTGCTCTTCTTCTGTTACCTGGCCGTCTGGTGGGGAATGGACAGTGAAAGTGCGGTCTCCAGGTGCTGGCCGTGATAATTCCACCATGAGACTGTTACTATGTTGGTCAACCACGTCATCTTGCCCAGGACCGGAGTTAATGCGATTCGTCAAATGCACTCGAACTGGATCAAAGCCTGAAACGAGGTTTTAACGGATCCACGTTATCATACGAGTGTAGTAACAATTTTAAGATCAGGGAATAGTTTCAGTGGCTTTTGATGTGAAAATAGCATGAAAGGATAATTAATGCTTTAGGAAACTCGAGGAAGCGAGACCTACAGAACCGTGTGGTTGTTCTCTTACAACGCGCATAAATGACGCGTTCTGCCTAACTACTCAGGCAGCATTGACGCGTATTCTATTTAACAATTGCATTATGAGTTCGAGAGTTCTATCACGCATAGAAATCGAGAGCAGATAATATAATTGTTTTAGCACAAATCTACCACTCCTTCAAACTTCATCTAAATCCTCTTCACAGACACTTCGAAAACGCAATTAAGCGGCTGTTATTTGTTAACAACCGCTCAGTTCTAGGCTACTTACTATATACCACAGAATAGATAGTAAGTAGCGTAGCCAATCAGAGAACGGCATTTGGGACAGGACGCTAATAGATTTATACTAATAACGCTTAGATACGGACTGCCATATAACCAATCAGGTTCGAGAACACTGTTTAAGTTTTGATAAGCGGTAATACCACACACGTACCTGTGTCTTCTCGAGCCATCTTCATGGCTGACACAAACCATGATATGTCTTCACCGTCAGCATTCCTCTGATACTCTGCCAACATGGCGAGGACGTCCACAAGATCGCACTGAACCCCAATGTCTTTGGAGAGAGCATAAGGTTCGTCGGAAGGCAACGACTCTGCATCTGTCTCTCCATAAGACAAGGCACCAGGGCTCTCAAGGAAATCTTCAGGGAGATGTATGAGATCACCAGGAGCGTTAGCAAGTTGTGTCTCATTGAGAATATGTACAGGGGATGACTCTATGTCTGAATGTTCATCTGTCGGTGTGGCGTCCACTTCATCAGTTTGTCTCACAACAAGATGAATAGGATTAAAACCTGTTCGAGAATCAAACGTATACAATGTACGATAGAGATCGAAAATAAGAGTCAATTACAAAGTTTGACAAATACATTCTAAACAGAGTACACATTGAGTAGACTAAAACTTTTCCAAGGTTTGAAGTTAAGTTAAGCAGCTTAGTAAGCCCTTTTCATAATCTTCTCCAAAAGTTTAAGACTCTATCTTCATGGCTTACGACTCTTTTAAGACATATCTTTAATAACACAATTTTAACCCAAATGGTGATGTCACTTTGCAGTTATTGCAAACCCTGAACTAAGCCCATGCATTAGAAGGTAACCAGGCAATCAGTTTATGTAGAATTTTAGATCCATGCTTTACTGTCGGTACCATAATCTGCAAGTCACTCGATGATTCAAAATAGGCGTTAAGCGAGTCACACCTTACGACGGAAGAAAACATCGTTTCACAAACCTGGTGGGATATAACCGAATGTGCAAACGCTTTTAGGATTTTAATTGGTAGAATCTAATATTACATCCAGAGTACAACACTTAAATAATGTTACTATGGTTATATAACAAACGTCACAGCGACAGTTTTGTTTCATTAAAGAGCTCGTGGAAAAGACAACGAGCAGTTACCCTAGAAAAAGTTAGAATATTCAAATTTTTCTTGACCTATTGTTTACCATGGGTAAGCTGAATGCACTATGCGTTTTAGCCAGCCGCAATTCATATCTGAGTTTCTGACTTTCGGTTATAGTTAAACTGAAGTATTTAGCTGTACATAGCTGTACGATTATTTTCTTTAAAATATGATCATTATTTTTAAAATTCTTTTTGGACATCAAGAAAGTAATTTGGGCTTCAAATAATAGATTAACTAAAATTACGGTTCGTATTTCAAAAACGTCATTTTTCATTCTCAGAATACCTTCATTAGGCTTCCCATTTTTTCACACGTGCCAAAGTTTATCTGAAGAGTTTATCTTTAATTCCCTTTTTCAAATCTTAGCCAGTTGAGTGTTCTTTGTGTGGTTAAGAGAGCATTTTACAACAGTTTTATGGTTTAATTTGAAAATTAACAACATGCAGAATGAATTTATATCGCCTTTATTTCACATTTACTTTTGGTAGGAATTTATTACAGTTTATACTGACATGTATAACTTGGTAAATATTTAAATTATTGCCCGCTCTTCTTCGATTTAGAGTGAAACTGATCTGGCACATGCACATGCACGAGGCACAAAACTGAGCACAAACCTCCATTTGGTTGTGTCATTTTTAAGGCGCTCACAAACCACGCTGGGACATCTTCGCCTTTTTCTTCAGCCTCCCTGCTTAGTTCTTGCAACAGTGAGCCGAGACCTTCTAGCTCACACTGAACACCAGTCTCAACTTGCTCTGAAGTAGTCTCCATGATGCTATCACTCGGATGCGTTTCCCTTTCTTCAAGGTATTCCAAGTCGGGCAATGTTAACTCCGTCATGACTCCAACGTCTTGTCTTTGGACGTCCTCTCCTCCGTCGTCTTCTTCCTCGTCCAAGATGAACTCAGGCTCATCCAAGACTGGAAGATAGTCCAGTTCTGATCGTAAATCAACCAACGTTTCGGCTTGGAAATCTTCGTGACCAAATTCCTTAAACAAAGGAGTAGCTCTCATTTCTGCGGTACTTTCCAGTTGGTCTTCAAGATCTCTAATATCTGAAAGTGTTAGCTCTGTTTCTGTACCCTTGTCATCTTTCTCAACATCACCGTCACTTGGAGGTTCTCTACTGCCATCGCCATAGACATCTCCCAGCACCTGAAGGTAGTTAATATCAGAGCTTGTCAAGTCTGTTATCACCCCCTTGTCATCCTTAGGTGCTAGCATTCCTGATAGATCACCTCCGTCTCCACTGATCTTCTTCAAGAGATTTTCAGCTTCTTCGAAGTACTCCAAGTCAGCAGTTGTCAGATCCGTCATAGCCTCTGCATTCTCTTTGCTGACTGCTTCTTCAGCTCCAGCCACGCTGTTCTTGTAGAGAAATTCAACCTCTTCCAAGTGCTGCGGTTCAGATTCGGTGAGTTCAGTCATAACGTCCTTGTCTTCCTTGTCAGGTTCAATAAAAACCCAAGATGAGTCTGATTCCTGTGATTGTTCATGCTTCAATCTTTCAAACTCTCCCTCGACATACTCTATATATGACACTGTCAGTTCTGTCATTGTCTCCACATCACACTTTTCAGTCATGTCCTTTGATTCTTGAGCAAACTCGTTATCTTTGTACAAGCTTTCCAATTCCATCAAGTACTCCACATCGTCGTGCGCTAGTTCAGTCATGATTTCCTTATCTTCTATTTCCTTTTCCAGACGGGAACTCGCTGCTTCCTCTAGACATGTCAAATCTTCGATGGTCACATCTGTCATTACATCTTTCTCCTCCTTCTCCGCAGAATGTGCTCTTCTGTACTCGTCAAATTCCACCATCGTTTCCTTGTAGAGTACTTCAATATCTTCATAATACTCGAGGATGTTACCTGTCATTTCAGTCATAGTGTTCTTACTGTGTGTGTTGTCACTATGATCACTTATCGAAGAAGACCTTGACCATCGTCTCCACTTTGGTGTTTTGCTTCTTTCGTGCTCAGTGGCAGCTGATTCCAAACTCTTCAGGTCATAAGCGTTCATGTCCGTCATTGTTCCAACACTCAATTTGTCCTCCAGGCCTGCTTTACTTTCTGATTGTTCTTCTCTGTCTTGCAAGCATTCCTCGTGTGCAGCTTCCACATCCTCAAGGTATTGAAGATCTGACACAGTTAAATCTGTCATTATTTCCGCATTTTGTTTTTCTACGGTGTTGGTATCTAGCTCATCTTGTTTGTCGACAAGACATTCCTCGTGTGCAGCTTCAACATCTTCCAAGTAGGTTAGATCTGATACAGTACTAGTCATATCCGTCATAATTTCTACACTTTGTTTCTCCACATTTCGCGCATCTAGCTCTTCTTGTTTATCAGCAAGGCACTCTTCATGAGCAGACTCAACATCTTCCAAGTATTGTAGATCTGTTACAGTTAAATCAGTCATAACTACGGCATTTTGTTTTTCTACACATAATGTTTCTAATTCTTCTTGTTTGTCTTCCAAGTTCTGAAGATCTGAAGCAGTTAAATCTGTCATCATTTCAGCATTTTGCTTGTCAACACTTCTTGCGCTGGTTTCTAACTCCTCTTTTTTATCAGCAATACATTCCTCGTGAGCGGCTTCCACGTCTTGCAAGTACTGAAGATCTGACACGGTTAAATCAGTCATAACTTCTACACTTTCCCTCTCCACTCCAAACCCTCTCGCCTTCAGCTCCTCTTCTTTATCAGCAATGCATTCCTCGTGAGCTGCTTCAACGTCTTCCAGGTATTTTAGGTCCGACACCGTTAAATCTGTCATGATTTCTATATCTACTCCATTACCTCCAGCTTGTAACTCTTCCTCTAAGTGCTGAAGATCTAAAACAGTTAAATCTGTCATCATTTCAGCATTCTGCTTGTCAACACTTCTTGCGCTGGTTTCTAACTCCTCTTGTTTATCAGCGATGCATTCCTCGTGAGCTACTTCAACTTCTTCCAAGTACTGAAGATCTGACACGGTTAAATCTGTCATAACCTCTACACTTTCCTTCTCCACTTCAACCCCTCTCGCTTCCATTTCCTCTTGTTTATCGGCAATACATTCCTCGTGCGCGGCTTCCACGTCTTGCAAGTACTGAAGATCTGACACAGTTAAATCTGTCATAACTTCTACACTTTCCCTCCCCAATCCAAACCCTCTCGCTTCTAGCTCCTCTTGTTTATCAGCAATGCATTCCTCGTGAGCTGCTTCTACGTCTTGCAAGTACTGAAGATCTGACACGGTTAAATCTGTCATAACTTCTACACTTTCCCTCTCCAGTCCAAACCCTCTCGTTTCCAGCTCCTCTTGTTTATCAGCAATACATTCTTCGTGAGCTGCTTCAACTTCTTCCAAGTACTGAAGATGTGACACGGTTAAATCTGTCATAGCTTCTACACTTTCCTTCTCCACCCCAAACCCTTTCGCTTCCAGCTCCTCTTGTTTATCAGCAATACACTCCTCGTGAGCGGCGTCAACGTCTTCCAAGTATTGCAAGTCTGACGCAGTAAATTCCGTCATAGCTTCAGCATCTTGCTTCTCCGCACTCCGGGCTTCTAACTCGTCTTGTTTATTAACAATGCACTCTTCGTGAGCAGCTTCAACATCTTCCAAGTATTTAAGATCAGATACGGTCAAATCTGTCATTATCTCCACACTTTGCTTTTCCACATCATTCCTTCCCCTTTCAAGTTCTTCTTCTCTGTCTTGTAGACATTCTTCATGTGCGGCGTCAACCTCCTCCAAATATTGCAAATCCATCATCGTGAATTCTGTCATGACTTCTACATCTTGCTTTTCCTCGCTCTCCACTCCACCTTTCATTTTCTCTTCTTCCCTGTCAAGCAGACACTCCTCGTGGGCTGCTTCCACATCCTCCCAGTATTTCAGATCTTCAACAGTCAACTCTGTAGCCACACATCTGTCTTCTTCGTGAAGGGCATCAAATCCTTGTACGGGACAACTTTGATGAAGTTCTCCTGTTTCTTCTAGAAGATCAAGGTCGGGAATAGTTAAATCTGTTGCGGTACCTTTGTCAGCGGTCTCTGTCGTTGCTTCCTTTTTCATGCTAGACCTAAGGTAGACATCTTCCACTTCTTGCAAATGGCCTACATCAAGAATTGTCAGATCTGTTCCCGTGCATTTTTCGTCTTTTGCCGCATCCTCTCCATCACTACCAGCCTTTTGCCGATAAAGCTCTTCAACTTCCACCAAGTATTGCATGTCATCCAAGGTAACATCAGTCATGCTTTCTTGTTCCCATTTTTCCACTACAGGTGCTGATTCCATCACACGGGCTGCATTCTCGATGTAGAAATCTTCAAGCTCTGAAAGTTCAACAAAAGTTAGGTCTGTCATGCACTCTTTGGACTCCTTCTCAGCATGACTCAGAAGAGAATTTGAATCAGAATCCACTTCATGAAGATGATCCTTGTACAAGCTTTCCAAGTCTGCGATATCCTGCATGGCTATATCTGTAATGCTCTCCTTGTCGTCTTTCTCCACTTCAAATTGAGCTAGTTTGTTTTTCATCTCCTCCAGGTTCTCCCTGTAATCTCTGTAGGTGTTCTCAAGGTCCTCAACTTCTTCCCACACACCCTCAGTCATGTCACACTCATCTTTGGTCTCTGTCATTCCCGGATAGGTTTCTAACACGATCTGTGGTAAACCTTCGTTGTCTGCAAACTCTGGTGCATCTGTCATGGTTTCAGCTTCTTTCATCTCAACGTTGAACTTGGCATTGACGAGGTCTTGCAAAGAAATGTCAGTAGAACTACCCTTTTCGTCCTTCTGAACTTCAAGGAGAGCAATCTTCTCTTCCAAGTCTTTGATATGACGTTCGTAGCCTGAACATTTGCCTTGTAAGTTGATTATATCATTCCAAGCCAGCTCCGTGAAAGAAATTTCAGTGCAGCTGCACTTTTCGTCCTTGTCAACTGCAAACAGCGCAAGTTTACTTTCCAGTTGCTCGATATTACGTTCATAACTACAGCACTTGTCTTCCAAGTTGACAATGTCATCCCATTTCAGTTCCGTCATCTCGCACTGATCTTTTGTACAAGTAAAGTCTTCTGGGAATGTGTCCAGCACAATTTCAGGTAAAGTCTCCACAAGATCAACTGAAGAAAGCATAACCTCTTCCTTCTCTGAATTAAATTTTGATTCAGGTTCACGAGCGTTCTCAATACACTCAAAGTATTTACTTTCCATCTCGGCAAGTTCTGACAAAGCAAGCTCGGTCATAATACCTACTTCGCTCTTACGACTTTCCATTTCCTTCGCCTTTTGTTCAAACTCATTGCTTAAAGACAGATATATGTCATTATTTGCCTTTTGAACAAGTTCTTCCCAAACTATCTCTGTAATCGTTTCTCTGTCATCTCTGGATTTTATTACTGGTGTTTCTTCACGATATGTTTGATAGTTACTTTCTAATTCGTCAAGCTCTCCGCGATCAAGCTCTGTCATTGTTTCATTATCTACTTTTTCTACCTCACCTTTACTTTTTCCAACCGTAAATTCGGCAGGTGACAATTCCGCAAGAATGTTTCTGTGTGTTTCCTCCAATTCTACCAAATCTTGCCAAATAAGATCAGTCATGCTTTCTTTATCATCCTTTTCCAGATCGAACAGGCCGCCATTTCCCCCGGGTCCCTCTGGAAAGCCATTCAGGTATTTCCTATACATATTTTCCATACTAACCAAGTCCTCCCAGATCAGGTCCGTCATACAACACGTGTCTTCTGTCGGGACTCTTAGATGCGCATGCTTAAGGTGATCCGTCGCTTCTAGCCGCTGGTCTCTGTAGCTTTCTATTTCATCAAGCTCGCTCCACTGAAGATCTGTGAGCGTCTCTTGGTCGCAAGTGAACACTGATAAGCTTCTGGACTCATCGAACTCAGACTTCAGGGACTCGCTGTTGTACTAAACATTAACGGAAAAATGTTATGCTCAGTAAATGAAGACGACTTTAGTTCGATATCGATGATAAAACACGATGTCAAACATGGGTTTAACCGTCTCATGATAGGAATAATGTAAGACTCTTTCGCAACACTTCAATCACTCCCATGGAGAAGTGCGGTGTGATGACCACAACTGTCGATGCGAAGCTCTACCACCGAGGTCATGGGTTCGAATCCCGTTCAGGCCTGAATTTTTTTTTCAGGCTTAAATTTCACAACTGCTTAGGTTGTGTATATCACTGCGACGATTAATCATGTCTTCATATCTTTCTCCGCAGTTCAAATATATGATCTTTAATATATTCACTTAGTGAATTGACCCAGCGAAAACGATAGTAATGCAAGCCTTGAAATTGAGCCCTTGTGTAGCAATGTGTAATCTCTCCTTCACAGTTCAGATATATCCTAATTAGAACTAGTTGTCAACTATCAGTTCGTTCATTCTCATTGCTTCGTATTGATATTGTTTGCAGAAGTTAGATGCCGATCTATATTACGCTGATCAGGGTGATGGACATATCACAGAACAGAAGAAGGTTTGATCAACTTACACCCAGGTCCAAGTCCCGGACTTTGTCCCTTAATGCAGACTCCGTGATTTCCATGTGATTGATTTTCTATTTGGCAACAGGAGAAAAAATGTACATAGCTCAGCTTTCATTAATTTTATTCACCACAATACTGAAAGTTTAGCTATATGGTAAAACTGGTTTGAGACAAACAACAAAGCATTATTTCATAAGGGTATTATGAACGTAACCTGTTTAACTAGAAGGAAATTATATCTAACCTCAGCCATTGATTCTAACATCGCCCTGGCTTGCTTCAGAGCACTTTGTTGTACTGGAGACAACACATTTTCCTTCAAATAAAGAAACTTTTTCAGTCACGTGTGAACAAAAGAACCTATTACAAAGCATCTCCTATATAAAATTACGCAAAAATATGAATTTATTTTACTAACAGTATCATCTTCTTTTAATTTCTTAGTCAGTCTCCAGCGACCCTATTCAGAGATAAATAAGCTTTCACAGAAAAAATATTTGAGTGACAAAACATTCTTAAAACATGCTTTAAATGTATGTCGCGACTTTTAATAAGATGTTCTTAACATTTTCATCTCAAGCTGGAAGGGGTACGCACGAGAGATGAGGTGCCACATCTTTCCTGTCACAGGATTTTTCTCTAACGCTGTAAGTGTAACCCTAAGTCTGTTTTACCGGCAGTTGTAGCTTCCCTACTGTTAAAATTTTAGCTTCTCTATGGTATACAGAATACCATTTTTTTAAAACTTGATATTCTGTATTTCCCACCTTCTCTGTTTCTAATTCTTCTAGACAAGCTTTGATTTCTTCCAGCGATAGAACAGCAGAACCGTTGTCCTGAGTAAGAAAAAAGACAGATCAGTTACCAGAGACTACGAAAACAAAGTATCAGACTACACAGGCTATTGTTGAACCTGCATATTCAACAACTAATAGATACAATCATATTGCATACGAATCTTATCGGATGACAGTCGTAAGCAATATGATTATGGGTCTTACTTGTTGAATATATAAGGTGAACATGAGTCCGTGCAGTTGACGAGACATCTTGCGCCCGATCTTGCATGACAAGAAAAACCAGCTACATGTTTGAGAGTTAAATAATATATCAAAGCACTTTACCATCATTCTTGGAGACGGAGATATTTCAAAATCATTGCTTCTGGACCTTCTGGAATCCCAGTCTTCTGATCCTGCAGTCTACATAATGCATTGACAGTAATTAGTTACAATGAAGCAATTGCAAACAATTACATGCGTTTACTCGGATTCAAATTTCTTGCGTTCTCAGACTTCTCGCAACGCCTGCAGCGTCTCTTACCAATCATAGAATTTATGCATTGATTTAGTTTCTTCATAGTCAATCCTTCGGAGATTTGTATCAGATTCTCTCCTCAGGTGTCCAACATTATTTTTGCGGCATCAACTGTTCCTATTATAGGAAAGATGAGTAACGAATACCCTTCACGTTCCAGAACTCCCCTTCCACAAATAGTTTCCAATACACTTCTCAATAATACGCTTTTGCTACTAAAAGAAGCACAGTTACGTTACTTTGAAATATTTTGGCCACGTACAAAATCACCTTGAAATTGAAGGAAACCTGAAAATAATAGTTTACTAAAAAAAAAAAGCCAAAGACATAATAATAAACCATAAAGGAACAAGGATGGTTAAGGATGGAAAAGATTAGCATGGATTACAAACAACGAACTTGATGCAAGAAACGTGCCGACTAGCTCCTTAAACACCACATAAGGCTGTTTTGAAAACGCAAGGATTGCCAAAATCTTACGAATTACACTACATATAACTGATAAAGAGAAAAACTGAAATTTGGGTTCACCCTGTTTACCACGCGCTTGACTTCAAATGACGTCTTACAACGTGAATATCAGCTGTTAGCAAAATAAAAATAACTTACAGACAACTGTGACATTTCTTCCAGTTCAAACTCCAGCAAATCTCTTTGATCCTGTAGCTCTCGCATGTCCTAAACAACAACAAAAATAATGTTAAAAACAGCTTTAAAACACAAATTTTCTAGCTGGTTTCCTACAGCGATTCAGCTTATGATAGTTACCTCATTATACTTGGCCAGTTCACCTTGTGCTTCATCTCGAGCTTTCTCTGCTGAGATCAACTGAGGATAGAGAAAAGCAAAAAACACTTACTAACAGAGAAAGCTTTCTTACAAAAATTAAGATTTAATTGTGCAATAATTATCAACTGTATAAGAGTTGATGAGTTATTACCAAAAGCACCATCAAATAGAAAGTTATCAAATTATTTATATGTTTATGGTGTTTGCAGTAAAGCTGACAGTTACATGTAAGTGCATTAAACACTCCTTTAAACCAGCAAGAACTAGAATTATAGTGAAAACCATACCATGTATACTGACTCAGAGATAAGTTTGAACAATAAAATTAATTGTTGAGAACACATGGGTTATTGACCAAGCGTGAGGTCAAGATGGCTGGATGTTGGCAAAGTTCTTTTTTTTTGCCTGTTGATGTGACCTTGACTCTGTCTCGGTCCATAAACACACAAAAAAGAACATGGCCAATATCTAGCCATCTTGACCAAACAAGCTTGGTCAATAAAGGATTTATTGTATTGAAAAAGAACACTATTTTTCTGTGGGAAACAGCAGATAATCCCGAGTGGGCAAGAGAGCACCATCTTGCCTGCTCAAGAAGCCAATCAAAGCACAGGAATTGGTTCATCTTGCCCGCTCACAGAGCTAGTCATCTAATAACACTGCTTATAGCTCTGCACAAGTTATAACCTTCCTTGGTCAAGTTGATTCTCATAATAACTCCAATAATAAAGTGATCTTAGTTTTCTTGTTTGCCATTTTGTTGGCCAGTGTATCACAGTAACAAAGTAATAAAATGCAAAACTAGTGCAAAAAAGAGTCAATGCCAAAAAGAGAGCATACCACAGAGTTGGTTTGGTGAACCAGTTAGTTTTATTTCATAATTTACAGTAGCCTTACAACCACGCCCACAAATTCATGCACATGACACCACGTACCTTCTGATATAAATCCTTGTTATCTGCTTGGAGTTGAGACATATCCTCTGAGCCAGTAACCTGCAAAATGTATCGTCATTTTGATCTTTATATAAAACCAACAACTTTCTCTGCTTTGATTTATGGGTATACAACACAGACACTCCAGCTATTGTTGCTAATTGGGTGGTTCCAGAAAATATACATACCTCCACAAAGGATGGTTACCTGGTTTGTGCCCCCCCCCCCCCCCCCCCCTCCCCCCCCCCTCTCCTTTATTTTCTTTTTTTTTTTTTTTCTCAATTTTGTTGGTGGTTGTGTGGGGGTAGTGGGTTGGGGAATAGAGGGGTTGTGTTGTGGTTGTGGGGTGTGGGGGAGGGGGGGGGGAGGGGGGGGGGGGGGGGGGGGGGGGGCTAAAGGCAGGTGAAGGTTTATAGTCCAGAGGAATCCGATCCTATTGTGGCCCATGAAAACGTGCACTTTTCCAGTGGAAATTACGAAACGCGGAGCTCAAAGCTTGCGGATGAAAATGCAAAATGTCGAGTTGAATTTGAAAGGAGCTACAGTTATTTACGGCT
>Ga0126338_10002682_pt1 | contig 12298 bp, 8 predicted proteins | sample OrbCmetagenome_2_FD_92529 | JGI IMG/M metagenome (GOLD analysis project Ga0126338, IMG submission 92529) | Coral microbial communities from Petempiche,Puerto Morelos, Mexico - Orbicella C C metagenome | ecosystem: Host-associated > Invertebrates > Cnidaria > Coral | place: Petempiche,Puerto... | reverse complement strand
TTAGTGAAGAAGCAAAAACATTTAGAGTTTTTCTGATATCCAGAATAATCAAGGTCTTGGTAAGGGTTATCAGCCAAAGCCTATAACCCCTACCTCGACCTTGATTATTCTGGATATCACAAAAACCTCATCCAATAATTGTTTATAATTGTATAACCAACACAGCAGCTACAACTATTTACAGTGTACTCAATAATTGCATATTAAGGCATTCAAAACTGCAAGGCTCCAGACACTAACAGTATAGTTAGTATACTACTGTAGTTTACAAAGATATCTAAATCCAAAGCAAGATTTTATTCATATTCTTTGAAACATAATCAAGGTTTGTGCAAAAGTGAATTACTCGGGCAATGGAGTAGCCCAGAAGCAATTAACACAAACAGTTGAGTTTTAAACCTTAAATATTTACTACCAGTAAATTAACATTCCACATTTAGTACACCTCTCTAAATGATGGATATACTTCAAAGTAGTAGGACCTGACCAACCATATTTACAGAACAACATCCTGGCCACAATGTAGGTCACCAAGTCTTACCCATACTTGCAAAACTAACACTGACATTTTTTGTTGTTACAATCCCAAAAACAACACTGACATATGTTCCTTAAAGGTTGAATTTATTTTATTACCTATTTGAAAAATACCTAAATTGTTAAAAGATATTACACATTTTCAAAGCCTATTATTTTTACTATAAATACCAGAGGTTGGTCTAAACAAATGTTGCAGGGATTTGTTAAGTTTCTATTTTTCCTTTTTGCTTGTTCATTTTTTTCACTGCATTTATGAAAATGGACAAAACGTTGTCTGAACACAAGTCATTCCAGTCCTAGTTCTTTTATAAAATAACATTCTCCAAATTTCTTAACAGTACTTTCATAGAGTAAACCTTTGAGACTAAATATGCAAGATTGAAACTTTCTTTTGACTGGCACATCCCCTGTAATCCAGTCCTGAGAATTTGGCAGTACAAGTACATAAAGAAGGCACCCCTAGTTGATGATTTTCTTTAATCTCATGACTTGTCTGCTTGACAATGTACTGATGTTTTATGGAGAAATTAAAATTAATGTTGATAACCCTTGCAAATGACAGATATTTAACCCTTTCACCACAATTCAATAGGGCTGCAGCAACCAAAGAAGACACAACACAATGCACTGGAAAAATCTCATTCATACAGCCAACTAAATATTACGGACACTTTATTCTGGACCGAACAAAAGCTTAGTCAGCCATTTTCTTATTTAAAGAACCCCTTTAATATGGCCACCCTGTTAATACCAGATTTTCTGGCCCGTTGGTGACCGATTAACTGGGTTCCACTGTATTGCTTTCCTGGTTGGTACACTATTAAAGCCCTAACAGGTTATGGTTAGTTACAGGGATAGATTTACAAAGAGTTAGTAATCCTGGTATAAATTAGTGTTCACAACAGTTGTACTATAGGGTTAGCGCGGCTACTTTTAGCTTCAGGACATTCTGCACAGGTCTCACACCACGAACTACCTACTTTGCTTGACCTACATTGCACTGTGCTCAACATTTCATACATTAATTAATAAGTACATACTGAAAGTAAAATTGGCTGTATGTTTTTATTCCTGCTAAAAAATTGACCGAACCTTTAAAAAAACAGATTGTTTTCTTTGCCAATGTAAGAATTAAAAAAGCCGAGTCCTTTTCCTCTTGTAAATGTCATGAAATCATTTCCTAAAACCAGTAGGCCACCATTAAAGGAGACCTCTCCTGTTGATTGGAACAAATTGCAATTAAATTATTGGCAATATCGCCAAAACTGAAAATTTATTGAAATAAAATTAAAAAAAAAAAACATTTCACCACTGGATACCAATATCAGCCATTTATTGGGATTTTATTGCACCACTTGCAGCCTTTGGAACAATACGATGCCGAAAGGCTACCAGTATTATGATCAGAAAACAACAGTTCTTTCACTATGTCACCATGTAAGCTCACCTAATCCAAAATAGTGGTGTGCCAGTCTTTCAAAACCCAAAATAGCAGAGATTTGTAGCCACTGAATTTAATAGTTTGTTTACAACAGACATGTTTCTTACACTATTTTTCTACCAGATTAATAGCAAGAGAATTCCATTAACAAAACAATGAACATTCAAGATGGTGGAAAAAATTGAAACTGATCCATTTTGTATTTTGTGCTTCTTATTCTCCAACATTCTGCATGGTTTGGTTAGCAAACTAACCCATTGAAAATAGGTAGGTCCCTATACCTTCATAGTTCTCTACAAGTCATCTGTTGAAATACACATAGCGTAGAAAAGCTGTCAGATCTAAAACAAGCCATGACATATTGCACACATTTCCAAAAGAGCAATTTTGATGTTACTGATTGAGCAATTTTGCATCATTTGTAGTGCACAAACTGTTCAGCACAACCTTGATTTGTAAAATTCTCTGTTGTCATACACATCTTGACTTACAAGTATTGTATGACTTGATCACGCACACTAGTTAACTTTTATCAAAAATAACTACTATAAAACTGTACTAACTTGCTCCCAATGATGCCCATTTTAAAATAGTCTGTGTGGTGAATATGGTGAAAGGGTTAGAAACAGAACATATTTTGTAAATGAATGCACATGCTGACATGACTAAAGGAACAAATGCAGTGAATCCTATGGTGTGTTACCAACCCTTAAGTCTGGATGTCTATCATGCCTTACTTACCGACTACAGAAACTTAATTCAATGGTCACGGTTTCGACGTAAATACTTTTGGCCTTGAATCGAATCTTCAGCTACATCTCGGACGGACAGTACGGGATAAAACCACTGTTGAATATTTGTCTCCTTCGTCTATCTCAGATAGTTGTAATCACATTATCACAATTAACGGCAAAATAGATATGCACATCACCAATTACTCTCTTTCAAACGGGTTCGGACTGCATCACCGAGACTAGAAGTAATATTTGCATATTGAAGAAATTGGTGAGTAAGAGCTTGAAATTGATACTCGTAATTCAATCTGTCTTCAACAAACTTGTTACATAGTACTCTGTTTTTGGCAGGTATTTTTATAGGATTGTAATCCGGTAAACTTCCGTACCGCAGAAATTTGCCACTGATAGACTTTGCAGTTCTTCTTGTACTTTAATCTGTAAGTTACGGTGACTCTCTATTTCTGCATATTCTGACACTGTAAATTCAATTGTAGAGGAGACTTCTCAATCTCTTTGTTCTTCGCGTACATTACAAGACTACTTTGGACTAACAATGGTCTTAGATTTGAAGGTACATGAGCCATGCAAAGAGAAATCACTTTACTGGGTAAGCCATCATTTTCACATCAGGAACACATCATTACTTTTCTCTCATATATTGGCACAGATCTTAGTTACACCTAGTCACCTAGTCAAAAGACAAGGTGGAATAGTCGTAGATAGGGGGTTTGAACAGCAACACTGCCTCATTTAGCCATCAATGATGATCACTGCATTTTGTACCATATTACCTCTTTTCAACTCTTCCCTTTCCTGGCTGACTGTCTGCCGTCTTGTCTTGGTCTCCTCATCCATAGATTCCACCATTTTGGCAATGGCGTTATCAAGAACAAGGGACCTGACGGGCCTTCCCATTATGGGTTGACGACAGATTGGACAGTTGCTCTTCTTCTGCAGCCAGGATTTCAAGCAGTACTCACAGAAGGAATGGGCACATGGTAAAGTAGTAGAATTAATAAAAAGGTCTTGGCATATGATGCAAGTAAACTCATCCTCCATCTGCTCTATGACTGTTTTCCTTGTGGCCTCCTCGACTCTCTTTGTCTCTTCTTGCTGTTTAAGAAGCTCTTCATTTTTGGACTCCACAATCTGCCGTAGCTCCTGTAAAGTTGATTCCATCCTTCTTTCATTGGCTTCCAAGTCTTGCATTCGAGCTTGGGAGGCTTTGTAGTTTTCTAATTCCATATGCAGCATATTCTGCTGAGCCTCCTTTTCAGCAATCACTTGCTCCAGCACTTGCTTCTGCCGAGTCAACTGATTTTCTAGCTCTTTGTCTTTTTCTTCTAGCTTTCTATTCAATTCCTCTTGCAGCTGTACTTCAACCTGCTCCTTTTCCGCAATCAAACTTTCCTTTTGGCTTTTTAATTCCTGATTCAACTGTTCTTCCTTCTCTACTAACTTTTCTGCAAACAGAGTTTTAAGTGCACTTTCAAGCTCTTCTTTTTCCTGTTCTAAGGTAGCCTTCTGATCCAGCAGCTTGGCTTGCAACTCTTTCTCTGTTTGTTCCAATTGCAGGACCACATCTGCATGACATTTCTCCTTTTCCTCTAAAGATAATTTCAATTTCTTAATCTTTTCCTCGGCCATGCTGATCACTTCATGTACAGCAGGATGGTCTGCACTTAATGGGGAAGTTACCTGTACATAGCTGCCACTTTCTGCCACAATCTTTCTATGTTTAACAGAATTTCCTTTGCTTCTTGACAGAGGTGTATCTGCACGTCTTTTACAACCTTTTCCTACAGGTTCAAACTCATATTCAAACTCTGGTGGACTAGAGTCTATCCCAACACCAAAAGCAACTTTGTCACCAAATTCCAGAACATGACGGGTATTGGGCTGAATTCTGTTGCCATTTATGAAGACTCCATTTAGACTCTGAAACAAAAATTTAAAAAAATGCAAAAGTATTGCTTTGCACAAAAAAAACACCGAGATGATGTCTTATATGTTGTTATATAACTGAGTAAATTACTTCATTGTGATTACCTGAGAGCAGCCCAATTTATCGTTAATTTTAATTTGCACTGCATTGCAAATTATTTCATGCACATGTTCGCAATTTTCTGTCATTTAATAAATGAGTAATTGTTTGAAAGCTCGAGCAATTAAGGATTTACAATACTTGTGATATTTGAAAATTCTTTCAAATTGTGCTCGCCTAAAGGCTAGTGAAATAATTTAAGAGAATTTTTAAATATCACTCATAATTTAAATCCTTAATTGCACACGCATTTATATTCTTGCCTATACTAATACTGTACAAATGTCCTAGCAAAATGACTCCCATTTTCCTTATTCATGCAAATGCCAAATTTATGCCAAAGTACTAAAAGGTCTATGTTTCAAGTCAGCATTACACTCTGATAATGCAGTGATCCATCTGCCTGCACGTCCCGCGTCTCAAACTCTTAATTTTCCTAAAAGATGCCCAAATTTAGTCCTAGATGCGTTCAATTGGACGCAAAAAAATTACCTTCTCTCTATTTCGATCATGACTTGATGACTTTTCTTCTCTATTTATGAAAAATTTCAAAATACGTATCAAAGTAAGCAGCGGATGATCGTAAAGCGAACGCCATTACATTCTGGTCATTGCAGGCTCAATTTTCATGATCAGCAGTATGTTACAGAAGTGTATGGTTTCCAATTCCATACACATGCTTTCTGTCTCTTCCTGCTTGCTTTTGTAGGGCAGACATTGTTATTCCAATTATATGCGACTGAAGAAAAAACTTAAGCCCCTGGAGGGGCAACAAAAGTTCTCATTTGCAAAACCGCCCGAAGCAAGTAAACATCAAGAACAAGAAGCAGCAACTGCAATAGAGAAGGATGATGCAAAAGCGAATGAAGACAATGAAGAATCAGCCCAAGCAAAATCTGCAAAATCTAAGGAACGAAGATTTTTTGAGCCGTGGCCCAAAACATATGCGTGGCTGGTCTACAAGAAAAATGGAAATTATATGTATTGTACAGTCTGCTCAGAGGCTAGGAAATCGAATGGAATGAGTAAAGAAGATTTCAAACACCACTCTAAATTGGCATGCTGGTCTCCTCGAACACAAGATGGCCCTCCAAAGTAAAAAAAAAAAGTAACTAATAAAATACAAAGCTCATTTTATTAATTGAATGTGTTATTCAAAGGTACAACTCATATAATGATGAGTGTGGGACTCACAGGTTTTTGGCTGTGTGAGTCCCTAGACTCACTGCTGCCTTTTTCTAGATGGATCACTGTAATGATTCACTAATCACATGAAAAGAATGCACTCATGAGCCACAATAAAAATTGAATTTAGAATTTGACCAAAAGTATATTTCAATTTCATACACTGAGATACCTTACTATGGTAACTTCAAAATACTCATTACGTTAAATATGCACCTTCTTCACCAAAAATATTAGAGATGAGAATCAAGAGTGATTTGGAATTTAAAATTATGTGGCATGGCTAGGATTAAAATTTTTGGCAGAAGATCAATGCAACTATACATGTAATTATTGAGAAATACAGTATTCCGTTTAGATCAAGCAGATAATCAATTTATCATAGAAATCTATGATTCGACCAAGCGGGCAATTTACAACTTTTGTGGCAGGATCTATACCATATCACATTTTCCACCAGTGTACTGAAAGGAACATAAGTAACAAGCTTTTAATTTATTAATGGGAACGAGTAACAAATATCATTAAAGCAAGACTTAAAAGCCCAACTCAAAAACTCAACTCAAAAAGTTTTCCCCTTAAATAAATACATCTATATAAGCTTAAATCTGAAATACAGTTTAAACACAGAAAATATATATACTTTCTTTGCAAACAAATCTATTTTGAATGTACGCATTCTTACAAGATATCAGCTACACAAGAAGGAACACGAAGAAATAAAGGAGTCTATATTTGTTCACTGCGCAGAGCTTATATTATCAAGAGTGCTTTCGAGCCAGCTGTTTAAAGCGCAATCTAAACTACGTAAGAAACCTTTGTTTTGAAGTCAGATTTTAATAACCATGATTTAAGGTGGTCTTTTGTGTGTTATCCAACCAGCTGCGAACCATCCAAACTCATTGATTATTCATCAACGAAAAAAAACAACAACAAACGCGAAAAGCTCTCTCGCTTGACCACTGCAAACACAGTGCTATGTAAGCTTAGAAATTTCGGTTGAGCACCCCGAATAAAACCCAAATACAAACCACATGAAAAAAAACCACACTGAGCAACGTTTTTAAATAAAAATATCAAAGCGTTATCAACGTCCCGGATAAAAATAAAGCCTAGCTATTTATTGTACCTCATGGTCGGTTATCGTCCATTTGCCCGCCGAAAGAGAAACCGTGGCATGTCTACGAGAAATCATCAAAGGCGTCGCTTTCGACAATAACCGGACATTTGTATCGGGAGATATTATTCTTCCAAAGGTAGTTGGTCTGTCAGGCAAAAGTAGGATGCTGTTTGGACAAAAGGAATCGTTCTTCCCGCAAACTGGAACCGTTTTCCGAAGGTGCGCCATTTGCAGTGTTTACCAGATGACGTAACAGTGCGCATGTCCGCATGCATGAACAACAAGGGTATTTTAGGGGGAGGGTAGAGAGGAAATAAGTTATTCGGCAACTAGGGGTGGCTACTTCAAGTGAAGTTTATTAAAAAAATAAATAAATAAAAATTTAAAAGGTCGTGATCAAAACGAAAAGGAATAAGAAAGTGGCAGGATTATAAGAGGGTAGATGCTCTTTAAAGTACAGAAAAGGTAAACCATCTCGTCTCTAGCTATCCCTCCCTCACATCATTTTACATGCAATTAGGAAAAAATCCTAGATTGTCACGCGCGTAACACAGTACAGCGGCAGTTCAGCAGGTTTACCAAGGTTTACCAGTCTTGCCACATTTCGTCCAGTCAGTCTACCAGTTTATGTTGTAGTTGAGTAAAACGGATTTTACAGATAAAGGCTGATCAAATTCTTTGATCTCTCTCGTTGGAACTTTAGAACAAGAATGATGAAATGCTTTGGACTTTTCTCGGCAAATTCACCTCAATGCGGCAGCATTTGCAGGAAAGAACTTGACAGTCCCTGGTCATGGCTAGTTTGTTTCTGTGCCACGTCCTTGATTGTTCTGTCGTTTGGCGTCTCGCTCAACTTTGGAGTCCTGTTTCCCGTACTGATGGACTATTTTCAAGAAACACGGGAACGAACAGGTGGGTTGATGTTGTTAGGTCTTCTTATGGCCAAGTTCTCTGGTCGATTTTCTGGTATTGCTCATTGCGCCATAGAAAAGTCAAGAAAACGTTGGTGTTCCATTCAGAGATTGCACAAGAAAGCCAAATGTCATTAATGATTCACCGACGGAAATCGATTCGAAACATTATTGAGGTTCGAAAAATCGAAAGTAAATTTATTGCAACATTTTTGCCAATAGAGCAAAAAATTGGGGCAGGCAAAAAATACAGGTTCCAGGCCTCAGGTCACAAGTCACTCCGGTTAGTCTGAAATAGCACTCTGGTTAGCCTGAAATAATACTCAGGTTAGCCTGAATAACAAATTAGAAACCCCCCAAACCCCACCCCAGCTAACGCAGTCAGTGGCAGCTGAAAAAAAGGCTCACTTTTATTTCATCCCTCCCCCCTCCCCCCTCCCCCATTTCTACCCTACTCCACCCTTTTTGAGCTCCTGGATTTGCCACCCTGTTTAACAGCGTACTAACTTCAAAAAGAAATTCAGTATTACAAAGATGATGTGGTAGTAATTATGAGAGTGAAGAATGATCATCGCAGTTAATATTCCAATTTAAGCAATTGGAAAGAAGAAGCCTGAAAAAATCAGGGCTTCAACGGGATTCGAACCCGTGACCTCCGCGATACCAGTGCGATGCTCTACCAGCTGAGCTATGAGAATTCTCTTTCCTTACGTGCAGATCAGAGGATACTAGAGCATGTTTAATTTTTTGTTTTTTTTTTTGAAAACAAATTGAATGACCAAGGGCACTAAGTCTTAATAAATGTGATTTCTGAGTTGGAAATTAGTTTTCTGAAATTATGCATGATGGAGAAGTTCATGGCACATCACAGGATCCTTAGGGACTATAATTTAAAGGTTTTTGACAGGAGATTTACATATACTCAGGTCATTCTATGTCCATCAGTCTTGTGATATTTTATGTTTTTTGATTTTAAAAACAACCTAAAGAAGGGATTGTAGAATAACTTTTCCTGGAGGTCTTGTACTGCTACATTAGGTGAGGAGTACATTTCCACATGTTTTCTTTTTTTTTTTGCCCTATCTTGATTTAAAAGGGTGGGTTTTTTTAGTGGTTTTTCGTGTCTGTCATAGCATAGGTTTTAATTCTTAAGAACCATGACTAGTTGTAATGTGTGAGGATACATGTAGCGAAATCGATGTGTAATAACATACAACAAAGAAACAGCTTTAAGTGATTTATTCGCCCAGTGTTGCACACAATGCAGGCCCCCAAAATACAGACAGTCCTTGTGCTTAAATTGTTACAAAATCAAATAAATCATACAAAGCATCTGATTGGCTGAAATCAAACTGGTGATCAAAATAACACAGGCTAGGGCACGTGCAGAATAACATAAGGCAATGTCTCTACAATACATTAGAATACAATCTGCATCAGATGACTGACTGACACATCCTTAATAAGCTTTTCACACTGAATGTCTCATGTTAGTGTTAAGTTTGTAGATTTATTATTTGAAGTGTGTCAAATGACAGTTATGCTATTTTCTTTATATCTTCCACAGCCTGGGTTGGGTCAGTTGGAATAGCATTGACATTTGCCCTTGGCCCTTTGACCAGTGCGTTAGTGAATCGACTTGGTTCCCGCTTAACTGCAATTACAGGTGGATTATCATGTGTCAGTGGCCTCTTACTCTCATCTCTTGCTTCAAGTATCTACATCATGTATCTAACTTACAGTGTTTTGTTTGGGTTTGGTAACAGCTGCCTTTTTGTTTCATCCTATATCATAATATCACAGTACTTTGAAAAGAACCGTTTTATAGCAACTGGCATTTTAGCGTCTGGAACGGGACTGGGTGTTTTTATTGTTGCACCAATCCTACAATCCTTGCTGGACTCCTTTGATTGGAGAAAGACTTACCGCATAACTGCTGGGATCATTGCAGTTGTTTGTGTTTTGTGCTTGACGTTTGATCCCACTGTAACAAATTCTAAGAAAGGGAAAAACCAAGCCCACAATGGAGAAGAAAAAGAATTAGAAAGTCAAGATGAGCCGGAAGAAGGAACTACAGAAAAAGCAAACAAGTGGATAGACTTCTCTGTGTTTAAGGAGAAGGTGTTTGTCGTTTTAACCCTTTCATTTGCGTTGGCCTTGTTAGGACATCATGTTCCAAGGTTGCACTTGGTAAGATTCTGCTATGTAGATGTAAGCTGTTCACACTAGCATTATCCAGTGGCGGATCTAGCCTGGGATGGGCCCAGGGTACTTGGGCCTCTTCTTTTTGGCAAAGCGCTTATAATAAAAATAACAAAATTTCAAACCCCACTTTTGGAAAACACTTTCCAAGGGGTCCAGGCTTTTAGCCAGATGGGTGTCCAAGTGTCTTGTGGACAACCACATTTTAAACAGAATTGTTTCATTTTTCATATGTTGCCTTATGAATTGTTCATTTGAGCAGCCCTAGCCCTATAGCACATTTTAGATGCCTACTTTTCAAATCCTGACTAAAAGAAGGGGTCCCCATGTTATTAAGAAGTCTCAGGGGCCTCTTCATATGAGCCTAATAACCGGACTAGCTTGCAGGTTTCCAAGATGAATTTTGTTGTCTGTTTGAGATATATGGGAAATTCCGGCCTGGTCAACTGGGATGAAATTCAAGACACAAAACCAAAATGGTGTCATATAAAGTTGCATTGTTCGCAGCTAGCCTATCATAGCCTTGTAGCTGTTGGCTCTCTTGACTTGTGACGTAGTCTTTTCTAATAAAGCTAATTTGCATACTTCTGAAGTACATACATGTACGAGGCAAAAATTATGCCATTTTGGCTAATCCATTGCCAAAGCAAAGTCATTTTGTCTATTGAATTGAAACAGGGTTCACCCAGCCGGTTACCCGAGCTTGAGTGTTTATATGGGAAAAATTTTCATCCTGGTTCACCGTTGCTGAGTTCTCAGTTATAAAAACCATGATCTCGGTAACTGGGCTGGCCTGCCTTCTGATACGTTCATAAACACATCAAAATATTAGCAAAGAAAACAGGAGTGATAACATGAGGCAAGATCTCAGTAACCGCGCCATCCCAGTCAACCGGGCTCATATGAAGACACCCTGGATCCATCACTGTTATTCCCCCTCAATTCACAGGGCTGGCATAACCCAATTACAGTTAATCTCATTCCATACTCGTCTGACTGACCTCAAAATGTCTGTCAAGGAAACAACAATCACACCAAGCTTGTACAATGTGAATCACATTAATACAGATGTGAAAATCACATTGTTTTGACTGTAATGTAGTTACATTTTTCATTTTTCTATTCGCACATTTGCATTTTTATTAAGGCATTAACTTGCGCTGCTAATGAATGTCACCCCATAGGGATAGGGTTGGGCCTTCTGGGTTCCATGCCAGAAGGACTGATGATGATAAACAGGAAAAAAAGTGACAAAAGATGGAAAAATAAATTTCTTATATGAAGACAGTTTTGATACTGAATATAACTGTAATTACTCAGAACTGCAGTACATTTGTATTTTGACTTATCCTATGGGCGTGCCAAAGTACAACAAGGTTCTAGAAGTATTAAGTGTCTAACTACTATCGGCCACTAAGATATCATGGTATTACTAACAATATATCAATTTGATTCTCTCATTTTTTTTGGCACGGCAGGTAAAATTTGCAGAAGGCCTCCAGGTGTCAGCTGATGCAGCTTCAAGGCTTTTCATTTACATCGGTATCAGCACATTTATTGGCCGATTGCTCAGCGGTTTCTTGTGTAACATACGTTGTGTAAATCCCTTCTATGTGTTTATGGTTGGTCTCATTCTAGATGGCTCGTCTGCAGTCTTTCTTTCTCAAGCTAAACACTATGGACAGCTTATTGCATTTGCCTTTTCCTATGGATTAGCAGATGGTCTTGTAATAGGAACTTTTAATATTACCATACTCTACTGTGTGGAGCCAAGTAAGAGGGCATCAGGATTTGGTTTATCTGCTCTTTTCTATGGAACAACAACTGCCACTGGCCCTCCTTTGGCAGGTAAAAGTATCACTGTAAATATCTGCAGACTAGATAATGTTGTATCATTTTCTACAGCATCCTCAGCAGTGCGTCTGTGAACTGATGTTTAGATAAGTTTTGCCACTTTCAATCATCGGATTAGATTTTATTTATTATTTTTATTTCTTTTTTTTTTTTTTTTTTTTTTGTTTTTTCCCAAAAAAAAAAATATATTTTTTTTTTAAATTTTTAAAAAAAAAAAAAATAAAATTAAAAAATTTAAAATTAAATAAAAAAAAAAAAAGAGGG
>Ga0126338_10002681_pt1 | contig 12305 bp, 6 predicted proteins | sample OrbCmetagenome_2_FD_92529 | JGI IMG/M metagenome (GOLD analysis project Ga0126338, IMG submission 92529) | Coral microbial communities from Petempiche,Puerto Morelos, Mexico - Orbicella C C metagenome | ecosystem: Host-associated > Invertebrates > Cnidaria > Coral | place: Petempiche,Puerto... | reverse complement strand
GGCTACCCACACGTAGTTTAGCCGGCAGGTCGATGCCGTTGCCCAGGGTGTGGCCGTCACCATGTCCAGGGTGACTACTTGGAGCCATACGTGCGAGCTGGGGTGTATGTGTGGACCAGTACAGTTCAGCCATCCACCAGATGCTTGGCAGATGCGACCGCCTTGCTGTAAGGGTACTACCACTACATACTCACCCCCATACACCCCCGCAGCTCTCTCATGCGGAGAAAAATCAAGAAAAACCTCTGGGACCAGTGTAACTTCGAATTGGCTCAACGATCAGACACTTGATTGCTCACTGCACCAGCATCTAAACTTGGTTAACTGCTGTCATGAATTATATTTCATTGTTTGGTTCAACTTCCCGTGAGGCCGATCAAGCGATCAGCAATCAGCAAAATATATATACGCTGAAACTTTAAGAGCTTACTTTTAGGCTTGTTAAGTTGTGATTTCACGAAGACTTAATTGTTTCCAGAGCGAAGTAATATTTTTGCCGTGTAATAGAATCATTTTGAGAATCGTAACGAAAATGAAATATTCCCCACTGCTGGTCTAGGCGTGTAACATTAAGGCGTGACGAGATTGGCAACATCACGTAAGAGAAATGTTTTGCACGTCGTTGAATTTTGAGCGAGTTACCGGTAACAAATATTTCAATCCGTCATAATGTGAAGCTGGACGACAAACTTAACTGTTTTGCCAACACCAGTCTCAATTTATTTTTGTCGGTGTGCTCTTTAAAGCTTTCAGTACCGGAACAAACATTTTAAAATATTTGCAGTTCCACCGCGTAACTTGCCACTTCTGCTGGGTAATGAACCGTGATTCTTGGGATGGCTTTTCCGAAATCAGGAGTGCAGAGAGCGCAGTGAATAAAAAAACCAGTTTAAAGAAAAAAAAAGCCGAAAAAGAAATTTAGCTAACCAAAACTAAGAAATAAACAAACCCCGTTGATTAGGGCTTTAAGAAGCTCGGCGCCCCTCGCACCAAACCTCTCTCTCCTGGGGCTTTCCACAAGTTGCTCGAGATTTCCCAAAAAGTTGTCCACAATTTCTCAAAAAGTTGCTCAAAAAAAGTCAAAAGGTGTTTTTTGTAACGACGGTTGCTCAAAAGGTGCTCTTCTTTTATTTGGTCTGATGCAAAAATGTGCAAATTGTACAACAAAAGTAAGATTTCTGAGCATTTTTGTGTAGTTTTGCGACGTAACCATGCAGCGTTGCTAAATAACCTTTTCCCCAATTAAAACCAAAAAATTGTATAAGTAAAGACTACGCATTAGTATTAATCCTGTAAAAAAAAATTCCAGTATGAGCCATTTTCATGCAATTTAACTGCAATAAGAGTTGATAAAAACATGTACCATTTTGAATTTTCTTCAAAAAATCCGCTGACCTAGCAGTCCGGCTGCATGCATGCATAAGTAAGTAAAACCTTTATTTAAGTGTCTATGTGTATAGCCTTGGTGGACTAACTGGGGACACTAGTAAAATAGCGACACTAATTGACATACGGTACTTGTAAAGTACAGATATTTACAGGAAAATGATAAAAACTTAATGAGTGTGAGAGATCTTATGTTATAAAATTGTAAAAATTTGAATAATTCTTTTGGCTACAAAGATTACAGCAATTGCCGTTGTTAGTTCAAATGTCGGCAAGGCTCAAGTTTCTTATTAAAAACAGGTAAACTAAGCGAATCTCATTGATTTTCGGTAAGTTTTGACCATAAGAATGGCCCGAAATATCAAACAGAGTGTCTGCCATACGTATAGTTCTAAAACGTGGTAATACGAAGTCGCTATTCCGCAGCGAGTGCGTAGAGCCTCTGCGGACAAATAGATCCGAAACGCAATCAGGTACAAGACCATGTTTGACTTTGTTCATAAGTGCTGTGATATCTAGAAGCTGTCTATTATATAAAGAAGGTGTATCAGCACGTCTTAAAAGTTCTTCATATTTATCGGAGTGGGATTTATATATCGCCCTTGAGGCTCGTTCTTGTATTCGTTCTAGCAAAAATGCCGGGTTAGATGGCAGTAAGTTAAATAAGGCAGTTTAAACGATTTATACAGAAGTAGCTTAGCCTTGCAGGGTATTAAGTTTCGAAGACGACAGAGTCCTCCAACTTTCTGGCTTGCCTTAGTACATAATTTGCTAATATGCTCAGTAAAGTTGAGATTGTCATCTATGTGAGCTCCTAGTAGTTTGATTAGTTCTGTGTTCGCAATGTCTAGATCGTTTGTGTTCAGCGTTTTGTCGCTCTTGTCCTTACCGAGTTTCCATGGATTGATGGTTAGAGATTGAAACTTGCCTGGATTGGCCAGTAGAAAATTATCCGAATACCAGGACAGTACTTGCTGGCCATGAGTTTTCATTCTGCGCCCTCCTTGCACCCATGATCTGCCGGAGGGGGACCGGGGGGGGAGATCTGGCTCCTTTTTCACAGGAAATTCATAAATTGTTTATAATTAGTAAAACATTGTGAAATATGGAAGCAAGGCCAATTTAAGCACTAAAATCTGCTCCGATTTCTCAGAATTGGTAGAAAACTAGACATTGCTCAGAATGCAAAAAGTTGCTCGAAATACGAGAAGTTGCCAAAAAGTTGCCGAGCAACTTGTAGAAAGCCTTATGAGTCTCTCCTTTTCAGTTTCCGCACCGCCGTTTGTTTTCACGCTGCGCCCCTACTAAGAGCATGACACCCAAATAACATTTGGGCGGTCAGGATAGCAGCCCTCTGTTATTAATTGACACTGTATTTAAACAGCCTTTTTCTATGTTTTGCTTTTATATATTTTGGTTGGACTAGCCACTTGGTTCCAACGTTCCTTTCTAGTTCTTCCCTGCTGGTATTTTTCTTTCTATTTTATTGCTTGTATGTTTTCATATGTCTCATAATTTGTGCAGTCAAAATGGATTAAATTAAAGTAATATTAAATTAAGGCAACTACCTAAACGTCTGGTAGAGGGTACTGATATATCGTCATGTGACTTTTCTTTCCCCGCGATGCTCTCGGTCGCGTTCTGACTCTTAAAACAGTGCAATTTTGGGCGACACTATATGGACCTATATGTTTCCTTGGTTTGGTATGTACCAAAATAACTAAAACGAAAGAAAAAAAACTGTCATCTAAGAGCGGAGGATATAAATTAAGCCGCTACCACTGAACTGTTATCATTTTACATTGGTTTCTTCCGGCACAGTCCCACCAAAATTTCTCGGAAAAGTCACCTCAAAAATGTCCGCTCAGTTTTCTTTTGCATGCAGGTACGTTCTTTTATCCTGAAACGTACATTTAATTGTTCCTTGGAAAATACCATGGAGAAGGAAACTTATGCATAGGGCGCGATCCATTCAACCAAAATTTCCGGAAATTGCGGTGTAAAACTGAATGGATCGGTTCGGTCCAACCGGAAAAGTTTCGAAAAAGTCGGTCCACCTTTTGAGGTGGACCACTTATCTCGGTTGGACCGGTCCGATCGAAACGGACCGTTCCATTTGAGTATTCCGGCCCATTCTCAATTCCAGTATCTCACTGTTCGATATTTTCCATGTCCAAAATGGAGGAAAACACTTATCATTGCCGCAGCTTTTATGGATTGTTAACAGCGGATCTATCGTTGTTAATCGTACATCCATGTGCAGTTACAACAGATTTGTAGCTGGTTCGCACACCCAAGTGTGTGTTTTGGCTGTTAACGGCTCTTAACTGGAGACGATTTATTTCCCGAGATAGTTTGTCATTCGAAAGAAGTGTCATACGGCAAACATCTGGGAACAGTCTGCTTAAAATAACCCTTTATACAAGTTAAATTACTACGCATGAAATATCTCACACAATACCATCAGGATATCACCGTCGAAATCTTCAATTAGCTCTAATACGAGCAACAGTGATCCAACACCCTGCATTTTAAAATGAGCGCGAAACTCGTTTTGCGAGGGGAATGGAACGAGACCGTTCGGACCCGTCGCGATCCATTCGACACCAAGACATTTTTTAACCTCAGGCCGGAAATTTTGGTTGAATGGATCACGCCCATAATATTCAGAATTTTGCTTTCGGTACGAGTTTTCTACTTCAGGAAACGATTTTAACGGGTTTAATAAGCAATGTGCTTATAGGTGATGTTATCGCAAGGAAACATGGGGTACCTTAAGCTGAGCGTATTCTTTTTATTCTACATTTTGAAATAATTCATGGCGATGAAAACTTTCAGAGAATTTCTATTTAAACTTCTATTTCGATGGAATCACCTTTCAAAATTCTTGCTTCGTGGGAAACTGTCTTCTCTGACTGATCCACTCTCTACTGAAGTTCCGGAGCGACTGGGGTCAGTTAACGCAGAATTTGGCTTCCCGTTTGTAGAGCCGTCAACTAATTTGCCACTTAAAGGTGCCATCTTGATCCTGGGCCCTGCGCCTCGATTTATCGAAGTATTGGTATTATCAATATCAATATCGTTATCGTTATCGTATCGTTATCATCATCACCCTCATCGTCATCTTCATCTTCATCATCATCAGTATCATCATCATCAGCTTCATCTTCATCATCATCAGTATCATCATCATCATCATCGTCATCATCATCACCCTCATCATCATCATCATCACCCTCATCATCAGCTTCATCTTCATCATCATCAGTATCATCATCATCATCATTCAACCATCATCATCACCATCCTTATGGAGTGTTAGCACTGAGCTTTGCATTTAAGGTTTGTCTATTACTCGTTTTTTAAATCTAGTTATTAATATTTACACAGAGTACTGGTAGGTATTTCACATCTTACAGAGCAATAACTAACGAAACGTAACCTTCTAGTGATACTGACCACGGATAAGAGAGACTGATCAACGACATTCCCACTTGTCACAGAGAAGTAAACTGCTCGACCTGTCCACCTAACATTTCCGTTCAAAATAAACTCTAGGGTATTGTTTATTAACAGGCACATCACAGTATTTGAGTTCTGCCGCAGCAATGGCGGACACGATTGTTGTTTTCGTGTTGAGAGTAGGTTGTCGTTTCTCAACCTTTTTCTGCGCTCATCAAGAGAATCAAACGAGCTTTTTCTACGAGCCGCTAGTGTAATATCAAGGCCAGAGATTATCGATATCTCAATTGCAGGGAAGCATTTATCAAAACAAGTCTGAAATTAATCATGCTATGTTGAAAATGTTTGTTGAGCACACGCGCTTGACATACAATCTTTTGGTCGTTTGCTGGGAGACAGGTATCAGTATTGTGGATTATTTTTGCATGGAACTTTAGATCGATAGTTCAATTTAAGAAACGGTCTGGGGCTCCCATCGTTTTTACAAGGCGTAAACGGTCAAAATCGGACTTGAAGTTGTTTTTTTCCGTGAGTTGGTGTGATTCCTACACCTTTTTTTCACGATAATTAAGTGTATAATTTTGTGGCTCGGTTTGTTGCTTTAATATTTTCATGTTTTGTTGTTAATTTGTTTTTGTAGAGTGTATGTAATCCGTTTGTTTGGTCGATGTTCGGACCCTCTAGTCACGACCAACAGGAAACGATTGTTCAAGCAAGTATAAATAAATCTGCAAGAACTTTGATCTCGTCAATGTTAAATTCGTTGCGACGTGAAGATTTCGTATCGATTATGGTAAATTTTTCCCAGCATGTTCACTGCCTGTCTTGAATTGTTATATCTAATGTTGTTCAGTCATCTACAATAATTTGACTGTTTCTGAGAACTCCCAGTTCTTCATGACTCTGTCAATTCATTCCCCCACCCCCCGGGCTTTTGTCAGTTTGTTTTGGTGCATAGAAAATCCCCATGGTGGGGCCTTAGATAAGTGCAGATGCTCCACCCATGGGTAGTGTCCAAATGACATGTTTGTTTTATAATGATATTGCTGTGTACTCATGAACACAAATATATCGTGAAAAAGCATCTTCTATTTGGTAAATAGCTTGTTAACGTTTGATTTTTACTGTTATTCATGTACTCTGCTTTTTTTGTATAAAGCACATTAAATCTTGATTCTCACGCGGTCAAAAGTAATGCACACTGGTAAGGTAAGGTAACACAAAGCCAAACTCGCAAAGATGATGTTTGCAGAGAAAACTCATTGAAAGAAAGCTTATCCCTTTAAACAAGTATAGAATCCGTTTTTATCACAAAAATAACAATAACTTACCTCTGAAGGTTTCTTTTAAGCAATTTAGGCCCTTTTGTCCTAACCAACAACCCAAACCATACTTGCTCCGCACATTGATTCTTTCACTTGTGAAAAACCATCATTAATTTTGGGGGGTGGTGGTGTAGCACAAGCAACTTTACAATGGGTTAAATCTCAGAAAAAAATTTATATATATATTTTTTACATAGGCTTAATCCTAATTCTTATTAAAAATGGCCACCCAAAGGCAGCCTCAACAAGAGGGCAAAGGGAAAATGTAATTTGTGATAATACCAAATTAGCATAAATTAGTATTTTGCTGGCACAGAGCAGAGGGATTGGGCCAGGTTGGAGGTGCGCAGTGTTCAGCGAGTTAAACTAGTTGCCATTAGCAAGGCGAGACATTCTATCATTTTATTACATCACTGTAATTTACAACATTTGTGTACACTACATTTAATGAGGATACTCTGAAACCACTGCCTTCGTTGAGGGCACACTTTCCCTTTTTTTTTCCACCTGCTAGTTTTTCGGGGATTTTGTTTTCCGGCCTTAGTGCACTTAGTTTTCGAATCTTTGAAACATCTGGTAAGTGCTGACACTTACTAAATGGCACGGTGGCTTGGCTGTCCAACACGCCCAATTTAATCACCATGTGTGTCCGGATGAGTAGTGGGTGCAAAATCTTTGTCATTCACACAAAGATTAAACCAGAACCAGCAGGGGTGGATCAAGGATTTTTGAAGGGGGTTGGGGTTGGTACCACAGGGTTGCAGAATTAATGGGGCACGCGCACAAAATGTTACTTTTTGCGAATCTGGACCTACATGTTATTGAAACTGTTACACCAGAAATACTAGCAACGCAACAAAGTAGAAATTGCAATAAATTATTAGGTACCTTTTCAGAGTGCCTTTTTTTTCTATCATAACCACAATATTTTTCACCTTTTTTATATATTTTTTTTGCTTCTCCATAAGGGGGTGGCTAGTCACTCAATTCAGCCCTTGCCCCCACGCCAAGTCTGCTCCTAAACCAGCCAAAATGTTTGAAGCACATGCTAAATTACCAATTGGTGTTTTAAAAGACTATGGGCTTGGGATTAACATGTTGGCTATATTTCCCAAGAAATAACTTAATTTTTTCCATCTACACTGTAGTTATCAAACAAGGAAAGCGGCAGTATGCCTACAACATCAAATTTAGAACCTACTGCAAGTAATTGACCAAAACAGAGTACTTAATGACCTTGCAACTGACTAACAAAGGGGCATACAGTGTAGTGATTTCAAGTTTTAACAGCTACTGCAAGTGTTCAAGAATAGACTTGCATCAGTTCTACTTTTATTTCAAGAAGTTGTTACAATTTGGTTATTTTAGTCAAAAAATCTTAGTATAGATGATATACAACTAAACTTGGTCATACTGAATTCAGTTGTAGTAATAGGCCACTTTCGATATATTAAAATTCAGCTTGATAGTGAGGCCTAGGGGACACAGACAAAAGAAGTGAAAAACGGTTTATTGAAAGCTTACTACTACAGTTGCACTGGCTTGATTACAGTCATTATGAGGAGGTGCCGTGACATGGAATCTGTTTCTAGCAAAATGTAAAAATATATCCAATGTAAAAAGTGTTAACATCACTACCTGATCATTGTTGTTGACCACAAGACTTACAGTGTCAGAATGAGTTTTAATCTCACATTTGCTTCAAATTACCTGTGTCACACTGTTTTGGGTAATGGAGTTCCCTGTACACAAGCTACATTGAGCCTGAACTTCAGGAGAGGTATAACATGAGGACCAGCAATAAAACCATGAGCTATGCTTTCATTGCTAGTTCTCTGTACCCATTGGAGATAATCTTCCAGTCATTGGGAACTAAATATTACAAGTGAAATAAATGGTAAACGTAACAAGGTGATTTTAAAGCCATTTTAAAGCATTTCTAAGATCAATGCAATTGATTATAGCAATTTTGGAGGAGCAATACAATTTGAAACATTTTACGATGAAAAGACGCTACTAAGTGATATGCTTCTCGTTACTGATAATAACTTTATGCTCTATAAGGTAGCCTTAAAAGAGTAACTAGTCAATAAATGACTAAAACAGTTAAAATGGAAGATTTTGATAAAATGCTAATCTATAGAAATCTTACCTATGTTTTCGCAACGCTAATCTAAATCAAATATCCATGAGCAGAGCTATTAGTTTCTAGAGAATGTTGCGCCGTGCCGACAAGCAAGTAAAATATATAATATACGTTACTATCAACTTTAAGATGATAAGCAATAACACTCGGGGGAACTCTAATATAAAGGGACGGGGTGCTCATCGGAAATTTTGAAAAGAACCCCTAAGAGGTACCAAGATGCTGGTTTTTTTGGGTGTGGATCAAAAGGTTGTCACCCCTAAAAGGTACCAATTCTAAAACAACACATCATCTCGTCATATTTTTTCGGTTCAATACCCTAAAAGTTACCGCTAAAGCTCCCGCTGTGGACCTTTTGAGGGTTACCGTTTTTTTAACCCCTATAAGGTGCGATGAGCAGCCCGGTCCTTTTCATTTGCCATCTACCACACCCCCTTCCCCACCCGGGCGTAAACGTAACCGCCGTAGCGAATTTGTAAAGCTGACATTCAAGCATCAGGTCTTCTCAAAGCAAAGTGGAGGGTTGTGTTTGTGCACGTTATATGTGTTTATATTGTGAACTGAGGTATTTGTGGAGGCAAAGCGCAGCAACGAAAAATATATGAATAAATGAGCTTAATAGAAACGTTAGTTGATCCCTCGTGTCTGTCGAAGCCCTAAGAGCGGAGCTAAGTTTTGACAAAACTAGGTTATTATGAGAACAGGAAATATTACATAGTAAACTTACTATTTCTATTTTGCTGGTTATTTCCTCTAAGCGACGAGTTTCTGTTATTGTGATAAACTGAATAATCCCTCTCGAATATTTCTTATCATCCCAAATTAATTTCGGCTGCCAACAATGTACCTCAGTTTGAAAGGTAAACTGCATGCACTTTGTACAAATTCGGCTGAAGGGAATCACTTGTAGGTTCAGTTATTTGTTTTTTTTCCTAGCTAGTCTCTTAAGATGTAGATGATCTTTGTTTCACTTAAGAAATCCACTGGAAAATAGTCCTCACGACTTATCACAAAACACCCTCACAAGTTCGTTTGCCTTTTGTCTAAAACATCGTGCCGCTTCAGATCCCTTGTCTTCAACTGTCTTTGATGGTGTAATACAGGTCTATGACATCCCATAACACTAACGCAGCACTGACTCCGATCGTCACTTTACTTGCAACTTGACTAGCAGCTTTGGCTCTACCACCACCTAAACCCTTCGTCGCAGCATTTACCGTTCTATAAACCACTAAGTCCGCAACGAACACTCCTGGACGCGTTGCTGTCCTTCCTGTCGCTTGCAAAACGTTGACCGCAGAGAGCATTATGGTCTGCAAAACCACCTTCTGTAAGAGCTTTGTCACGAGGTAATTCTTGTCCGGTTTTAGCTCAGCAAGGCAGCAAATGTACAACAAGCGTGCGTCCTCTTTCGTTTCCAGCCACATTTGGATAGTATTGTTCATATCTGCTATACTTTCTCTAACATCCTGCAACTTCCTTTCGGCTTTCTTGATTTCTGAACAGTTTATGGCGGTTTCACGATAGCTTGTCAACAGGCTTGTACCAGCTCCAGCAACACCGATACCCATGCCTGCTACTAACAAAGGCGTGGCAACACCCGCTGTCATTGCTGTCGCAATTCCTCCTGCTACTGTAAGAAGCCCACCCACTATATTACCAACTGTTCCAGTAGCATGTAATGCCTTGGACTCTATCCACACTTCATCAAGTTGGCGAGCTGCTTCATGGATACTCGAAATGATATTTTTCACTCTGATTTTCATTAAGTTCGCCTTCACTTTAAGCTTTTCTAAATCCTCTCTATCTTCTTGCTTTTGAGCCTTGGACAGATCGCTAAACCTTAACGGTTTCTGATGGTTGTTTTTTGCACGTCCTATCTCCTACAAAATTAAAGCCAAAATTGTTGATTGATCTCAAAACCCTACAAATCAGAAAGGGCCTTGTTAGCTCTTTAAAACCAGGACGATCATGCGAAAGGAAGGCATGATCCTATCAAAGCCAAGTCAACAGAACAATGAGTTAAATATCCCCTTGACTTGTTTACTTGTAAATAATTTCACTCTTTCTCAAGAAAAAGCACCTTTGATTATTTTGAGAAAAAAACCCGGTTCAAATGCTTCCGACTAATTTACTCTTTGAAGCTCTCTTATGTTAAGCAGCAAGGCTGATTAATCCTCTTTGAAAGGACCGTCGCATCAGTTAAATTCAATTCACGTTTTTCAAGTTATTTTTTATCAAACTAATTTCAATCTCGTAGACGCAATCCAAAAAACAATTAATTTGTAAGAAGTGTTTTCAATACATGACTAAAAACGAGGCTAAACTTTAAACTCAATTATCCCGTTCAAAACTAAAATTTCAAGGTATGCATCAGATTTAATTTAATAGATTCAAAGAGAAGACCGTGTTTTATAAGATCTTAAAGCACTTGCCAAGGCCTTGTGTTATAGACCTGACAAAACCCAAACAGCTGCAAATTGGAGGGATTATCAGTGTCATGGTCTAGAAATACTCATAGATCTCATAACTCAGTACTGGCCAGATGAAATATTAAATAATTACAAGAGACCATCATTTAGTAATTATATAATCTATAGTCCTTTAATTCTACAACAGGCGAAAAACAAAACTAGAATTACGTGTCACTTACCTCCATAAAATCTGACGTAGAAGGGATGTCTTCTATCTCTGCAACAAATTTAAGAAAAATGGGAAACGAACAAGATTTAAGACCTCCAGGTAGGACTGAAGAGAGGCACGAGCCCGCTCATAAGACTTTTTGAATCGTAAAATTTCTGCCCGTCGCAATTTCAAGGAGTCTTACGAAATCGTAACCTTAGTACTCAAGATTTCAACTCACCAAATTGGTGAAAGGTTTCTTTACGACCCCGGTAGTTACCGGCAACTGGGTCTTCATTGTCTCTATTGCGATCTTTGCGATGCAGTTAACGTTCCCCTTGCTGCCAAATTTAAGACCAAGCAAGAAAAATATCTTAAAGAACTATTTGAAATGAGTCAATCCGTTTAAGTTGTTGAGGAAGCATGAAGCTGTGGTCCACCTCGAGCTCGGCGCAATGGGTACCCTCATGGATAAGGGCGAATCGAAGAAAATCTCCATTGCCATGAACATGTCATTTGTTTAGTAGCAGCCGTTTTGAATTTTAAAAACAGTGTCATGATCATCTGATCTGTACAGGCCTGGAAATGATCCCCGAACCGCAAATGATCCCGAACTTGTACCGCAAATGATCCCGGGACCGGAACCGGAACTGATTCCACCTCAAAAAGTTAGGAATGGCGTGGACTCCATGAAAAGTCTATGGATGGATACATATTATCTTAATTATCCTAGGTGAAGAAAAGAAGAGTACCTCAGGCATAAAAGCAGCAATGAAAAACGTTTAACATACTGCGCAAAATACTAATTTGGCATGTGTTGACTGCATCAATTTTTCGTTTAGGAAACGCACTGCAAAAAGAAACATGAATCTTCCAAGATGCCTCTGCCATCTAATTAACCGCTTAGAACTTTTCCCTGTACACTTCTTATACTTGCTTCCTAGATAGCACGGGCTACCCGCGAAATTACCTAAGATTCTTCGTGCTGGTTACCGTAGTAAAAATGTAGTCAATCCACTTGGGAATTCTCAGGGCCTCTTCATATCAGCCCGGTCAACCGGGCTGGCTCGGTTTCCGAGTTCTCGCCTCGCCACTCTTTTCTTCGTAAAAATGTCGATGTGTTCATATGAGTAGCCGGGCTGGCCCGGTTACCTGGGACTTTAAGCAAAGACAACGCGGACGGCGACGGGAGCGCCATGAGATCAAGGAAAAGCCAAAAGGTCCACTGCGCATGACTGGCAGGAAACAAGTTGACGTTCTGCGTTCGGGCCCGACGTGAGTGAAGCTCATTTCGCGTTGTCTGAAAACGTGAGTTTTCGCTTTCGTTTCCTCTGCTGTGTCAACGCTAAATAACCCGTGTTACT
>Ga0126338_10002679_pt1 | contig 12307 bp, 8 predicted proteins | sample OrbCmetagenome_2_FD_92529 | JGI IMG/M metagenome (GOLD analysis project Ga0126338, IMG submission 92529) | Coral microbial communities from Petempiche,Puerto Morelos, Mexico - Orbicella C C metagenome | ecosystem: Host-associated > Invertebrates > Cnidaria > Coral | place: Petempiche,Puerto... | reverse complement strand
ATAATAATAATAATAATAATAATACTTTATTTATATAGCAATATTTTGCTTTAGCTCAATAGCTCTTTATAATAATTACAGTCCAAAGTTTACAATTACAGTTTTACAGTTATAGTGGAAGCTAAAAACGTTACAAATTTATTAAGTATTTCTCAGTTACTCTAATAATAACTATGTCACATGCTAATCTAAATTATAATACCAATTCATAAAAAACTTCCAACTTTTTTGGAGTTGAAACTTAATTTAAGACATTAAAAAAATTCTGCGAAGTGTGAAGTGAAAAGTTCTATTTTAACAAGGGTGCTCAATTCATTCAATGGATGGTATCTGTAGGGTCCCAGGTGGATGTTTGGAAGACACTGAAAAGACTTGGAAACAGCCAGATAAAGGTTATAAGGTATTCCCACAAAAGTGTCAGTTCTCCTAAACTTTCTATTATCTCTTTGGAAAGAAAAAGAAAGCTAGCCATTTCTTTTGTGAACAAAGTTCTGCTCTAGTGTGAAATAAAACTTACACAACTTTGTTTAGTTTAGAAGTAATTAAAATATTCATAAAACTAATATAATAATTATTTCCATGTTAAATATCTTATATTAGCTTTAACTAAAAATCAAACTAATAAAAGAAACAAAATCACTAACCTAGTGAGAGGAAAAAGTATTAAAGAAAAACAACAACAACTAAAGTACCAGTAAGCAAAATGGAATATACATCACATTTTATTTACATTAATATTATTAAAACTACAAAATGTGTAAATTGTTCCAGAAAATGTCAATATACACCTCCAATGAAACTTTATCTGGTAAATGAACCCTCTGAAAATTCCAGTTTTGGTTCATCCCTTTCTTTAAAAATTCTAGTTTTTGAGAGCCCCCTCTCCCTTGGAATTTCCAGTAACACTCCTTGGGGTGGGCATGGATATTTTCTAGAACCACACAATGGACTAATATCTCAAGGTACCAACTTTTTTGTTCGCAAAGAAGCACCATACCATGGTCCAGGCTCATACTTCCCACTGATCTTTTCAACATCTTTAAACTTGTGACCTGACAGAACAAACATGTGAGTGACTTAAGGATTCATGAGACTCACTCCATGTGACTCTCTCATGAGTATTTGAACTGTTTATGAAATTCCAAATATGTGCAATTTATAATATTTCAGCTGAATTGGAGAGGTAATGCCTGTCTTCAAGTGCACATTTATATACCTAGCTCAGAGTGTCTGAGAACCAATTGCTGCTAAATGTGAGAATTAGAAGTTATCCTAGGCTTAAAGGCATTTTCTTTAAGTATCCCTTGAAGATCATCACCCAAAGAAAAACACAAAGGTGAAGAAAACTGAAACCAGTTCCTGATAACTTGTGATAATAGTATTATAGATCAAATTCAAAGCTGATGGTAATAGGATTAACGTAATCCCTTTTTAAACAACCAGGCCACCAGATGGAACAAGGCACTGTTAGTGAAGTGCCTTACACAACGCAACAAGGAAGTTGTGTAACAGGAACAAGTCTAGGTTCCTTTGACAGAAATTGACCAGTATTTTGATGAGTTTTTCTTTTTGGAGTTTTGGGAATTTCACATATGCTGGCTAGTTTCTGACTGTACATCGCAAAAGTCTGTTAGCTACAGAGTACATGACAGTGGTGTCCCCTCACACAAAGCAATTTTTGGTCTCAAGGAAGCTTTTAGGAATTCACATTAAGGAGACAGGTGTGAACAACATTTCTGCCAGATCATTAAAGAAACTGGGATACCAGTAAAAGGTGCTGCTATGTTAGTGTTTGTTGTATAATACTGGTATAACATTTCATTCAAAAGCTTCACTCTCTTAACTTTGATTAGTCTCATAATGTAAGCAAGCAGTTGCTTTAAAACTGTCAAGCTGGCTGGTAAGACCACTGAAACTAAGGGATGTTTATCGTATATAACCATGACAACCAAATATATTGAACTGCTGAGATTGGCTTCTTTCTGTTGATGGCAGATAAATTACTTAGCTGTCATCAATAATTAGAGAAAACCAATCTCACCAGGCTAGGATTCCACAACATCTTCACATGCCATTGCTCAAACCACATCACAGTGCTGGTTTTATTTTTGCACCATTAAATGACCAAATGTTGATAGGCAACACAGATCATCAATGCTTATGCTTGCAAGTGAGATTTGCACTTGTAACATTATTTTGTGCATTTGCATGTTGACTACAAATAAAGCGATATGTGCATGGCATTTTCTTGTCTCCAGAAGTCCTGCTTAGATTTGCATAATAAACTATTAATTAAAATTTTAAACAGTTTTCATATTGCATTAAATCATGGGTGAGGAAAATGTCACTTTTGCAATGTTTAAATTGTGGCTGGTAGCATTTCTTTGTAGTAGACAAGCATTTAAACCCATACAGGCATAGAACCCAAATCGGGTATAACACATAAAAAGTACATTAATGTCAATCAAATCAAATGAATGTGTATAATTACAAACACAGTATATTGTGTCCCACTGTCACAAATCTTACCTTCTTTGATGAGATACTGAACCACACTTGCCATAAGCTTGCAATGTTCCAGACCGGCTGGGTTGTTGTTATTTACATCAATTTTACAGTCTGTCAGAAATATTAAGGGAAAACTAAAAGCATGCCTTCAAAACATACACAAACAAAACATTTCAACTTCCTTGAACCATTTTGATGTTCTCAAAAGTTTAGAGAATGACTTGAAGAACAATTTTAATGTTTACATGGTTAACAAGGAAATGATATTTCCAAGCTAGGAAACATGTTTAACTTTTCAAAGGAATTTGATATCGTTATTTAATCTGTAAACCTCATTTCTGTGATTGCACATAACAAATGTGTGCTGCAGGCCATCATAGGGAACTGAACCCTGCTCATTACTTTGAAATTGCATGATCCCTGCAATTGCAGATGTGTATAATATTTCAGGCAATAGCAGTTCCACATTTGGCTTACAATTCTGTGATTGTCTGCAATGCAATCATCTGCAGTCATACTGTGAAGCCTCAGAAAGGGAGGGTGTTACTAGAGGGGGGGGGGGGAGAGACCTTTGTTGACATCTTTAAACATTGACTCTTACTGACTTGTAAACAGTGGAAATGGCAAATATGTTGACAATACAACAGAAGTTCCAAATGTAAATGAAGAGCATGTCTTAGCAGACAATAGGAGAGTTGATGCACAAAATCTTATTTCCCAAAGGAGGGGATGAAGCTTATCAAAGAGGGGGGACTTATAAAAAAAATTCCACTTTCAAAAGGTGGGGTGATTTTTTAGAGTGGGGGGCAACTAGAACTTTACAGTAATCAGTCAGTGGATGGAAGCTCTAGCTATTAAACTACCTTGAAAATGATTTAGTATCTTAAAATCATGCCTACAAGTAAATGCTGCCAAAAGCTAACAACCTCTGTAGCCAGGGTAGAATTTTCCCCTTGGATTGGGGGTGGGGAGGGTAGAGTTAGGGACTGTCTATCTCTTTAAGTCTCAAAAGCGGTCAACATCATAGTCGGTATATTTTCCTTTCTAAGTATAATCCATGGCCAAGAAGTTGAAAATAAACAAACAAAAAATGACCAATAACCTAGGGAAACTACCCTGAAATAAGTTGACAAAGTCACAAATTACTAACATCAAAAGAAATGGTTGGAAGTCAGTAAAAGATGATTATTATCATATACTTTTTTTTGGGGGGGGGGGGGGGGGGGTAGGAATTTTTCAAAACAAGAATCTTTGTCATCTTCAGGTTCCACAAGATATACTTGTTAGCTTCTCCATGCACCACTTTTTTTTCTATGGCTTGCTTTGCACAATTTGTTTTAGTTTGTGCTATGCAAGACTATGGTTTGGCAATCCCCTCCAATTATGGTCCATACCTAAAGAGGTTACGTATTTGGGGCTCTAAGTAAACATTGCCAAAAACATGACCACCATCAGCTTCAGGAAGGATACATGAAGCCACTTCTTCAAGGTCTTTAAAGTCAGAATCATGCTTCACCACCTTTCTGACTTCCTTCTTAAGATCATAAAAGCTATAAAAGTGTTGTGACAACTTGGCTTTCTTCCTGCCGGCTTCCAAATGTAAGTGATGTCTCAGTGGGAACTGTCCATCTGTCACAAGACACCACCTTTCCCCTGTGCATGTCAGAGTCTCTTCAACAAAGTTGTCAAACTGTACAAAAAAACAATTATAACATTATTTATTTAGCCTTGGAAGGGAAGTTGTAGTCACAACAAGACAACCTACGACTTGTTGCATTACTGTCTTGTTTAAAAGGAAATCCCACTTTTCGTGATTCCGATAACAAAGAAAGTTAAATACTTTGAAAGTCTGTTACATTGTTTAAGCACAATAATGTAAAATTACTTTTGAACTCAAGTTTTTATCCATTTTTGATGAATTCATATCTGCTAATAAAGCTTATTAGATATATTGTAATTCTTCTTAAGCCATATCATTTTGAGAAAGAAACCTTAGGAAACTATAATAAGTCACCTAAGAGATAAACAGTTTCTCTTAAAATTAATATTGGTGCTTTGAGAGCGGACAGGTTTAACACAAGTAAATTAATGAGCCAGAAGATTGCTACAATCATCACTTCTGCTACAGATTAAATATCACTCTCGTCACTTTTTCTGAATGCAGATACTGGTGGTGGAAATTGCTTGCTTGTTTCCATTTAATATGTTTGTAAACCAAGCTATACCCTTCATTCAACATGAGATGTAAAAATATTTCGACAGACAAGGTGTCTGTAAATTATGGAAATAAGTAGAGATTAACAACCGAAGGTTATCAGTCAAGTCTTCATCTAGAGAACGCTATCATTATCAGAAGCTTTTATCATACAATAAAGAAAACACTTTACACTTATCAAAATAGAGAAAGGTAAAACTTAAAATTGAAGAGAAACAAACAGTTTTCTAAAAATTAATTATGAATGAAGGCTTGTGGCAACAAGCTTTTTAAGATCTTGGGAAGAAAAGTAACTGTGCCAAATTAGAATTAACCAGTGAAAAAGTACTATTAATTTTTATGACCAACCACTTTAGCATATTTTTAGATAAAAAAACACTGAGAAGCTATGCAAATATATCGACCAATAATCTCCATACGTTGACAATACTAACTGTCAATCACTTGACGTTGACAGATTTTGAGGGGTTTCCTGTTAGCCGCAATTGTAGTGGCAAAACAATAGAGGGGACAAAAAAATTTCACGCAGTGTGATATTTACAGTGGGTACTGGAAATCCGTACATTTTTGTTATTCACCGAAGAATACCAAAGAAAATAGAAGCGTCTAGGTTTTGTTCTAGAACAATACAGCCGCCCACTCGCGCTAAAGGAGATTTGAAACGTTTCGATCAGAACGCCAATGCAAATTTCAGCGGCAACGAATCGAAGCGAATGTAATCGACTAGAGACACGTTCGGAGAAATTCTCGAACGAGGATGATTTGATTATGAAAATGATCCTTCGAGAATGTAGCCAATTAAGACTTATTCTTAGAGCACGCGTGCGACGAAAGCGTTCTTTTGGACTAATAAGCGAACGGGCATTTACGTGACACTCAAGGAACAATCAGTCGAGACTTGAGATTTATTTTGGGACGCGTTTAGACGCGATCGCAAGTGGAACACATGATATCGAACAATCGATCGCGCTGTTCTCTAAGTCTCGACCCGATGTGATCTCCAATTTCTAGCCTTCGAAAAAAAATACTAACAAGCCTTGCGAGTGTGTACAACTGTTGCGCTTTCCCGTATTTCCGGGGAAACCAGTAAAACCGTCTAAACACGAATTTGAACAAGCGAATATACCATTGGCCCAAAGAGAGCTGTATTAACACTTTCATTCTAAACTGCCGATAAAGATCATGAATATTGTATACGAAGGCGATAGTGAAAATAATATTTCATGCGCAGGGGGGTTGTACGGAGGGAAAGAAAAATAAAAACCCGAGATTTATAACAACCGGGCACCCAACGATTTGGAAACTATGGGAATATGCTTGGCCACACAAGTATACGAGAGATCAACAAAAGGGAAGATAAAAGCTGTTTGTATTTTTTTTGGAATATTCAATACGTACTGGGTCGTGGAAATTTGGCCCCATACACTCTTCCCGTCGCGCTTTCTCGGTTTGTCCGACCGCCGCAACCCAAGATACAATCTCTGATCTTGGAAATATTTACTACACAAAACCTCATGAAAAAACCTTGTTAGAATTAACTGTGAGCCCTTTTTAATATTTCATTCCCGCGGAGTAGTTTTTTTTTCTCTCCCGAATTGAATTTCGAGCGGCTCAGTGTCTCCGTCTCGAGTTTAGCGCGCGACCAAATCCTATATTGTGGGCCCGTCTCCCTGTTTACCTGGGAGATCACAATGGCAATGCCGAATGTACAAAAAACAAGTACTGTTTGATCCTGTCGAGCGTTTAAAAAATATATCTGGTGAAAATTCTTCGGCCCTGGCTGGTTGTCACTGTGTCTGTGTGATTCAAAACTCCTCAAGCGTGCGAACGGGATCAAAACACGCCAATGAAACATGTATGAATTTTACATGACATATCTTGAAATTTTCCCTCCTCTGTTTTCGGCCACAAGCGCTGTTCCGAGGACGGGATAACGTCAGGGACGACAGAGAACGGAGGATTTTAACAGCGACATTTTCGTGTCTTGTTGTTGATCGAACAAAAGGAGAACGGAAATGAAGGATTAAATACATACGAGTGGTAACGTTACCTCTTCTAAGGCTTCCCCGAGTTGTTCAGCTTCAGTGGTCACAGGCGACTTGGCAGTGGGTTGTTTTAACGCATCGTTCGCTCCAGACAGGCCCGATTTCACAACACATCTATGCACGGAACCCAGCTAATTCGGCATAAACGAACACAGCGTTAGAATTATAATTCACATTACATTGTTCTAACTTCACATCGCCCCCAGAGCCCTCGAGAATTTTTTTTCGCATCCGGCAAAGGGAAACCCCGACACAGCTTACACAATCTAATAACAAGTTTACCGCAAGAATTTTTTTACCTGGTTTGATTTGACATCGACAACGATCCACGAGATGCCAGTGATGGTTTCTTCCTCGGTGTCCGATTCTTCAGCCGGTAATCTTGTGGCAGTGCAGTGAAAGCACACCAAATGCTCGGGAGAGCCCATGTTTTCCCTTGCACAGGGAACGAATCAATGAAATGTTGTTCTTGAGTAAGTGTGAGTGGGAGCAGAAAACCAGCCGGGTCGAGTCACATGTCACTGAAGATACCGGCAAATACTGGCCGCTGATTGGACGCCCGTTGAATCGGGGGCTGGCCCACATGCCACGTGGCTTTAGAATAATTACCACGCTTCGCTGAATTCTGACTAACACAGTTTCCTTCGCTAGAGACGAGTCTTAACCCAGGCAACGGGTTTACCCTCTCCGCTATTTGAGAATAAACAATTTTCGCGCGCTCATAAAAGGCTCATTTCATAACAGGATGTGCGCTGTTTTGCTCGCAAACGACGCTTTTAAATTTTAATTGGTCTTTCTGGCGAAGATGATGTGAGTAAAAAGTGACAGATAGAACAAGAGGCGAGCCACTCAGCGTATCACATCACTTCCCTGAACTGGCCTCAAACTGGTCCGTTGCCAGAAGGGCGAGCGAGCGAGTGGACACCCTTATAAACAAAAACAGCATTCGTTTTCTACAACACAATGAACTTTTCACTTTCAGTCGTTTCACTATCCTGTTTAAACTTAAAATATCTTAAGCTCTCTTTAGAGCGCAGTGTTACCGCGGTTGCACTTGTCGTTGCAAACAAAACCTGGACGAAGCGCGTCGAATTTAAGGGGAATAAACTTAAACATGTCTCTGTTACTCAAATTCGCACTCCATGGGAATATTCTACCGTCGTTTATAATGGCTTTTTTACAGCTTTCCAACGTGTAATTCTGCAGTAGAAGTAGCACCTGTTATCGCGGGTTGAAAAACGTTAACCTAAACAGAAGTGAGAAAACCCTAAATTTTTGTCACAACACTTATCAACGACCAGGAACTGGGAATGAATGCAACCTCGTTGGCATGGACTGGAGGCACGAAAGCGCTAGCGACGCCATTTTTTTTTTCGGGCGGATAACATGAAGCAAACTGTAATTTAAAGAATGTTTTTTCGTTCTAGTGATGTTTAGGGTTCGTGCTTTTGTCCTGATATACTTGAACGACTTAGAACAACAATGTGAACTGAAGAACATCCCGGATAAGTGACAACAAAATGTAAACACGAACGGACCTCACGAAAGGTGCTTTGGAAAAGAACTATCTTGAACACGATCTAAAGAAAGGCCGGCACAAAGATGTTTATAAAAGGCTTTTCCGATAATCCTTTAAAACAGAAACGCGCTAATATAGATTTCGAGAGAAGAAAAATATACTCCACATTCACGCGAAGTTTAGAACCACTATATTAGCTTCATAAATAATTTCCATAAAATTTTACGCACGCACGCCCCTGCAGAGCAACATTCTGCGTCTTGCGCAAACTACAGCGATATCTAAAAAAAGTTAACTTGAGCAGACACTGATAAGTTACAATTTCAAAACCAACTCCTTAGAACTGCTGACGGACGGAAATAGTTAGTGACCGGATTTAACTTTATTTGGCAGATCAGTTCGTATGATTAGAAGCCTCGGCTTCCGATGTTTTCCCGCCTTATAAGGTGTTTACGACCTTTCAATTCCCTATTGAAAAAGCCACGATATTAAAAGATGTTTTTTTTTTTTTAAGATCTAAATTATAGTATGTTAAAAGGGATCAGTCCGATACTTAAGCATACATCAATAATAGATCTCTGGCGCGCAAAAAAAAAAAATCTTGTAAAGAGGCAAAAAACAATAGTTTCACCAGATCATAGCACTGTATAAGGAAGGCCTCTTCGTGAGGAAGTTGTAGAAAACGTGTAAGCTGTCAACTTCGACTTCGTTCGGTGATCGAGGGAAGAGATGTGTATATTTAAAGTCGAATTAAATCAGCTGTTTAACTGTAAGTTCTCTTAATAATGGACAATAGTTCTTTGTGACAAACTCTTGTTTGAAATTTCATTCGATGGTATTTGACTTAAGCGCTTAAAAAACGATAAAATCGCGGCCAGTACTATTGGATTTTTGCCTGTGACACGAATAACCAATAATGAATATTTTACTGGCGAGTTCGTTACCTCGAGTTACTATTAGCTGAATAAATCGTCTGTAAAGCTAAACAAATATAATAAGTAAGTCGGGATTCGTTAGAAATCTTTTGAATTCAAAACAGCTCGGAGAAGCGAGCGAAGAGGAAAAAAACTTCAGTGTTTATCCGACAAGAAACGTTTAATATCGCATAAAACAAATTGCGAAAAGAGAGATGAAAAGAAAACATCCTGTTTCATAAGAAGGCCATCGACACCATCGACAGAATTATAATTATAAGAATATTACACAAATACATCAAAGATGATATATGATTAATAAACTTTTTATACTGCCGAAGAAAAAATAGTGATCGGTACGTAAAGTTTTGAAGCCAGGGCAAAAGGCAATAAGGATAATTTATTTAAGTTTATAGTCTAATATTCTCTCTTAAACCTCTCGCAAACTGAAATTTCCACCGGAATCTAAGCGAAGAAGGAAAGGTAAATTTTCCCCGCGTTTTTGTCTTAATAAATATAAAATAATATTCAGTGTTGCCGGAAAAAAGGAAAAATTTACGTACTGTTTACTTCGCAGACTAATTCCTTCGGCATGGCTAGATACACGACGATGTAAAAATCTTTCTAGCAAAATTTTCAAAAGGATAGATTTTTCCTGGTTAGGACGTGTCGTTAAGGAGCCGACTTAATTCAGTAAAGCAGCTCTTGAATATATTAGCAACGCTATTTACCAACGATAGAAAACCGGCCCGCTTTGAGCGACTCGTAACAAATAGGAAAAAAACACATATAAGAAAGTTGAAGGTGAAGAAGACTTCTTTACGAGAATGGTAATAAAAGACTATTTTTCAAAGACAGACAGTTTCAAATTGTATCGTTCCCTTCTACTTAAAAGTGTTTAAATTGCTCAAGGGTTTCTCGATGCCACGTAAAATATCTACATTTGATCGTTGTGGCAAGTACACCATGGCATCAAACCTACAAATCACATGTACTAGTGTCTTGTTTGATCACAGACAATCAAAAATCGAATTTTACTCGATGTCCGTAGCTTTAAACGTCAGTACTGACAACGTTTTGCAGTGGCATCATACGCTCTTACCACAGTACAGCGAATGAACTGTGTTGTCGACAATTCGAAGTTCGCCGTTTTCCAAAGGAAAAAATGCCGAGAATTCGCCTTGAAAAATGTTCCCTTTGAAATTTAGTAGATTCTCCCGGTAGCAGTTCCTTACATATAACAGTACCATTTTCTGTTCTCTCGTAGTTAGCAGGGTAGGCGGGGAGGGGGGCGGTGGACCTGTTTTAATGAGATACCCCTGGGGATACCCCGATATTGGCAAGGATGTTACTAGGGAACCTTTCGTATCCCGACCTGGGCAAGTCGTAATTCGTAGTGCTGTATTGTGATTAGACAATATCAGTCAGAAATTGTTTGCGCATTTACTGCCTAGGATTTGACTTCGATTCTTCCACCACCTGACTTAATCAAGCAAAATACACTCCTTGACGGTTACATTATACGAAATACAGAAAAGATTGGATTCAGTCCGGCACTACAAAATACACTACAGTGAAAATTGGGAAAACTCATCAACACGCTAACAATTCAATCGCCTACGTCATGGTTTCCTTTAAGGTTTATAGCAGAAAGGCCAATGGGTCTTATAGACAGGGTAAACTCTTTGAACCGAGCTTCTGCGTAACAAAAAAAAAATTCCTCAAGACTGTCAAACCAGGCGGGCAAGATCGTTCTCACTGGCAGTCAGTTTGCTCCGTGCTCTGGTCACTACATTTTGACGCATTTTGCCCACAATATGTTTAGAACCATTTGAGACTAATACGCAATGCCAAACCAGAGTCAAAAACCTACCCCATTTCAGGCCAAAATGGTTATACCCTTTTGTCAGATCAAAACCGCTTAAAAACTACACCTTTTGCACAAACCCATAAAGCTCATATAAGGGAGTACCCCCTCCCCGCCAACCCCGGTTTAGACTTTATGTGTCACATAGACATAACAAGGTTGAGCGCGATTGTGCTTACATGTACCAATGGACGGGATCAAGCTGCACTACTGTTAAATGTATTGTCTACTATGTATCGCATTGAAGCATTCCGTGTTTTGTACGAAAAAACAGTTCTCACAGTATCCGAAAAGGAAAATGACTTGTAATCATGCCGCTACACTCTGGATAGCGTCTCGTGTATTGCCTCACAACTGAGACGAGTTGACGAAAGGCGTTTCGAAAACGCGTTGCAATACACCGATATCTACGTCGAGTTGTGTTACAATGTGCAACGCACAAGTGCTGCGAAATTGTTGCGCAAAATAGATGAGTTTTCCTTCTGGCTAATGTGTTGCACAAACCAAATTGTAACGCAACTTGCGTCTCGCAAACAAAATATGCCAAAATGGCACAACGAATTGCGTAAAATGAGCTTGTGAGCAAGAGTGTGAATTATGTATACTCCAGAATCCGATCGATATATTACTCTGATTTCTCTGACAAAACGAGATACAAGAGTCAGTCACAAAGAGATTTGAACTCGAGGATGAATTTTTTTCAAGAGTCGCCATTAAAAAACAGTAAAAAAAATTGAGTGATTAAAGTTACGTACATCCCTATAATAGTGTCTTTGCCCTTGTCTAACCTTGGGCCGAGTCTAGGATGTTCGTGAAGAATAAAGTTGCTATAACACACCGCTACTAAGCTGGGGAAGCCTCAACACTGTCTGAAGTTCGACCCCATGTTGGGTATTTTCACGACTAAATACGAGAGAAGGGGGAGAGAGAACGATGTGTGCATCCTGCCCGTCAACCGGGGGTCGTTAAAATAAACACCCCTTCATGTATGACACATACAGCATATACAAACCAAAACCGAAACAACCTCGTTCCCAGGGTTTCTCTGGGATCGAGGTTAAGAGGACAATGTTAGCACGAACTGACTGAGAGAAGTGAGGTTGCTAATCATTCAAAGTTCACAACTATCTACATTTAATTTAAAGGGGGGGGGGGGGGGAATTTCCCCGGTAAAATAAAAAATTTCCAAAATTTTTTTTTAAAAAAAACAAAGCAAAAAAAAAAAAAAATTCATTTTTT
>Ga0126338_10002678_pt1 | contig 12308 bp, 7 predicted proteins | sample OrbCmetagenome_2_FD_92529 | JGI IMG/M metagenome (GOLD analysis project Ga0126338, IMG submission 92529) | Coral microbial communities from Petempiche,Puerto Morelos, Mexico - Orbicella C C metagenome | ecosystem: Host-associated > Invertebrates > Cnidaria > Coral | place: Petempiche,Puerto... | reverse complement strand
TTGTTAGGTCATGTCTGGGTAGTGAGGTCACAAAAAAATTCTAATTAATTCTGGTTTTGTTCGATTTCGCTGAAATTTTAACACGATAAAGCTGGATTGTTAAGGAATAGATTTACCTTCTGCTGATTTGTGGTAGCTATTAACGCTAAAGTGATATATTGCTTCAAAGTCAGGGTTTTGAAGAGATTTTTTTGCAACATTTGGGTTCGACGTGATTTTGTAATTGGAGGTTTCTGTTGACCCTGAAGGAAAAAATATCGAGAAAAGGTCATTTCATTAACGATTCAAATGAAAATAAATATGTATATGTTCCGAGCTAAATTTCTGGTAAAAAAATATAATTTTTGATGAGCACTGGGTTTTTAATTTTTTCCCGTGAAGGTCAGTATCAGAGATGAGATAACACAATGTACAGTAGGGGAAGAAATATATATACAGGTACACACTGTACTGTACAGGTACATGTACTTACGCTGTGGGTTTCTGCACAGGGATTCACATGAAATTATTTGAAATTTTTCTTTGTGGGAAGAACCTTCCTGGTCCATAAACATGCCAAACAAACTTGCTTTTGGCCAACATCATAGTCACGAGGTCACAATTAGTCAATACAGTCAAACCTGTATATAACGGCCCTGTATATAGCGGTCACCCTGTGTATAATGGTCACTGAACAACTTCCCAAAAATCATCCCTTATATTTACTGTTAAGTTGACCTGCATATAGTGGTCACCTGTATATAACAGATGCGGTCACCCTTTAGACTTCCTGAATCCACCATTTCATTATCTTTTACCTGTATATAACGGTCACGAAATTGGGTACAATTAATGAATAATGACAAGCTTTATTCATTCGCTCGTTAAATAGTAGCCACCAAGGGCTCTCACAAAAATACAAATATTAGTACTAAACACAACTACTAATACATGTCATCGCCTATGTCCAACACATGCTTGCGGCAGATAACTTTAAAGTATCGTCACTTTCAAACAATAGTTAGCTAGTGTAACTGTAACAACACAACCGTACCACACTGTTTTCACTTTCGTCATAGTTCCCAGATTATAAAACTGTACTGCGGTACTTATCAAGTTGACAGCGGCGGCTTTACACTGTATTAGGCTACTGTTTTATAAACCAAGACAGCGCTCGGCATCAAATTTCTCTTCTATCAGCTTCAGTCCGATGCAGCCACTCACAGGAGACTTAAATCAAAGTATACTGCCCCTCCCTTAAAGTACACCACGGACATTTTATGTGCCTTTTTTGTCGTGTTTATTGCGTTACTGTTACTCATTATTGTCGTTAAAACGTAAATTGAATGATCATTTGCACATAAAAATGCTATTTATTGACTTCCAGGGGAGTTTAAAGGAAATCTGTGTACAGCGGTCACCCTGTATATAACGATCACCTGGCTATTTTGCAAGGGTGACCATTGTATACAGGTTTGACTGTAACCCATCATGTAGTCTTTGTGAACAGGTAAGAAATGTTGCTTTAACAGGCGACAGAAGCTTCACATGTTAACAAGCTGTTATTTTATAGGAACAGAGAGAATCTCCTCAGAAAGGAATTCTTGCTGGAATTATTTTATCCATCAGTAAAAAGTTGACTCAGCAACAGACAGAGCTGTTCACCTTGGCTTCATCTCTTGGTGCTGATTATCACTGGCTTTATGATGAATCCTGCACTCATCTCATTCACCAAGTGAGAGAATAGTAATGTTTTTCTGTTTCTTTTCTGTTCCAAGATAGTTTTGCGGAGAAACAATGATTAATTTGGCTGTTTCTTCTAGTACCTTCTGTTTATATTTTGCAAACTTACAAACACTAAAAATACTAATTGCAATAATGGTTGACGATTCATGTATTTAGAATTAATCCAATTTATCCAGTTTAAATTGCTTGCCCAGACTCATCTCATTTGCTATTCACATGGGTGCACCTGCCAGGTGGAGATCACGACTCATTAGTAACCGTGATATTGCACCATCTGCTTAGAAATAACACATAATTATATGGAATACTATTTGTTCAAGAAATACAGTTTACTGTACAATCCTCAAAGGTTATCTATCAGATAACTTGGTTCAAGTCACTCATACCTCAGTTTAAGCACACTTATCCTGTATTTGACAGTGCATGTACTTGTACATGTGGTTTGCATGTTTTGAAGTAGAGTCCTCATTAACTCATTTGGTTATTTGTATTTGTCGTGCTTACGCTTTCACTCTTTGGTAGTCTAGAAAAAAGTGTACTTGATAGTAGTAATACGTCTTTGGTATATACATGTACTTCTTTTTCAATGTTTCTATTTTCTATTTGCACTGCTGAGGCACTTATAAATATGATTATTGTGATCCTTATCAGGGCTCAGCCAATGACAAAACAAAGGAATACACCCTAGCAAAAGATCGCGGCATTCACATTGTGTCTCCTCATTGGCTGTACGTCTGCCAGGAGAAAAATGAAAGAGTTGATGAGGCCATGTATCCGCACACATTCAATCCCAAATTAAATCTCCCTGTAGTAACGACAGGTAGAAGAGTGACAAGATCATCCAAAGCAGTGAGTATTGTGATTTAAGTTGTGCAGTTTACTGTATTTGCCTGTTTATACATCCACTCAAGGTACAATGAGGTACAATGATCTAGAGTGAACTCAGTGTTGTTGTGTTCTTTGTTAAGACACCATACTTCACTCTGTGCCTCTCCATCCAGGAGTCTAGTTAGGAGAATAGTTAGGGCAGTCTGCGTGTAACAATTTTTTTGAGGGCGAGAATGGACCTATGATGGACTAGCATTCCTTCCAGAGGGTGTAGCAAAAGCCATACGTGTAGTTGTCTTATACTACTGAAGCTGCATGTATGACAGGCTTTGTGGGACTCTAGCCTGCATACCCATACATCATCATGTTATTTGTGTGTGTTCTGTACAGATCTTCTATGTGTCTATTATTCTGTTCTTAAAAGTAACTACAACAATGTGCAGTGGACTATTAATGACCTCATTTCATTGTAAAAATCTTCAGTCAACACTTGAACAAGATATGTCACCACAAAAGAAAGGAAAGTCGCCTACAGCAAAGGCAAGTGGTGTGAGTGAAGAAAATGGCTCCGAAAAGCCAAGTAGGACAAACAATGGATCAAGTGAGTTACCTAGCGTTGAACAGGGTGTGGCAGAGGGGATCACTGAAGAGGAGCAAGTACAGCAGGATCCCCAAATGGGACCAGCAACATTAGAGTCTTTAGAAGCACGGGAGGATTTCAAACGACAGCTGGAGGCAATCATGGATGCTACCAAGGTACCTACAGCTGTGAACGCAGATTTTTTTCTTTTTCTTTCTAAGTGCTATTCCAAGAGCTTGTATCAATTGTTTTTCTTGTGAGTGAGCTTTAATTACTTTTGTAAACACGATTTCTTTCTGCTGAATAGAGATCTTAATTTAAACAGCGTCATAATTAACTACCTGTCGTCAGAGATTGAAGAAAAAGTGTGTGAAAGAGGAGGAAAACTCATCTTGGTGAAATGACAAGGGTCTTAGTGGTAATGGATATCCAACAACAAAAATAGTTCACAGGGTGCAAAGAAAACAAATTTTCGACATTGCCCTTTGAGTAAGCTCTACCTAGGATTTACTAGCCCGAAAATCATTTCCATTTTCCCCTAAAATAAGAGTCATTCCTTACATCATAATTCAAGTTGGGAAATGGTCAATTTGAAAATCACAGACAAAGAAACCGCACGATTGGTTAAGCACAATAAAACCACACAAATTGAGGCTCACACATTGTTTGTTTATTTAACAACGCTTCACGTTATGTCTCAACAAGCAAACATTATTAGGCCAGGATAGCGAGAGGAAACTAATTGTACTACTGTAACACTAACACACGTCACAAATGTACGTGGAGGGGAAAGGGAGGGGACGCATTACAGAGAGGGGGAGGGGGGATGAAAATGTTGCTACAGTAGTTCAATCAAGTGTTATTAAAGAGTACAGATTAACTTCAGTGTAAAGTGATTTAAGCATTGATGAGAGACAGCTGGACTGGAAGGTGGTAACATCCGTTCTCTGGAATCACGACTCCTCGTCGTGTTTTCTCTCTGTTAATCAGTTCACAGTTGATGAATTACCAAGTTCAGAATTAGCATTTAGAATTTTGAGACAAGTACGTGATTTGGAATCCTCTTTTTTCAGTTTTTGTATCGTAAATTCTCCGTGACGTTATGCTCGCTTTCACGTTCAGAGCCACTGTCAGTTATTGACAGGGCATTAGTCCTAATGGACTAATTAGTCTTGGAAGAAGTCCTCCCACTCGTAGACGACGGTGTCATCTTTATCTCCCCACGACTCGTCGCTGTCAGAGGCACAGTAAACTTGATCTGCTTCCAGTTCCCGAAGATCTTCAAGTACTTCCTTCTCCTCCTCTCTTAACATGCGTTCAATCTGGCAAATTCAAGAAAAGGCGCGAAAGTTAGCTTAAAGAATGGCTTGTCAAACGTCTAGAAAATAGCGACTTACGTTTTCTCTGACTCTCCTCGTGCGCTCTGCTCTCAGGTTTTTCTGATTTTGTCGTTGTTGTTTTTTCGCCGCCTTCCTTTGCGCAGCCTTCTCCATTTTCTGTTCAATGGCGGACTGCAGCTCTTCCTTGGCGGAAGCCTGGGAAGCAGCAATCTTGTTCCGTTTTCTTGAAGATTTATTTCCGGATTGCTTCTTTGAAGCGATCATGTCATTCCTGTTTCTCTCGGCGACAGCTTGCTTGGAAGCAATTTTCTGGGCGGTAGCTTTGGAAGCAGCCTCTGCTGGGTGTGGTCTGTTACCTCCTGCCCTGCTGGATGCGCGGGCTCGGATGTTTTCCAGCTCTCTGAGTTTGCGTTCTTCTGCAGCCAGAAGTTTAGCATTCACTTGTTTTGTTGACGCTCTTGGCTGGCTCTCCAACTTGCTTAGGCGCCGTGGAACCCTGCTTAAAGGACGGGCTGTTGGCCTCTGCCCAACAAGGACTTCAAAAGCAATGGCGTTTGAGGTTGCACCCATGAGTACTGATCGCGTGGAACTCACAGGCTGGGAAGCGATGGTGGTGGAACTTGAAGGCCCGCTGTCAATCTGAGCTTCCAAAATTTCTTTAGCGCTCTGCATTGCGCGTATCTTCATGTCACTTGAACCTATGGCTCTCTGTGCTGACAGAATGGCTGCCGCACTGTCCATGGCTCTTGCCTCGGCATCTTTTTCATTACCGGGTGACGATTCTTGAATTCCCTTCGCTTCACTGTTTGCGGAGCTTTCCGCCTCAAATGCTTCTTTTGAGTTTCTTACCGATGCCGCATTTGGTTTTTCCTTAACTCCCAAGTCGCTGCGTGATAATTTATCCACAGGACTGGACTCGCAGATTGATAATTTATCCACCGGACTGGACTCGCGGATTGATGTTGTCTCCTCCGCAAGTTTTGTTTTTCCCTGAACTCGTTTGGGTTTTCTGAAAGCTGACTCATCCGCTGGCGCGACTTGATTCCCGCGTCCAGCGAATTTTGATAGCAAAGACCCACACATGTTGTAAAACTGAAAATTCTTTGTCTTTCTCCTGTACGTCCGAAGCACTAAGCTCTTATCAAAGTCTCTTGAGAAAAGCGAACTGTTTCAGTTGTCTTGGTTACGTTCATGACGTTATTAAACTCCTTTTTATGACGAAAAGCACGCGCAACGTTTAAGAACATTCGAACCAAATAATTAAAATGGAACTTCACCCAACAGCCGTAAAAATGTGTTTTAGTTTATTACTAATTGTCAAACGATTCGCCGAACTCCGTTTAATATGCTCCGTTTGATATAAATTGTCAAAGTAAATCCGAAACAAACGTAAGCAATGAAGCGCGTTATCTAAACTTCAGTTTTACAAGGCTTTATATCGCTAAAAAACTGATATTTTTTTGTTTTTGATTTCTGTGTTTTGACAGGCTATTGGCCGATTGTGGAGAAAACTGAAAATTTGATTGGCTGCGCAGTTGCAGCCCCAATCTATCGATCGAAAGTCAATCACGTGAGCGCGCGCACAGTTTTTTCGTTTATCATTGTTGAAAACGTAAATCACATACCTTCAATAGATTCATTTATGGATGTTCTGTTTGCTTCTTGGTTATGTCCAAACTATTTCACTATTTGTTCCTGGTTTCTATCGATTTTAGTAAGCTCGGGTTTGTAGTCTAATTAGACAGAAACGCGTACGGTTTTACTTTCAACCAGTCAAAGCGCGCGCCATCTGCAGACCGTTTTCTGAACTCTCTTGAGGCTCGCTGACATTTCGCTCCGTTTCCTCTTTTCCCGACGCAATGTACGACGGCTTACAAATTATTTATCACGAAACAAAGTGCGTTAGAAGTTTGTTTTATATGGTTTTGTGATAAAGTTAAGAAACATCACCTTTGTGTAAGGAGAAAATAAGCTGTTAAATCCATTTTAAAATTTCGCGTACTGAATGGCGTTAACATTGTGGTTTGACTAAGCAGGCTCAAATTCAGTCCGCTATAGCTTGGTCCATGTTTTCAGTCGCTAGGGAGGGCCGAGGTAAATACGTGGGCGGACGAATGAAAAAATGAGCGCAGTCCGAGCCCTTGGAACAAGCGAACTCCGCTACCACGAGAGCTATATTAAAGTTAACCCTTTGATTTTAATCAACACCTAGTAGACAGCATTTCTTTTTTCGCACTCTGCTGCTGTCTGTTTGCAGAGCTCAAAATTCGTCTGGAATTTACAAACGGTAACTAAAAAATTATGTGCCTTTGGACAGGCGAAAGGAAGGCGAAGAAGCAGACGACATACGTCATCTACAAACTCAAGCAGCATTTCCCACAATTCACCAGCGAATGCAAATGCTGAGATGTCATTGGCCACGAGACGGACCTCATCAAGGTTGCGATCACGTGTCAGTTCTAAGGTAGGTACAAGTCTCCCTCCCACTTTCGGTGCCTACTTTTGTCTCGGCTCAATTCTCCTCGTTTATCTACGAGGAAACTCTTCTTTCTGTTAAACAAAGGAGAGAAAATAGCGATCGCTCGTGACGTCTGAAATGTTCGAGAAGCACACAGAATAGAGCTCGAACGGCAATAAAGTAACTAAAAAATGGGAGCTTGATTTCGAACGGAGGAGACAAAAACCGAACACAATCTGTTATCTTCAACATTTATCATTGACTGTCAGGTGGTCTTACAGCTAATTCTTCTAACAGCTTGTAATACGTTTTGAATTTCGGACATTAAAGTTGAATACAAACGGTAAAATCCAAGCCAATAAGCTTAAAAAAAATGTGTTCGTTTGCTTCTATTGAAGGCTGTTGAAGGTGTCGACAGTAACTCTTCCTCACGGGTCAAATCCCGAATGCCAATGAATGATGACAGTGAACACTCACAAAGTGATACTATCACTTACGACGATCCCGCGGGACGGATGGAGCGTGAGAAGATCATGGCACAACTCAAAAGAGGCAACAGTCCCAGTCCAGACTTCCATACAGAAGACGAGGAGGAGGACAGACGGGACAACAAAACACACACGGTGGGTGTGATATGCGTCAAACATGCTAGACTTGAGACAACTACGAAAGGTTAAATCAACAGAGAGCTGTTTTAGACTTTGATTAGTTGAAGTTCCACTGAAACGACCAAAGCGTATTTTCCAGAGACAAAATTTGGTGACAATTTAAATTGCATTTAACATGATCGGAGTTAATTGGAGATTGTTCATCAAGCTAAAGGCACGTTCTTAAATTATTTTGTTCATATTAATAAGTATAGTTGGACCTGGCTAATTCGAGCTCGGTTATTTTGAATTCCCCGTTATTTCGAACTTAAACCATTTTCCTTAGATTTGCCCTTCAGTCATTTACTATCTCGTATTTCGAACTCGTTTCCCCTGAGAGTCCGACATAGCGGGGATCAACTGTACAATGAATTTTAACTGGTTTCTCACATCTATGAGCACTTGAATCTAGGTTCAATTCTTGTTTTATGCGAGCTAACTATATGCGTTCTTTGGACATGTTCCTCGTAGAACATGCAGACAACAGTCTCGAAAGATTCTACAATCACTGGAGTCGCGGTTGCTGACAACAACAACACTGTTGAACGTCACGTAAGAGAGCTAAACGTGACAATGAAATCCGACCCTCCCTCGCCTGTTTCCAGCTCTACCCCCGCAGCCCCAAAGCTTGGCCTTCAAATCAAAGACACTCTAAAACCACCACCAGTGAACCTTCTTGAAGGCACGGAACTTGATCAAACTCAAACACGTGCTTGGATCACGCCCAAGTTTCAGCTCTCTGTCATGACGCCTCAAGAGAAGATTGATTACTCGGCGTTGATTGAGCAGCTTGGGGGCCAAGTGTTCGACACTGTTTACTTTAATCCCGAGTGCACGCACGTGGTGGTTGGTAAACCAAACAGGTGAGTTCGACCTAATTATTACACGGTTTGCGTTTAAAGGATGTGTCATTAAATACTTTCGTCGGTCGAAGCAGCTAGAATTAATGTCACAGCTTAGGTGGATTAAGTTGTCTGAGTAAAAATACGGGTAAGAGTTGCAAATCGGATAGTTTCTTGTTACATTCCTTCCGCTCCAGCCACACTTCTTTCTGAGCATGCCTCTATGGTGGGAAGAAGCACTGTGAGAGTAACATATCTTGCCTAAGAACAAAAGGCGAGGAAAAAGGCTAGATCTGACTCTGACTCCCAACCTCAGGTTCCCAAAGTAGCTGTTATGAAAGGCGATCTGTTTTACACTTGCAAAAACCCGACTGTATACTTTATGTTTATTTTCTGCTAAAGCATATTAAGAACACCTTGCTATTTAAAGTTATTTTCTGAAAATTTACTTTTCCAAAGGACAAGTAAGTTTGCTAACCCACTTGGCCATTGGCCAAAACACATGTCTGGGGCAAGTGGACCCCCTTTTGTGTCGCACCCTGTAAGGAAAGTGCACGTCTTTGGTTACGCTAAGGGAGAGCGTTAAAACGTCTGTGGAAACGAACTCGCTGTGCTGCCTTGTCGCTTTACGTTGGTAGATAATCATTTTCTCCTTTGATCAACTAGGAATGAGAAGTATCTGGCTGCAGTGGCTGCTGGTAAGTGGGTGCTTCACAAGTCGTTCCTGGAAGCCAGTCGTGAGGCAGGTTTCTTTGTGGATGAGACGCCCCATGAGTGGGGACAAGAAAATCCCGGGGAACCCCACAATAAACTCGCAGCTGCAGCTCGGAGATGGCGGCTCAAACTTCGTCAAGAAAGAGCGGTAAGTCAAATGAGGAAACTCCCCTGGGGTACATCCCTGTAAAGGGCCCCAGGGATTAGTAAAGTCTTCTTCCCCAGTGATAGACTACGAGCACTCCCTCCTTTTGTTTAGTGCAAGTGGAGTTTCTCGCTAACTTGGAAACGTTACTGCAACTTTCAGGCTGCTTCAGAAACCGGTCCAAGTGGGTATTGCTGTGGTGCGTTCAGTGGCTGGGTGGTTCTTCTGTGCGTTGACAAATCAAGGCAACCAGGATTTAAACGTCTGCTAGAATCTGGGGGAGCTAAAGTGTCAGGATTCAGACCGCCTTTCAAGAACACTCAAGACTTTTCTCACGCATTTCTAGGTACGGATTCTAGCCCTGTGGTAAAAGAAAAGGTCTTCTTTCTTGGTAACTCTACACCTGCGACGTACCTTTATATTGACATGATATGAAGAAATTAAATGAGAAGTTAAAATGTTACACTGTGGCGCATCTTGAAAAATTTTACGCTATTACACTATTACATCACACGCACACACACACAAAAAAAATACTCAGCACACCGTGACATAACCATTCTGAAAACTGTTTGCAGTGGTTTAGTGATTAATTCTAATTTTCTTTTCAGATTTATCCAAAACGAAAGTGGAAGCGTCTGACCTGGATTCGCTACAGATGAATAATGTTTGGTGTTTAAAGCCAGACTACATCGCCGAGTACCTTATGCAAGACCCACCACCTCCCCCACAAAAATACTTACTTGCTGAACTGGTCACGCGGGTTGAACCGGACAGACCGGGTCTTTGTCAGTCGAGAAAAAGAAAAGGAGATGATATTACGGGACTCGATAAAAGAGCGCGTGTTTAAGCAAAATAAATAAGAGGCAATAACTGTCACGTTATTAATGACTGTACATACTTTACAGAAGAAGGAATTCGCCTCTTTAGAAACGAGAAGAAATCTGTAGCGAGTTTCATCTCGCAATCGTTTGTGCAGCCTTTACTGGGGACAATAGATGAGAAGCCATGTTGTCCCCAATAGTGGTCCCTCTGCAAGAGAATGTGAGGATGAGACTCTCCCCAGATGTCTTCCCGTTTCTTATGTGCTCAACTGTAGTTAGATTGCTGGTTTGTACTGTTCGATGAGATAATGCTTTGGCTATTTATTCCTGCATTCGAGGGAACGGGTAAAATTGGGATGAATTCTTAATTCAGGGTGACTCGAATGAACCCGCAAATAGAATTTATTGTTCAGTGATGTTGTCAGACAACATGTTGAGAAATCTTGCCAGCCAAGGGAACGCCCCGGGGGACGCGTACATTTTACATTTTCGTAAAGCTAGTCTTGAAGAATGAGGCTACTGTCTGGCATCAAGCGAATGGATAACAGGCGTCTTGTACTCGGGTTTTCAGCAATTGTTTATTGAAAACGACAATGTTTTGCCTAACTTCTCTCAGAAACTCTTTGAGTTTAACGAGAGAATACTTACAACAGCACGCGTTCTCTTGATTGCGGTATTAAGTTTACAATTTGGGTGACCAGAATTCCTTTTCCTTTTACTATTTTTCTTACTCAAGTAACTATGAGTTAACTTCAGTTAATCTGCAAGAAAGTTGGAATAGATTCTGGTGTACGCAATCCATCGACGCTACAGTGTTGTAGTTTTTTAGCCCAACTGGCCAAGTAATGTATATACGAGTGCTTATAAATTTAGACGCCCGTGTAATATATCTTATTGATAACTTTTTAGAAAGATACCCCGTCGTTTGTGACATTTTTCACCAATATCAATAAGGGGTCTGTAGTTTCATACTTTTCTTGCAGACTGAAAATCGTGTCAGCGTTCACCACTATTGTTAGTACAGATGCATTCAGTTCATTCTAAGAGTGTAATTAACGAAAAGCGGAATTTTTTTAAACTGTTAGGACGTCTCTTTTATCTGTTTTATCATGAGAGAACTTAGAATTAAAAGTTTTTACAAGAAATGATGTGCACTCTGTAAATCACTTATACGTCTTTCATGTGCCCTGTGTGGAACCCACAGAGCTGTCCGGTGATATAGCGCAGGTTTGACTGCAATTTTCTTCCCTTCCCCCGACAATAGTAACCACCCCCAACCCCCAAACCCCCAAATCTTGCACACTTCTCCAACAATACGCCCGCCTATGCTTGTATCGAGTTTGCAGATTTGTCTACGAAAGAACTGTAAATTCCTCCGGATTATGAAGCCTCTTACCCCGCTGTTGGGGGCTCTTGACTTTGTACTTCCCGCTCATCTAAATATTTGAAACTTGTTTCTCAACTTGTGATTGCAGAACCCTTAGGTCATATTGTTATGCGTACCTGAGTTTTCAGACTTTTAGTTCCTTCCAGCTAATTAGAGCCCGCCGATATTTATAAAGCGCAACACTCCTTCCGATAACGTGCCTCCAGTCTCCGAAAGTAAACTCGGCAAAAATAAGTCCAATAAAAAAGCCTTGTCAGAGCTCGAGACTAACTTGCAGGAGCCAACTAGCCACAGACTAGTAAAACTCCACATTTGGCCTGTAATTTATTTTGTATTTCTTCTAGGCTCTGGCTAGTATCTGATGAAAATCAGACTTGGCAAAGTTGTAATTTGTGACTACAAATGTACAAGCTGAACACAGTAAGAATGACAAAAGCTAGACCTCACTTTTTAGTTTTGAACTGGTTCCATTACCAACAGTCTTATGCAGTGTCAGTTCCAGAACCTGTGAGCTCTTAAGGCACTGAAACAAACTTTACTAGCATGCATCTGAGCAATAGACAATCTCGCGAGTTGGCAATTGTTTTGGTTAAGACAATCTGATATGCCATTAGCCAAGAGACAAGTACTGTTGTTAAAGCATTAACCTCGAGCCCTGCTTGTTTAATTTCACTCGAGGGCTCATTATCGAAGTTTTACGGCTGGTTTTTAGGCTTTTTCGATAAAAATGTTTTGGAATTAGGGTCATGGGCTCTGCGGTAATCTAATTGGCTAATTGTGCAAATACTTTAAAACCTCCCCATATAGCTGCCCAGTTT
>Ga0126338_10002677_pt1 | contig 12308 bp, 9 predicted proteins | sample OrbCmetagenome_2_FD_92529 | JGI IMG/M metagenome (GOLD analysis project Ga0126338, IMG submission 92529) | Coral microbial communities from Petempiche,Puerto Morelos, Mexico - Orbicella C C metagenome | ecosystem: Host-associated > Invertebrates > Cnidaria > Coral | place: Petempiche,Puerto... | reverse complement strand
TTAGTTCTGGAGATATTTAAGTTTGAAAAATGTGTGAAATATGCAAATGAGATGACTGATGACGTCATACACTCAACCCAATATTATATCAAGTCTATGAATAGAGCTATCTCAGTCAATTTGCAGCACAGACCATTGAAACTTGGCAGGCTAATAGTTCTACAGGCAACACACTATGAAAAATTCTGTACTATGAAAAATTCTGTTCCCATAGCAACTGACTCCTTTCCAATCCCCACCCACTTAATTTCAACATGTTAGTAATTTTCAACTCGCAAAACATTAAATGAGGCCACGAACTCGAGCTAACATATTTGTATGCTTGCTGAATCATGCATATGAGGCACCATTAGCAAATATCAAAATGGAACACCAAAGGTGGCCAGAAAAGCCTTTAATATTGGGGAGGTCTGGAACCCAGTATGTTGCCATAGTAACAAAACTGTTCAGCTTGTATTGTGTAGCACATTTAGTAGAATCTTACTGCAAAGAATCAAAGACTTCTGATACAAATTGGCCGAGATATCTTTCTTCATAATATTTGATCGACATTTGGTTGAGTGTATGACGTCATCACTTGACTAATTTGCATAACTTAAAAACTTGAATATCTCTAGAACGAAAAGAGATATTTGAAAATAGTAAACGGCATTTTTCTTCTCATGCAGACTACTTGTTTATGTTTTAAATCGCTTAGATAGGAAAGATGCGATTTTCGTCATAGTACCACTTTAGTTCTTTATTTTCTGATTGTTTGATAAACTTAGTGAAAGCGCCCTTGTTTACTTTCAGATGAAGAGTTTCCTTAAGTAACACAATTAAAGCAACAATGTGAAGACAGTTCATGCATGGAGAATTTGCGTGTATATTGGGGATTAACGGATTAAATCTTTTTACACTTGCTATTTCAGCTTGCAGTGAGAACTTATTCAACATGTCAGGATATTTCTTCTCTCCATCATTTCCTGGATATTATCTTGATGACATGTTCTGCGCGTGGTACATCACCGTCCCACCTGGTTACGTCATTAACCTGAAATTCCAAGAATTCCGACTCAAAGATGATCCCATGTGCGAAAACTGTTTTCTTCAGATTTTTGATGGGCGCGACAAGACAGCACCCATAAAAGGCAGATTCTGTGGCTATATGTATCCTCCTATCTTAGTCTCGTCGTCAAATCATTTTACGGTTGTCCTTTCTTGTAGTGGAAATTTGCACAAAGCAAGGTTTAAGGCCCTCTATTACGCTGTTGGTGGTATGTGAAGTTCTGTATGTTTAGCAATAGCTTGTATTTGCATTATCGTGTATTTCCTGATAAAAAAGTTGGAAAGCCTTAAATTCGAACCTTCCACAAAAGGGACAGGGGCATCCCACGTTTTCACCTGTCAGCCGAGAAATACCGGGGGAACCTTCTAGTTTTACACTTTTGGCACCTTGTGAAAGCGCCCTGGAAACTGAATATAGGTCATTATTCCATGAAAGCAAACTATACATGACCATACAAATGAATATATAAAAGATCATATATTTGAACTGCGGAGAAAGATGTGAAGATATGATTGATCATCGCAGTTATGCACACAACTTAGGCAGTTGTGAAATTAAAGCCTGAATTTTTTTTTTTCAGGCTTTAATCTCCCAACGGCTTAAGTTGTGTGCATAACTGCGATGATCAATCATGTCTTCATATACATGACCATTTTAACAAACAAAATGACATAACTTATAGGTTTTATCAGAGTATTCTTAGCAAACCTGAGACATTTTATCAGAAACTATACGTCCCAGAAAATAAGTAGAACTTCTCGTTTAAGCTGCGACTAAGAGGAGCGCTGTTATTTTGATTCAATTACAAAATTAAATGGCCTGCTCTCAGCCAATCACGATTACTCATTTATAATATGACCGAGAAAATTGCGAACGCGCGCGCGTTAATTTGCACTTCAGTGCAAATTAAGAATTAACGATAACTTGGCCTGCTTTTTTCATCGCAATTTTCATTAATTTTCTCAGTCGTATAATAAATGTAATAAAGACTAAACTCTTCTTAACTCGTAGAATGTTTAAAGATGACTACTACAATGACTTTGTAATAGACCATTTTCGATATATTAAAATTCAGCTTGATAGTGAGGCCTAGAGGACACAAACAAAAGAAATGAATAAACATTGTCATTGAATTTCCTTTGTTTGCGTCCTCTAGGCCTCGCTGCCAAGCTGAATTTTAATATACCGAAAGTGGTCTATTGGTTCATTCTTTTATTTTTCAGCTCTTCAGTATTCAGAATCGTCTTGTCTGCGTCAACAAGGTAAACAATAACGTCATCTTAGGATAAGCTTCACAATTTTTCAAGCTTTAAGGAGGAGATCCATTTACCCTGGGGATGGATAGTTAACACGTTTCAATATTTAAGGGTTGCTTGAACTTGAAATTTCAACCATTTATCAACTATTTTTCGTACATTCTTTCTGAATCACAGCCAAGCGTTGTTTGTAATTTTTATTATTTCTTAGACATTAGTCGGAAGACCTCGTTGTCAGCTGGCAATTGAAGTTTTGACCGTCTTGTGACAATCCTTTTACTGGTCTTCTTCTACAACCTTACAACCTTCCAACTTGCCTCCGTTTATCTAACGTTATCAGTGTTAATTGAGGATAAGTTATGATTACTATACTCTGACGAGGGAATTTGCTTTTAGGGTGTCCGTCGAGCTGCGAATGCAAAGAGTTTGGCGAAAATCAACGCAAGAAGATTCTGGTCACTGGAGAGGATTTGCTTACTGTTCCGAGAAACCTTCCTTTCAACACTGGAGCAGTGTATGTAAAGAGCAAAGAAGTCACAACTTTTACTTTTCTTCTCTCGCTTTTGATTGATTTATTTATACTAGCTGCGGCTGGTGTCAAGCTTAAGGCTTTGGTTAATTTCAATACAGCACGTGTCCTTGTTTTAAAAGCCATGATTTCATAGTTCCTAGGTATTTTTAAGGTGTTTCTAATGTAATGTCACCTGTTCACCAGGCATTTCCAGCAAAACCGGATCTCCCAGCTACGGGAGAAGGATTTTGCAGACCTCCCGAAACTGGAATATATGTGAGTTGATTGATGTTTTCAGTTAAGAGTGGTTTTTGTTTTCCTTAAAAGAAAGAACTAAATCTCGGGATTCACGTGAATCATAAATCAGTCGTGTTTATCTATTTTCCAATTCCCCATAATTCGTTCTATTTGCCCCCCAATATAACGCAAACTTTTGTTGTGAAATGCTCTTTGCAGGTCTGTATATTCCCAACAGCATTTTACAACAATAGTTTATGCAAAATTTGGGGGGGGGGAGGGAGGGGGAAAGTGAATTATTAGGGTTATTTTCACATCATGATAAAAGCGATACCTTGATAATCGGGACTGAATTTGTGTGTACTTGGACTGCGCTCCTCATTGGCTCCTTTGTGTACTTGGGCTGCGCTCCTCATTGCCTCCTTTGTGTACTTGGGCTATGCTCCTCATTGGCTCTTGTTGTGCTTTTGTATAAACAACAAGGATTCTTGTCAGTAAGGTTAATAAACGCACTTTCTTTCTTTCCCTGCAGCGATATGAGTTTCAATGTTCTCATTCACCTTGATGAAGAGTCTTTCCATAATGTAACGTCCGTCAAGACTCTGTAAGTATCCAACAGTAGATATCAACGCTAGCAACAACTACGGCAACATCAACAACAGACAACAAATGCGGTGACATTTGACTGTGGTATCTGTATAACTTTCTAGCTTCAGGCTTTGTCATTTTAACACTTGACCTTTGTAATCGTGGATCTCGAGTTAGGAAGGTGCCTGACTTTTGAAGTTTTTATTAATTTTTCAGGCTTTGTGATGAAAGTGTCAAACCTACTTCTCCGTACTGTAATTAACTTCAATGCCTTATAAGATGCATACATTTTAGACAGTGTTAATGTTATTCTATGTGTGTAGACATTGAATTTTTAGATTTAATAGAAATCTTGTTGTTGTAACCATCTTAATGGAGGTTTCGCCGTTTAATTAAACCTGGAATTACATTATAACTCCGATTTTCCGAACCTCTAGGAAACCTCTCAAATATCGGGTGTTTCGAGAAATTTGGGATAACATTTCAATTAATGTTCAACTGGTGAGAGGGGAACGACGTTTGGTCCGAGTTATCCGAAGTGCGCAAGATCGAGGGTTCGAGAAATCCTCTGTATATCAGAATCCACCAAACTGAATGTGTTAGGATATATGCTGATCTTAGTGATCGCTGTTCGATTGCAGATTACACCATCACAGACAGTTCGATTTTTTCGCAGCCAGCGGCGCGCGCGGTTTCTTATTTTTTACTAGGTTTCTTGTTTTTCCAGGAGACTGGATTTTAACTTTATTCGTGCTCTCCCTGTTGGGGCGTTCAGTGGACTTCCTAGTTTACGCGTCCTGTAAGTATTTGTACAAGTTGTTATTTTTATAACGTTTCTTCATACACCTAATTCCAACTGGATTAAATTATTTAATTAAATGCAGCGAAGGCTTGTTTGGGAGAGGTTGTATTTATTAGAAGTTGTCTTACCTAGTCTTAATGGAACGTTTGATTTTTTTCAGTGATTTAGGAGCAAACCTTCTTCGCAAAGCCGTTAGTGGATTATTGGATGGACTGCTTCAGTTAGAAGTTTTGTGAGTGCTTAAAATTTCACAGTTATTGTTTGTAATTTCGTTCAAGTTTACAAGAGTGTTGAATTGAACGCAATTTTTTGCATTTCTATTTCTTTAAGGGGCTTGCGTTCAAATCAGTTAAATGAGTTGGAATATGGAGTGTTTGGAAACAATAGCAACATGAACCACTTGTGAGTACATTCGACTTTTGTGTCGTTACTAAACTCGTGTCCATTTGATTTAAAAGATCGTTTCTTTCAACGTTAATAATTCGTTCGTAAAATGGTTAATTTAAAAGGGGAAAGGGAATAAAAGTGCGATCAATGTACCATGACAGTTAACAATTACTCCCTTGGAACGATAATGAAATTAATCAAATATGGACTAACTTTTGCCATACACACCGTGTTAAAGCGTTCAGACCTCCAGGTAAAAGCATACGACAGGATCCCCGGTCACACTCCCTGTACAAATCGTTTAATTATATGCCTTCCCTGATTACAATGTACCCTCACATTCATATCCGAATGTGAAATATTTGTTTACTGTTACTAAGGTACCTCCAGGAAAACAAGCTCACAACATTACCAGATGGCCTGTTTGGAGCTCTGTCACAACTGAAGTTATTGTGAGTATATAATATTTTACGCATTCTTGACTACTGTTGGTTTTTGGGTTCCCTCCAGTTCTGCTGGGCAAGCAATTAAAATGTCTCTAAGTTGTTTATTGGGCGATCAACTCAGGTGGTAACATGGTCTGTTTTTCTGTGTAACGGCGTTCTAATTTTCCTGGTTAAATGTCGTCTTTTTGTCAGGAATCTAAGCAGCAATGAACTGACTGAAGTTTCGAAGGACACTTTTCGAGGATTGATCTCGTTAGAATACCTGTAAGTACGTTATGTTGCGAGAGATAATGTTTCGATAATTTTGACAATGTATAGTTTGGTGTGAAAAATGTGCTGGCCAGATTGAAAAACAAAACACAAAAAAAATTGAAGGTTAGTATAGTATGCCTCTTTTGTAGTTCCGGAAACGTTATTAGAACAAAAATATGCACAGGATAATCTAAAGGATGATGGAAAAAGTTGAAAGGAATCTTAATCGCACAGGATAATCTAAAGGATGATGGAAGAAGTTAAAAGGAATCTTAATCGCAAAGATGATGCGTTCAAGTTTTAGGAGGGATACGAAGTCTTTTTTTCGCGCTTAGCAATTAACTATGTAAGTAAATTAAGGAATACCAGTGTAGATAACTTAGGAATGTAGTGAAATGTACTGTATCGTAGGTAATGTGATGTAGGTAAAATATATTGTTAAAAGAATAACTTTTAATAAAATAGCTATGGTGCAGTAATGACAGGAACGTTTAATTGGCGTGCATTTTTGATTTAAAAAAAAACTCTCATCATTTTTCCACACAGGTATCTGGACAGAAACAAACTCGCTAAAGTACCTTCAGATGCATTTGGTGAATTGACCAACCTGAAATATGTGTGAGTAATGTCTGTTATGCACTCGATTCAGTTTATCTCTATCACTTCACCCTTTTAGTACAGAAGAATGAATTTTAGAGCAGTGGCACGTAAAAAAATTGTGTCAGCTCCAGCTAGAAACAGAAAGTGACAAGAAATACCCAGAGTTATTTAAACTAACATTGAAATAAATGTATACAGCTAGCTGTTATATGGTGTATCATCTCAAAGCAATAAAGTGAATTGGTATTTCTTGCAATTTTCACACAGGAAACTGGATCGCTTCATTCTCTGCTGCTATGCCGAGAAATCAATCGTAGGAGTTGACTGTGAGTCTCCAGTCGATGAATTCTCAAGCTGTGACGACCTCATGAAAAACAAAACTGTCCAGATTTGTATTTGGATTCTCGGAATCCTTGCCTTCCTCGGTAACCTCCTTGTCATAATATGGCGGATCATTGATAAGGAAGAGAACAGGGTTCATTCTTTTTTGCTAACAAATTTGGCAGTTGCCGATATGTTGATGGGCGTGTATCTATTGACAATCGCAATTATGGACGTCAGATGGCGAGGGGAATACTTTAAGCATGACATCGATTGGAGATCTGGGCTGGGGTGCCAAATTGTCGGAGTTCTTTCCATGCTCTCCAGTGAAGTATCTGTGCTGATTCTAACCATTATTACAATGGACAGATTTCTCTGTATCGTCTTCCCTTTCAAGTTCAAGCGCCTCACTTTCAAAACTGCCTCTTTTGCATGTATAGTAGTGTGGATATTTGGTGTCGTCATATCTGTAATTCCCATCGCAGGGTTCGACTACTTTTACGACAACAGCGGTTACTTTGGTTTCTACAGCCGCTCTGCCGTTTGCCTTCCTCTTCAGCTGTCTGAAGGAAGACCAGTGGGATGGGAATATTCTGTTGTCTTTTTCGTCGGTTTAAACTTCGTTTCTTTCATGTTTATCCTCGTCGCCTACATTACAATGTTTTGGACAGTAAAGCGCTCGTCCCGAGCTGTGCGATCGACAAATTTAAACAAAGAATCCGCCATGGCCAAGCGGCTTGTCTTCATTGTGATGACAGACTTTTGCTGTTGGATGCCAATAATTATAATCAACATTTTATCTCTGACTGGAAATTTTGACGATCCAGACAAAATTGCTTATGTGTGGATAGCAGTGTTTGTTCTTCCACTGAACTCTTCCCTCAATCCAATTCTGTACACGTTTTCCACCGAGAGGGCCAAACGAAGCTTAACCCAGAGGAGAAAAAAAGTCACTGGTTTCGTTATGAAGACGATAAACGGCCGAGGGGCAGGTAGGTTGAACCAGTCCTTTAAAAAGCTAAAATAAAATAAAAAATTAAAGCTGTATTTATTTCATGTAACGCATACAACAAGTGACTAGCTCTTGTGCAAATGGTAAAAGTAGATGACCGTTTTTGTAACTGAGCGAGTTTATTAGTTTAGCGATTAGTCGTATCTTTCGTATTTCATACGCACTCCAAGGAACACTAATACTGTCATAAAACCTAAGAAAGTTCTTGGACTCTTTCTTCATTGAACTGCAAACAAATGAGGTCACGTTGCCTGCCTAGCAATATGGTATAATCCCTAAACTTCCAGGTATTCGGGAGTTTAACGAAACCACGACGACAACGGCAACAGGAACGTCGCTAAACAAAAGGTTTAAGGAGCAAAACAATGGCTGTGCACGTGTGTTATAATTCTTGGTACATTTCTTTGCCGTCCTCTGCAAAACAACAACGTGAAATGACGAAATTCTGCGTTGTCTGGAGAACGTGAACGACAACGGCTAATTTTTTAAATTTATATTCAGAATTGAACACTGTGTTCCATATTCAGTTTCGAGGTAATTTTGACAGTGAGAAACAAACTACATGAATCTAGGATATCGCGAGATTCGTAGGTAAAATATAACTTCATTTTTTAACCGACGTTGTCCTCTGCGTCGCCGTGGTGGTTTCTTAAACTCCCTATTCATTTGAGCTACGAATCGAAACAAGCTGACAATCCATGAACGAAAAGAGTGCGCTGAAGTATTCGACTTGTTTTGCTTATAACTGAAGGCTTTATTTGATCCTAATTTGAAGGTTTAATGCCGCTGAGCTGTTGACCGCAGAAGACAGGAGGAAGAAACTTTCACAGTACTACAACACTAGACTGTAAACCGGCAATTCTTTTAAGGGATATAATTAACTGCCAGCTATATTTCATGGGTCTTTGTGAACAATTCTAAAGAACTTTTGCTTTTCTTTATCCATTTTAAGATGAAAATCAGTCGGTTGCTCGACTGAGAAATCATGGTGACAACACTGCTCAATCCAACATCAGTTCCAGTCCTTCGCAATTACCCAAAGCAGTGGGAACACCGGAACAAGAGAGCAGACAAGTTCATGTCGAGCTGAGGCTGATTGAAGAAGTTAACATACTCCAAGACGACACTGCAGGAAACCGTTCAACAGTGAGTGCCTAAGAGAATGTTATTCTTGTAGGACAGTAAGCCTTGGAAAACGACACAGTGATAATACACTTTAAAATTTGTTCAGCATGAAGTGGAGGAGAGACTGACTGACTGACTGACTGACTGACTGACTAAATCAATCAATACATCAATGAGTGAATGAATCAATGAATGAATGGAGAGATAAATGATAACTGAAAATTTAAATGAACACTAAGCCATTTATTGAGAATTTTAAAAGCTATTGTCTTTCGTTGTTTCAGGGTTATGTTACAGCTTGGTGCGAAGAAGGAAACATTTTAAGTATGGTGCTTCTGAAATACTTTGAGAAAGAATTGAAAGAAGAATGGCATCGAGAGGCTGATATAGTACAGAGCCTGTCTTGTGGTGTAGAGCCGCATGCCAATCTACTTCATTATCGCTGGCACTCCAAAGGCAAGCAACCGTCTACTAAATCTATTTAGCAAGCCTGTACTTATGTAAACTGTAACTGTGAGTATTCTCTCGAGCCAGGTGCATGATGGTGGGAAGGCTTGACATCTTGTAGAGGTAAACCATGCTTTTTTACCATCAAGCTCATTCGATCTTTGCGGCGCCATATGGATTTACAGAGCCAGAGGGGAGGCAAGGGGAAATTGTACAGAGCCCTTATGCTGTATGTTCTGTTAAATCTCCCACAGGATATCTGTTTACGTTTAATCATTATTTGTTGCTCTCCAGCTTGCGACCAAAAACTTGAACATGGGAAAGAGCATATTCGTGCGTTACACTCAAACAGTTTGTAAGTTCTTTTAGTTTGTATGTTATTTATATCTTAAGCGGGGTGTTCGTTAGTTAAACTTTAGTGTAGTGAAGCGCTACTCTTTCCATTTTTCGACTAGGGTCAGATTCAGAAAGCAAAATGTGAATCTGGTCTACTAACGTCGATAATCAACAGTATAGTAGAAAGTTTCGAGGTTAAGAATCATTTGGGATCTTCTTGAGTGACAAGTCATTGGTGCTTTACAAACAGTTGGAAACGAGCAGGAAAGTGAATAGAATCTAATAGCAAATGGCGGAGCTCGTCTTCTACAGGCATCCAGTTATAAAATGTTGAAACTGGGTAGCTGTAATTGTTCATCCACGTGAATGCGTATTAATTTCGTGACTAGGCGCGCGGAAAAAAAACTAAAAGAAGCAAGAATCTGTTACAGACGTGGTTAAGTCACAAACAGATGGAGAAGTTTAAGCTCAATACACTATACTAACTAATTCATTTTGGTTTTATTCGATTTCTTTTTTCTTTCTTTAAGTCTTATTTGCTACGATTTTGTGTCAAGTTCAACATTGGAAGATTTCCTTTGCGAGAAAGGAACTGTTCTTAACTTCGATGCAGTGTGTGCTATTGCCTATGACGTCATCAGCGCCATAGAACGACTACAGGATCTTGGGATACTCCATAACAACATTTCAACAAGCAATATTCTGATTGGTCAGTGCCCAAGAGTAAGTAAACTGATTTGCTATTTCATGTTTTGTGTTTTTCCCCTCAATTTTTTTTGTCGGTATACTTTTTAAAATTTCTCTCGGCAGTATGTAACTGCGTTTAGATTATGAGGCGTTTCAAAGTAAGATCTTTGGCATATCCTTATTTCTTTCATTTTTGGACAAAAGAATTTATATTTTATCCCGTGCCATAGTGACGAATATAAAAATTCGCGGTGACCGTGATCTTGACTTGTACAGATATACACCGACTAACTTTGCTTGGCTTGGATTCAGTGGGAAGTGAAATGATTCTCGGGGTGAGAGTTTCTCGCCAATATTAGTGGCAATGTTCAACTCATTCGTCACTTAATAAGCTTATTTGACCTTACCGACAATTTTAGTTCGTGAAGCACTGATTCAAAAGTGTTGTGCATAGACAAAGACGTAGTTTATTTCACTTGGTCGCACAGTTAGCTATGGTAACGGTGCGTCCCATGAACCTGATAGGCAGAGTCTATAGGACGCACCGGTTAGTTTACAGGTGCGCCAAGAAAACAAAATAACAAAGTAAAACTGTGTATTTGGGAACAAACATAAAATTAAACTAAGTAAGATTACATAACTACTATGACATAGAGGGCCTAGAAGAAAAAACGTGTCCCGTCAAGCGGGAAATATTTCAACTATATTCCTCGCATTTTTTTCCTCTTTTTCTAAACACAACCTATTCTTACTCGAACAATACCTTCTCTGTAGCTTCCCCCTATAAGAGCAGTCTTGGGTGGATTTTCTCGAGCGTCCAATTTGAAGAAAGCCGGTGCCCATGGCAACGGGTCGGTCGATGAACAGAGTAACTATAGCAACGATATTGAGCAATTTGGACAGTTGTTAGCTACCTTATTAGAAAACTGCCATGGCTCCAGTGAATACAACAAGGTAAATAAATGTCACTGTTTGTAGTTCAGAAAAGGATGATGCATTACTGTACGTGTCATTAGTCTCTAGTCTCACAGGATATCTAAAGATACCTACCTTGCTTGTTTCATTGCCAAGTGTTGGGTGTAGATTGCGAAACCTTTTCTAACATCTATATATAACCCTTTCGATTCCACAGAGAGGAATTGCATTAAACAAAGTTTAGTTGTGCCTCATCTCCAAAGGTGTTGGTATTCTACAGAGTCCAACAAAATCACGAAGTTTTGAAGGTCTTCTCCGCAATTGCTATGCAATGATGGAAATAGGCAATGGGCTATATTTAAACGCTTTGTCATTTTTCATTTCTTATTTCACGTTTTGAAAGATACTGTTACGTTAATTCGACGAAACGCTTCTACTACTACCATCACGCGTGTTTGTCTTAAATCAAACACAGATTCAAAAAATAGCCATATCTTGACCAAGAAAGAATCGATGCATGCAATTAAACTTCGGAGAGATTTAAATCCATGTTAAAGTTTTTGTGATGAGAACCCAAGATTGAAGTATAACATTTCGGGTGCTCTGTAAGACAAAGTCAAATCTAAGCTCCTGGTACGAGGAAATTCTCTCATTGTGTTGAGTTTTTTCAAAATGAATCCCGTATCCTTTAGCTATTGATTAGCCCTTAAAAAAAACTGTCAAAGTATGAGCACAACGACTGTTTTGTCAGTGGCTACGATTGTCTTGATTTTTACACATTAAATATTTTTGGCTAATTTTAAGTTGATTTTTCCTCAGGTGCATGAAGTTATGAACCTTTGTTTTGAAGAGAATGTAGAAAAACACCACGGAGTGTCATACATTCGACGTTTACTGGAAGAAGCTTGGTGTACTGACGGAATGTGGGATACATACCTTTGAATAGAACTGACTGGAATTATCACTTTCGGATTATTAAATACAAGACCAGAAGTGATGCTTTTATGTCCCTTTTAATGTTACGGAGAATTTTGTTCCTAGTTCCTACTTACACTTCATTTTCAAGCTAACACAGTTTATAAACTGTATCTACATCTGGAACATCGCTGAGTTACATAAAGTTAAAGAATACTTAAGAGTAAATGTCAGTAAAAATCAAAGATTATCGGAAAAATCGCGGACACGGCCAAAAATCGATTTGGCTCATTTTTTGCTTGTAGGTAGCCTTATATAGTAAACAAACGGAAATGGGGTTAGATGTTTGAAATATGCACTTTAACGGGAATAAACCGTTAAAAACTTTCGGCGGGTCAATTGCTCAAATTTCACCAAGCGCGA
>Ga0126338_10002676_pt1 | contig 12309 bp, 11 predicted proteins | sample OrbCmetagenome_2_FD_92529 | JGI IMG/M metagenome (GOLD analysis project Ga0126338, IMG submission 92529) | Coral microbial communities from Petempiche,Puerto Morelos, Mexico - Orbicella C C metagenome | ecosystem: Host-associated > Invertebrates > Cnidaria > Coral | place: Petempiche,Puerto... | reverse complement strand
TGTTCTTTAAAAAAATATGGGAAAAAAGACTTCGGTAAACTTTTGAAAATCAACCAGCTATTTCCTCCCGAAGAGGAAGATCTCTCTGCTGCTCTGTTTGAATAGAGAAATAACTAAACTGACACTGCACTAGGACCATCGTTGTTCCCCTTTTATTTGTTTCCTTGTTTTCGTCGGGGGAAAGAGTGTCGGTAAATCTCCGTTGAAGCATTCGGCGAGTTTCCGATTGTTACTATCCAATAAGAAACTTGCACGAACACTCACGACTACTCCGATTATTATAGCGTGAGGAGATGAGGAGACGTAGTGTTGCTTAGGAACGTCGCTGAATGACAAAAACAGTAAGCTCGGCCGATATTTGCAGAAGGGTTCTGTCCGCAAGAAGAGCGTGTTCTTACTTTTGATTTCTTATTGATATTTTACAGTTAAGTGAGTTGTTGTTCATCACCTAACTCCAACCAGCGCAAAGGGTATAATATTCCTCCAAAAGCAAAATTAATCATGACAACTTACGTCCTACCCTCTCCTATTAGTCTGCAAACACTGACGAATTTTCGTCACGGTTTTATTTTCGAACATTTTTTGCGTCCAAAATTCAAGTCGTCCGAAACTTTTTGCAGGTAATTTACTGACCTATAAGAGATATTTCCTCTTACCAGATTGTTTAGGTTATCGAGCAGATCATTGACTTGCTGGCTTTGTAAGAGCCCGATGTGTGATTTTCCTAACAGCCTTCGTACTTTCTTCTTCACCGCATCTTTGTCGACATTCAAGGCAATCATAAACGCCACTAAATTATACAACATGGTCGCTAGAAGCCTGTCCTCGTCCTCTTCCAGACGTTTCTTCTCTGCGGGACCTAACGAGCTGTATCTGAGGAAAAAATGCAGGAGTAAATTAAAATCAGCCTTATTCAAATTCTGGGTTTCAGAAGGTCAGTCACGGTATTTTGAGTTATTTTAGCCACGGGAAAAAAAAACAACTTAAAATTGAAGGAAACCTGAAAATAGCAGTTTACTAAGGTTGCAAGACACCAAAGAGATAATATTAAATCATAAAGGAACAAGGATGGTTATGGATGAAGAAGATTAACACGGATTACAAACGACAAACTTGAAAAATTTAGGCTAAACTTTTCAAGATGCGCAAACCGTGACGTAGCTCACGTTAATTCATTAATTTATTTGTATTAATTTATGCCGATCTGGTTCAAACTGGTTTACCTGTCAATCATTTCTGCCGGTCCTTGATCCATTCCCACTGCGTCTCTTTCTGCAGCCACTGCATCAAGGAAGATGTTTTCCCAGAAGTCCATGTTGTCCCACACAGGTGATCTCTCATTAAGCAGTCCCTCAAATAGGTACCGTCGTCCTGTAGTCTTCTTTCCTTCATCCCCTTCCACGGGAAAAATGTCTCCATTGTAATAACGATAGCCTACAAAAAAAGAAATAAACAGTACAGTCAATAATCGTCACGATTTGAGGTAAATAGACTGTTTGTTTTCTTGGCACGATACTTCACACTCATAGTGACTCTGTCTGCTACGTATATAAACGGCTCGGGAGGAGGGTACTCTCAGAAAAATTGGGTGGGGTGTACGACCCGCTTTCCAAATCCCTTACCCTATTTAAGATGTAACCCTCAAATTCATATCCTGTTTCAGACTGCCTTTTATTTAGTTCAAACCAATGTTAAAAGCAATGTTCGTATGCTTTTATCAGGTAGGATAGCTTCCTCTAAAAGCATACCCAATTCAAAGGCTAGACTAGAATGCAAAGACCATACCCAATTTCAGACCAAAATGGCCACAATCGATACTAAATCGATTCTGACTAAAACGGCTAAAAAACCCTACCCTTTGGGGCCGCACGTACCTATATATCCCATATAAGGGAGTACCCCCTCGGGATAAATGGTTACATGTAAATTGTAGGGTGGAGAAAAACCTGAAATGCACCAAATTTGTGGTTTCCGTGTGGTTTAACCTCGTTGTTGTCATACTCAAGTCCAGATACATGTGTACCGTTGCAATCAAAATAAGCTCCAAAACATACAACGATTAAATCACCTCAATCTTCAAGCGTTACCTTTGTTTAGGTTGCTTTTTCTCAGCAAGGGACTGGGAGGAATGGAAGATGACGTTTGACTCAGGCGGTCAAACGAGTTACGGCGTGTCAAAGTGTTATTCAGCTTCATGTGAGCCAGGGCTGGACTTTTACACCTGTCTTGCCTCAGTTTCTCTTCTCTACTAGCTCTTGCTAGGTCCTACACAAACATGACATTACACGCAATTAGAAATTTAGCAATACGTTGCTACAACCCAACATGAAATGACAGCACATTTTGCGTTGTTCAGGGTGGTTTTAACTCTTAGGTCTGTGGACAAAACCCAAGTGTGTGACCATTCAAATGAAAGCTATTGAGCAGTACTTTAATGCGGTATTGTTTACTATGCTGTACAAGGTGGTTCTAACTTTTAAGTCTGTGGATGAAACCCTAGTGTGTGACCATTCAAATGAAAGCTATTGAGCAATACTTTAATGTGGTATTGTTCATTATGCTGCGCAATGTGGTTCTAACTTTTACATCTGTGGATAAAACCCTAGTGTGTGACCATTCCAATGAAAGTTATTGAGCAATACTTTCACCAGTTACACGTACATGGTCCTGTTTGTTATGGTGAACTAGGAGTACTAAACCCTGGCGTGTTCCCATTCAAATGAAGCAGCTGTACAGTGCGTTGTTATGCCAGTGTGCTTTTTTGCCAAACGAATCTGCAAGTTTGTTCAGTTCAAACGTAAAGCCATGACAGAGTTTACCTGAATCTTTGTTGGATCAATGGAACTACTTCTGGCGATCTTATCTTTCAGTTCCCTTCCTCTTCTACTCAACAGTGCAGCCACATCACTATTAGAGCGTATGAGTTCAGGGGGTGCCCTCGGATCCTGCTTGCCTTGAGGCACAGACGACATTATTGTTTCAATTTCACTATTTGTTGTATTCATTTCCACGTCTCTGTCACTCCGGCCATTCAATAGAGCATGCCTCTTGCCTGTCAACAGGAGAAAGTCAAAATTTACCATAGTTTACAGGAGCTACGTCACGATTTGCACATCTTGAAAAGTTTAGCCCAAATTTTTTATGTTCGTTGTTTGTAATCCGTGTCAATCTTCTCCATCACTAACCATCCTTGTTCCTTTCTGGTTTGTTATCATCTCTTTGGTGTTTTTTCTTCTTAGTCAACAAATATTGTCATATTTTCTTTTAAAGGTAATTCTGTTCGCGGCCAAAATAGCTCGAAATGCCGTGGCTGAGCTCCTTTAAATCTGCAGAGGCAGCATCAGATATGTAAACTGAGATCAAGAAAAAAACTATGATGTAAAAAAACAACACCTCGAAAATTGAACCTTTTTTAGACTGAAAAAAATCCATAAATATAAAACCCTAAGGATTAAGATAAATTAATGGTAAGAAACAATTTTAAAATCTGCTTCTTGGAAGGCAGGAATATTGTTCCATCACAACCCAGCTACTGTGAGTCAGTAATTTGCAACAAGGTGTACCAATATGTAAGTTAGTTACACATTGTAAAATTATTATAATGCGGGGAAAAAATTCAATATTAAACAATAATGAATATTGAATATTCACTAACCTGTCTCGGCAACCCAGGACTGGACCGCAGACATATCTCGTGAGTGATCTGACAAGTTTGATATGCTGTCGCTGTTGGAAATAACTGACAAGCTGTCGTCGTCATCACGTAGTTTGGCTATCTGTTCCCGGATGTCTCGTCCGTGGTAGTGTGTGTGGGCAATTTCCAGGAACTGGAAGGCAGATGCAATGCCTCCAATACCATGGTTTTCCACACTCACTTCAAAACCAGACACTGCTGCCTTCAACACTTCCAACATTCCCCTGTAGACACTGCGAGAAACTCGCTAAAAACCAAACAGATTAAATTAGACAAAACAAAAATAATTTAAGCTTGTGAATTTTGTGTTCCATGATAAACATGTTATGCTTCAAGTTACCTGCATAATAATTATTATTATGAAGGTAACTTGAAAGCATAACAAGGTTTATGGCGTCATAGCAAAAAAAAGTTTAAATTTCTTACTAGGTTGTGCAACAATTGTAATTATTGACAAAGTGGTTACAGAAACAAAGACTGGGTTTGATTCCAAGGAAATTGAGCACTACTACCACTGAAGCATTTCTAGCATATACACTGAAATTAAATTAAAAGAGAAAATGCATGTGGAAAAATATTATGAAGTGTCACAAGTCTATAGTCTTCTGGTAGCATGAGGAATGTTGCATTTATGTTTACTAATATTTTCTCCATTCTTAGTTGCCAACCTAGATAATTATCTATCACACATTTCACATAAGATCTGCCCCACACTGTCCAGCCAGTACTTAACACCACAGTTTACAATAGAGCTAGGCTGTGTAGAAACTGAATCTTATAAATAGGAAGAAATACTCCATGTAGTTATTTCAAGATGGTCAGCAATCTGTTATTAACTATTCACTCATTTAAATTGTTCTTTTTGAAAATTAGCACAAGAGAAATAAACCCGTTAAATCATAACTCCGAAATTTAAAATCCTATTAGTCTTGTCACACAGTGTCATACATTTCTTACAATAATACACTGTAGTTCTGAAAATACATTTGAGAATTTGGTGTTTGATCAGGACAATGTCCCCATTACTTGATGATTCTCTTTATTCTCATCTCCTGTTTGCTTGACAATGTATTAATAATGTAAGGAGAAATACGATGCTGATCACTTAAGAATTAAGGGGCAAGAAAACACAAAATGGGCTTTTAGCATTTAAAGGAACATTTTAAGGTCTTTAATAAATTTTAATCAACCAATGTTGCATTGGTTAATTTATTACTATTCTTCATTTATTGTTAACATAATGCAATGACATTTTTAATTTGACATTTTATAGGTTTTACAGTAGTAATTATGTAGTACAGCATGAACCCAAAGAAACATTACAAGCTCTTGTAAATTGAAGTTCTCTCATGGTGACCGAGCGAGAAGATTGGTCACCTACCTTGGCTTCAGGGCTGGCTGGAGGCTGGGTTGAGTCAGCCCCAGTGCCCCAAGTGGAAGAAGAAGGAGAAGGTGCAGACCATCCAAGAGAGAGTGAGGACAAGGTACTCCACCAGAGTTTAGGCTGCGGCATGTATGGAAGAGCCAGCTTAGTAACAACATAGTGCATAAAGACAGCATGCAGACTCACAAAACACTGTACACAACACAAACTTTGTTATCTAGGGGTGTACAATGGCACAACTCAAGACTTTTGTTTTAAACCAAAAAACTGACAAGACTTAGCATTCATTGACTCAGTGCAACAAATCTTGACAAGGTTCTAAAATTCCATCACAAAAATAAATTGTAGGTGTTTAAAACTGCTATGTTGTGGTTCTTTCTCAGGGTTTTAAATAAGATGGCTCGCCTAAAACGTCAACAAAAAAATCCAACACCAGGTTCTATACATGTACGTTGTGAGGTTTGAATTACTAGTAAGTCTGGGATGGGGTAATAAGAAATTTCAAGAAGAAATACTTTGCTCCCTCAACAATTCTGATCTCAGACCACTATACACCCCTACAACTTTTAGGCTTGTTTTCACTTATGACATGTTGAACAGTCTCACATTTTCTGGTTTAATGTTTATTGAATATGTATATTTTTGGACTTTAAGTTATTGATTTCATTGAATAACTTTAATTTTTTTTTTTATTCACCCATCATTATAGTATTTGATAAAAATAAATCAAAGCTGTCAACACTACACAAGAACCACACAAATGGCCACACAGAAAACAGCACTGACTAAAACCAAACCACAAAGCAAGTAAAAGAAAAAAGTACAATAAAGAACAAAGCAAACCAGCAGCAAAGATCAAATAGAGAGAATTAGTAAAGCTCAGACAGGATTTATAATACTACATGTGCTACCCAAATGACGGAGATGTTCTTGATTAATTTTGTTAATTTACTTTTATAGGCAAACCATAAACTTCCTTAAATATATATGAAAGCTCCCCTTCTTGCAAAGATACCCCTTACGCCATTATCTTAGGTACAAAACCCAGCTGATAAAAATGGACCCTAATACTAGAACTGAATAGTAATTTCTTCCAATGATGATCTTCCTACTGCACGGTTGTTAAGTTTACAGACATTTTGAGCTTGTTTTCTATGACATATATTGTTACATCTGACATTTTATTACTTTCAATTAGTGTTAAGTGTTCAAAAGCCTTTAGGAAAAAGGAAGTTAACAGCATTCCAGTCATTACTAATTTATTTTAAATAGAGCAATACAGCAGAATTATTTATTAAAATTAGTTTAAGAGTTTATTAAATTAGAGCATATTAAATTAACAAATTACTAACAACTGTATTATGAGTATCTTGTTTTGTGGTTACATTCGTCTTAGCAGTGAACCCTGTATTAGGCCCCTGAGTATACTGCGTCAGGATGGACGAAGGAATTATGCTACTGATGAGCTGCACAGTGAGAAAACATTATAGAAACAAACATACAATGTACAAATTAACATCATTGTCCATTTTAATTATAGTGCCCTAGCTACATGTATACAATTAATTTTAAACTAACTGTATGTCTACTAAGACAGACCAATGTTGCACTAATGGGACAGTCATTCATAGTTGATATCCTGGTCACAAAACACCTCCAGGGCAATCATTAAGCCCTGTAACCCATAACACCTGTTACAGCCCTGTATGCTTGATTGGTTCTTGATGCTATGGGTTAAACTGCCTGTCGTTGATAGAATTTACCCACAAAGTAACAAGTTTGTTATGGGTGTGAAGATCAAGGCTACAGGTGAATCAAAACTTAATGACAGCCCTAACCTTGACATATAATTTTGGTGCCCCAACAGAAAAAACACCTACTCAAACAACCCTTGGACATTAATTTTAACCCTACAGGAAGGGGAATCCACCCATAGGAGAACAATGAGTGATGGTCAGGCCAAATAGAAACACTCCACTTACAACCGTACTTCAAGGCAATACCCCTCATCATTAACATGGTGAAATGTTCTTCAAGAGGAGAACCATTGTTGCAGGGCTCTTTGTAGCCTCATATATCACAGATTGCAAGGTCTTCTGCTCAGCCTCTTTCCTGTTCTTGCATGAACGATTGATTTTCCTACGATCAGTAAATAACTGGCCTCCCTTTATGCAATGGGAAATGGGTGATTATGAACATTTTATTTTTAATATCATCAGCAGTCCGACAATTCATGTTAAGTTACTATAAATTATAAGGCTCATCATATGCTTGAATATGGTGTGGAATGAGAAGTTGACTTCAGGTAACCTTAGTATAAGAGTGTGTATATAACGTTTTGTTTTTGTTTGTTTGTTTGTTTGTTTTTTTAGCATACAGAGGGCCAATGTGATATTATTGCACCACGTTGCCGGGAAGATCTTCATTTTCACTGTCCAGAGATCATCTTTTGAGAGTCTTTAATCAATCAATTTTTTCACTGACAGCTTTGATATCAAAGTCCACAATGGAATTTGTTTGGTGTAGTGCTCTCTACTCTACCTAACTTGTAGGTAGGGTAAAGATTTTAACTCCAGTCTGAAATGGATAAATTAAAGTCTGGTTGGAATGAAGCAGTGCCAGTACTGTATCTGTTACATTCACTTTATAATTGTGAATGATTCTGATTTTAAGCCAATAATCAATCATCCTGTTCACAAAGTAATGACGGTTCTATCATACCATGTCATCCACAGCATCTGTGTTCCTGTCAGCTGAGGGAGCACTGTAAAGACGATTGGCAACCATAGCTCTCAACGCCTCATCCGTCATCAGCTTGCGGAGTTTCTTTGATACAAGCCAGCCCACACCATCACCTTTAAGTACACTGCGGACAATCTCCTTCAGAAACTGTTGATTTTCACTGCAAGATAATTGCCAGAGTATATTAATTTTTTATGCATACTCTTTATTTCATCCTTAAAGGAATACAAAATGAAGACTTAAGAGGGTGGTGACTTTTGCAGAATACACATTTTTTGGCAATTCATTCTTCTTTAAGACTATTCACAGCTCCCTCTATTAAAGCAATTACTATTTAGTTGGTATAGACACGCATGTTTTAGCATTAGCCCCACTGCACCACCCTCCTTCCAATGCACCCCAACCCCTCCCCAAAGTGCATATGGTTGTCAAAACACATCGATCTTTAATATCTTTGATTAAAGATATTAAGACAGACTATGAGTAAATGTTTCTACCTGTGCAGAGCTTTTTCTGTTGAGGTTTGTTTTGGCAAAAAAGGTCTTCCTGGGACTCTTTCACCAGGCACAGGTGGTTTCTGCCTCATTCCTGAGATGAGAATAAATAAGTTTATTAGCTCCTCTTTTTTACTTTGAATAAATAAAATCTATACAGTCATAAATGACCTTTAACACAACATATCAATCAGTTTCTGTATACGTAAACTACAGTCAGGCAAGGTAAAGTCAGCAGTTGGCATACTACGATTATTAGTTGAGCAAGGCATGACAGAGCTTTGGTAACAAAGTTTTGGACTTAAAATATGGTGTTGCCATGGGGAAATTTCCTCATTTCCAAAGTTAGCAATATCCTTGCCTGCAATTTCGCATGCTTTCCTACCAATGACGTCAAAGGCCGACAAGTTGCCACTGGAAATGGAGCCAGTTGCCCATGACAACAACAAAAGTTGAACATGAAAACCTGGTCACCGAACTTTTGTTGTGCACTAATCAACTAAGAATCATAGTACAAGGACCATGGAGCAGGAGCTTACATGTATCCCAGTTTTATGTAGTATGAAGCAACTAGGACTATTCCTTCTCCCCCCTGGATGGGATGCTAGTCCATCACGGGGTACTCTCCTGGTTCTACACCCAGTTACTTCCTCCTGGGTGGGGAGGGTACTGACATTTCAAGTTGTAAGTTCACCACTACAACAGGTGCAATTAAAATGTTAGCATCGATTACCTGGAAAAGGGAAGAAAGGTTTTTCTTCTTGTGGAGAGAGCCTGTTTGGTGGGAGACTTGAAGGAATTTTCTTTGCAAAGCCATTGAGAGGGGACTTTTCTGCATTTTCCTGCTGCAATGGTTTTGTTACGTTGAATGTGGATTTTTTGAAACTGTTCCACAAACCTGAAAATGTTACCATAAAACAAAAATAAGGAATTACAGGTATTAAGTTTATATATCCATGTTAAATGTATAATTTGTGGTTACACCCATACAAAGTATTTTAATGAGATTGAAAATTTAATTGCAGTCCTGCCAGACCTGATAAACACATAAAAACAATAATGTTATAGTTATCAAAATAATATTAGCATTGCCTCCAGCTAAACTCTAACATGTACCCAGCCACTAAACTTACACAATTTATTCTCCACACTATACCTATAGATTGTTATTTCAACAGAATAAATTACATTTTATGCATCACAACAGTAAAAAGCTTGGAATGGAGAGAGTGAGTTACACACACTTAAAAATAATTTATTCTAGTTTGCAACAAACCAACTTGCTTTTATGAAAGCATTGACCATTACTGCCTTTTAAAACTACAGTTGAACCCCTTTTAAGCAGCCACCCCTGGGGAAATGGGAGGTGGCAGCTTAACAGGGGTTGGCCGCTTAATAGAGGTTGGTGTACCTTGAATATTTTTCACCACCAGGGTTAATTTCTTAGTGAACATGGAGTCACTTCAAGACAATCGTGATAAACTTGCATTTGAATGATTTTATCAGTCATCACCTTCTATTTCAGACTCTTATCTGCCATCACCTTTTCCTAAACAAAGTTCTTAAATTTTGGGTAGCTGTTAAATAGGGGTAAAGACAATAGAAATAGAAAACCCTCATCGGGATGACCAAAAGGTGGCCACAACTGCTTAATACAGGTGGCTGGTTAATATAGGTTTTATTTACATTATTTTACTGACAATAATTTCGGGACTTAAATAACTGGCCGCTTAACAGGGGTGGCCACTAAATACAGTGTTCGGACTACAGGTATCAAACTAATTTGAGAACTTTGGGAACAAGTGGCTTTTAAAGAGAAATAGCCTAGATGGTAATCTTAAACCATTTAGATTCAATATATAAAAGAGGAAATTAATGATGAGAATGACATTTGAACATTGACATTTAGAGTGACAATTTTTGAGAGGTGGAAGCTGATGAAGATGTGGTCTCACCTAACACAGCTTCAGTACTGTTAGTGAACATACTAGTCTGTTTATCTGTTGGAGACATGGTATGTGTGGAAGAGCTGGAATGCGAGGAGGTACCAGAGACAAAAGTGTTCTCACTTTCTGCATCTGAAGTCATTTTTTTCCTGGTCTGATTGGGTGTGGGAGGGTTGGACACAGAATATATAAAATCTTCGCTGTCGTCATCTTGCACCGAGCATGAGTCACTGCTCAGTGAACAAGCTGCTGAGTCAGTGGTGGCATCAGAATGATCTGTCCTGAAACAATACACAAAGAAACAAATTCTTAGCAGCAAGCCCATTCTCAGGATATTAGGGTGTACAGTTGATCAGTTGCGATATCACAAAAGCAAGGATTTTCCAATATGCAGTATTAGCCAAGAGTGGCTAAGCCACTACTGTCTTGCAGTGAGTAATGACAGATCAGTGAAAGAAAGTTATGAAAGCAATGGACCTCTTTATCCCTGTTACGCTTTTCTAACTTTTTCATTCAAACAAAAAATAAACTGTACCACTTGATTTATTGTGCCGAATTTGGTAAATATGTGAAGTTTGATTAGAATCCGTTGCAAACTCACAAAAATATGGCATTCCAAAGTTGCCAAATTTTACAAAGAAATGTATGCCAGGGGCAATGCTTGCCCTCTGGCATACATTTCATTGTAAGTTGGATGGATTCTTATAAAACTTTGTAGATTTACTAAATTTGACAAGATAAATTGAACTAGGGAGGTTTTTTTTTTGTTAATTTGAAAAGTACAAAAAATTGTTGATGTTGCGTGAATTCCGTAAAAAGGTCCATACCTTCTGTCAGGTAATTAAAATAACAAAAATTTTGTCAAACACTGGCTGTTATTAATCACCCTGTATAAGAGAAAATTTACTGTATATGTATGTAGTAACAAATTTGTTGCTGTTGCTGTTGTTGTCGTTGTTGTTGTTGTTGTGGCTATTACCTTGTACTACCGGTTGACACTTTCTTCTTCTTATCGAGAAGCATGTTTCCCATCATTACAGGAGCGCCTGGCAAAGCAAAGGATGCTTGCAAATCTGGCAATGGAGATGATGCCCTCACAGGAGCAAACGGGGGTGTGTGGAGACCACTTGGTGAGGACCCATTAATATCTCCACTGATCATCCTTTGCACAAGGTCACTGACGGAGCTGTGACAGCTGCTACTGTCATCATCTTCATCATTGTTGGGAGTGACTTCTTCCTCATCAAAAATCAAACTGGGTTCATAGTCGACATCGATCCAAGGTTCCATGTAGATCTTTGAATTTGAGTCAAAAACCTGATAGACAACAGGCTCTAGGTCATTAGCAAACCACTTGGCTTTGTCTCCAATAACTTGAGGATCATAGATACCTACAAAAAAATAATACAACATTGATACATAATTGTCAAGAAAACAAGCCAATAAGAATCAAAATGCAAACTATGCAGAGAATTCTTTACCTTTGAGAACCTTCAAAAAGACTGTGTTTGATGGATATACCAGCCACTCTCCATAATATTCTAGTGACTGAAAAAAAAAGTTATTACTAAATTATCAAGTATGGAAATCATTTGTTTTTCAAAATGAAATGAAATATCACAATGACTGTAAACATGTGCACACACTATCTATATCAGTGAATCAACTATTGCTACATGCAATTTACTGTATTACTGACAATAACGTTTGATTGATCATAGACAGACCATAGCACACTTCATTTTTTTTTTATCAGATTAAGAGTGGTTCAAAATAATTATATTAATGGACACTTTAGAGAGTACAATATTAAATGAAGGATTTCGTCCAAAAGGGGCATATACTGTATCTCTTTTTGGGCCAATTTTCAGTTTTTGCAGGATCAAGCTAATTTTTGGCAGACTGACTTGTTTTGACATGAATAACGTTCCATAATTGTTTTTGTTGATTTGCGCTTTGTTTTCGAGAAATAACGTAATGCAAAAAACTCAGTTTTCCAAGGGCATCTTTTGGAGATTGTTGAATGAAAAACAAAAGAAACCTTTTGTT
>Ga0126338_10002675_pt1 | contig 12310 bp, 7 predicted proteins | sample OrbCmetagenome_2_FD_92529 | JGI IMG/M metagenome (GOLD analysis project Ga0126338, IMG submission 92529) | Coral microbial communities from Petempiche,Puerto Morelos, Mexico - Orbicella C C metagenome | ecosystem: Host-associated > Invertebrates > Cnidaria > Coral | place: Petempiche,Puerto... | reverse complement strand
GAACTCACAATATGATCAGCTCTCAGTTTGCTTGATAGCTCAGTTGGTAGAGCAGTGCACCGGCATCGCAGAGGCCATGGGTTCGAATCTCGTTCAGGCCTAAATTTTTTTCAGGCTTTAATTTCACAACCGTGACTGCCTAAGTTTTGTATATAACTGCGATGATTAATCATGCCTTCATATCTTTCTCCGCGGTTCAAATATATGCTCTTTCATATATTCTTTTGCATTCTTCACAATCGACGGGTATATAACGAACTCACAATATGATCAGCTCTCAGTTGGCTTGATAGCTCCGTTTATAGATCACTGCACCGGTATCGCAGAGGTTATGGGTTCGAATCAAGTTCAGGTCTGAATTGTTTCAGGCTTTAATTTCACGACTGCCTAAGTTGTGTGTATAACTGCGATGATCAATCATGTCTTTCCACCTTCTACTGTTGCAACACCTTCTACTGTTACTACATCTTCTACTGTTACTACACCTTTCACTCTTGCTACACCTTCTGCTGATATTACACCTTCTTACTGTTACTACCCCTTCTTACTGTTACTATACTTTCTTACTGTTACTACACCTTCTTTCTGTTTCTACACCTTCTACTGTTACTACACCTTCTTTCTGTTTCTACACCTTCTACTGTTACTACACCTTCTTACTGCTACTTTTACACCTTCTTACTGTTACTACACTTTCTACTTTTACTATATCTTCTACTGTTACTACACCTTCTTACAGTTGCTATACCTTCTTATTATATGGCTAGCTCCGTGAGCGGGCAAGATGAATCAAATCCTGCGCTGTGATTGGCTACTAGAGCGGGCAAGATGGAGCTACCTTGCCCGCTCGGGACTACCCACCGTATCCCGCAAGAAATATTTCCCCGAAAGCCATATAATAAATCCTTTACTGACCAAACTTGTTCGGTCAAGATGGCTGGAAATTGGCCTCGTTCTTTTTTTTGCGAGTTTATGGACCTCGACTCCGTCTCGGACCATAAACACGCAAAGAAAGAACTTGGCCAATATCCCACCATCTTGACCGAACAAGCTTGGTCAATAACCCATACTTACTGTTACTACACCTTCTTACTGTTACTATACTTTCTTACTGTTACTACACCTTCTTTCTGTTTCTACACCTTACTGTTAATACACCTTCTTACTGCTACTTTTACACCTTCTTACTGTCACTACACCTTCTTACTGCTACCTTTGCATTTTCTACTGTTACTACACCTTTCACTGTTACTACATCTTGCACTGTTACTGCACCTTTCACTGACAATACACCTTTTTACCGTTACTAGACCTTCTTATTGTTACTTCACCTTTTTACTGTGACTACACCCTCTACTGTTACTACACCTTTTTACTGTTACTACACCTTCGTACTGTTACTACACCTTCTTACCGCTACTACATATACTTACTGTTACTATACCTTCTACTGTTACTACACCTGCTATTGTTACTACATCTTACTACTGTTACTACACTTTTTATTGTTATTACAACTTGTACTGTTACTGAACCTTCTACTGTTACTGCACCTTTTACTGTTACTGCACCTTCCACTGTTACTACACTTTCTACTTTAACAACACTTTCTTACTGTTACTAGACCTTCTAACTGTTACTAGACCTTCTTATACTGTTATTACACCTTCTTACTGTCACTAAACCTTCCACTGTTACTACACCTTCTACTGTTACTACACTTTCCTGATCAGTGTGATGATGTCGCTGTCTATAAAAGTACAGACAACGCTAAACCACTTTCGATTTGTTAATTTGACTATAGTAATATTTAAAGGGTAACAATCTTAAAATAGGAGAGGGAAAGCTGAGACGTTTTAGTTGAATATTAACCGAAGTAGGTCTTGCAAGGGATTAAAACTTTAGGCTCGGCAATAACAGATCAGTGGACGAAAGTAAATAATCTATTAAGGTTAATCCTACCTGATGTTTCTTCCCTACTGAGAAAGTTAGAAGATAAAATGTTAGGATTAAGAACAGTTAAGGTGTCTGAGAGACAGCTACCACAGACTGACGACTAAGTATTTATTCTCCTCACTGATTAGTATCAGTAACTTTATTTAAACATTTTAAACATTAATCCACTTCTTCTGGAAACTGTAGTGTTACTGTTGCAAGTTCCCGGGAGAAAGCGAGGTCTCAAAGTTTCTTTTTTCCTATTATGCGACTATTTGTTCGTGACTCTGTAAAATTCTCGAAGCTTCGCGAAGTTCGGGAACCTTCGTTACTCTTATGTCACGACGTGCACTTATATTTTACCAAGATACCATTCTTAACTGTATCACGTTCAGCTATAGGTAATGATGACGATTAAGGAAACATAGACAATACATGACAAGATACATACTACTCTGTTTTACAGCACGAAATCAATTTCGTGTTTGCAAAAAAGTTCGTTATAGCCATGCTGATTCTTGACAGGCTGGCTGACCCCGGATGCTTCACATTGTAACAAACCGGTTGTCAAATGTCTCTTCTGTACATTAAACATTAAAACAACCCCCGAGGGGGATACTGCCATATATGGGCTATATAGGTATGTGCCGCTGTGAAGGGTATGATTTTCAGGCAGTTTACTCTAGGATAGGGTATACAAATCAGAGCGTTTGGGTCTAGAATAGGGTATCATTTTTCACAAAACTGACTTGTTGGTTGAAGATGTTATCTAGACTAAGGAAACCAGGAATTGCCACTCAAAAATATAAAAAAATCAAATCGGCAAGTTTAAATTTACGCAAATCAGCCTCAACAGTGTCGATAGATGGGGTGATTTGGGGAGTTTACTCTGGTATAGGGTAGCAAAATTCAGCTGAACTAGCTCTGGTATAGGCAAAGGGTTCCAGGGTCCCAGCGGCTCATCCCCACCCAGAAATTCCCAAAGTACCCCCCCGGGGCCCTATGATTCGGTTTGTACCTCCCTTCTGTAGCGCTTACCTCCCTGAATCCACCTTCTTTGACTCTATGTGTATGTATACCTGTAGCCCCCGTTTCATTGACTCCAAATAACTTCGAATTATCCGCCAATGCTTGATCTTCATTCTGCGTGGTGTTATCACTTTAAATACCCTTTTTAATTTCCCTTTCAAGACTTGAACCTAGAACATCCTGAATCCTGCTCTGAACAGAATTCTCTGAACCACTACACCGTCCAGTGTGCTCTTGGTCCTGATAATAAAACTTTTCATCTCTCTTTTTTTCTGACTTTTCCCTTGACCAGAGTACCTTTTATCTCCAAAGCAGGATCTAAAGACATTTGAGTCGGAGGTCAGAAACGAAAGTTAAATGCAAATAACTTCCAGAAACCTTTTTTCGCCCCCGGCCGTAGAAGATCTTTAGATCAAATAACGCAATTCTAGCTAATTCTACAAAAGATCCGGTAGGTCACACATCGGTTGGCGGAGAAAGCACGAGAAACGAAGATATTGTTCCGGCGGGAAGATTGGGTGACGATGTATATGAGTCGATCAGGCTTCCCATTAGGGGTGGTGACAGGAGAACGTTGATCGCTTTTGGCCGTAACTACACTGTACTGATCGGCTCAATCATCTGCCATTTGCTGATGATGGCTTTATCACGACACTCGCAAAGAGTCCTAAAACGCACATGTAATTGATTTTTTGGGCAAAACAATTTGTTTATCTTTGATAAAATCAACTCTTATCTTCTGCATTGAAAATGAATTGTCACCCTCACATCTGCCACGTTCTGGCCCTTTCCCAAAATATGAAGTATTTTTTGCGGGATTTGAGACTTGTTGACCCCTGGCGAGGCGCATTGGGTTTCAAGAGTAAAAGTGTTTAGATGAAAGGTGCTTTGTTTGGGGAAACAAACCTGGCCTCCTCACTTCTGCTGCATACGTAGGTTGTCAATATTGCGGGGAAGTGTTGTTAAAGCGATTCGTTTGGAATTCGGTTAACACACTTGAGAAGAATGGGCAGTTCGACTAAAGAAGGATATGGCTGCGCTGTCTTTGCTACAGCAATCAGTTTTATAGCCATCTTCATTTCTACAGCTTGTCTTGTACAGGTTTTCTTTCTTCCTCCTCCGTGCGCACAGTGCAGCTGCCCTGAAGATGGAAGGACAGATGAATTACGCAATCGAACGGCAGAAATGGCGAGGATTACGATCAAAGCTGCACCAGAAAAGAAAACCATTACGAAGACGCGAAAGGACGTGAGCAAAACTGTTGAGCAAACGGCTAAGGAAGCCAGAGTGAGAAAGCGCAGACAGACAACACAAACCGCACAAGGACAAGACAATAACGGTAACACTGCTTTTGGGGGTTATCTGCACAACGCCATTTTGCGGCTGCAACAGCAAATGATCGTGGTACAAGGCAGGTAAGAAGCGATCTTTGTTATGAAAACATCTGTTTTTCTTTGTGAGCAGAATCATGTTAGATCCCTTTCGAAAGGGTCGTCAAATCACTCATCAGTTTTGAGCAGTCTTTCCGTAAATGATCCTTTTTTAATATACGTGTAATGTGTTGAGACCCCCGGCTGGGGGTAGGGGGTACTCTCTTATATGGGCTATGTTGGTATGTGAGGCCCCAAAGGGTATGGTCTTTTAGCCGCCTTGGTCAGATTTTACATGGCATCGATTTTGGCCATTTCGGTCTCAAATAGGGTATGGTTTTTGTACTTGTCTTGAATTGCACATGTTTTTCAGAAGAAGCTATCTTACCTAATAAAAGCATATAAACATTCCCTTGAACATTGGTCTGTACTAGGGAACAGGTCTGAAATAGGATATTGATTTAAGGTCATTCCACGCAAAAAGAACCTGCACTGAGATTTTTGTCAAACTTTGCCTATTGACTGTTTATATTGTAGGAACTTAAATTTGGAAATAAAAATGAGGGGTCCCCATGTTCGTTTAGGAGCAAAAGCACCTTGTTTATACCATATAAATCCTTATAATAGCACCATGATTATAGTCACGATTGCTTGCTAAATTCATGTTTCCGACGATTGTTTCTTGCTCAACACTGAGAACTGGCCCATATTTATTTTACATAGATAAATTTATTACTCAATACAACACAACAGAAAAAAAATGATAGGTCACCGTACTCGTTTTCGAGAAAATGACGATATACCTCTATGGCGAGGTCCAGCCGCAAAGGAAAAGCCACCATTTTCTAATGTGCGCGCGCTTATCGCGCGTGAAATTATGCGCAGTATTTTGGTCTTAATGGGGGTAAGGCTTTTGGGAAGCGGACCGCACACACCAACTCAGTTTTTCTCGGAACACCGCCCCCACCCCATCCCGGGAGTGGGCTTTGCAAACCTACACAGATAACCTACAGCCCACTAGCTAGGTTTAGCCTGCAAACAAGCTCGCGTTTGGGAACACTCTCGCCGACTCGACATTTGCCGCTCGCTTGTGTGACTGCTCGACGGCAAGACTGCGTGACGAGCCATCTGAAACAAACGTCATGGAGCGGATCGCCTAGCCTAGCCTAGGAGTTGATCAGAACAGACGGGATAGTCTTGTCTACCAGCTTGTGAAAAGGTACATTGAAGGACATTGCGCACAGTTTTAAAGGATTTCCCAAACAATTCATAATCAGATAAAGCAACTTGATAAGCCAACAGACCATTTCCGAGTTCACTTGTGTGTCTTATCAAAACGAGTCTACGTGCGAAACCACTCATATGAAAACGAGTTCCGCCTACAGGTTCATTTTCATGCAAATCAAACTCATTTTCACATGAAAAGTTTTGCATGAAGGCTCGTTTTGAACCAGGGGACAAGCGAACTCGGAAATTATTAGGGGTGGTGTATGTTAAGTGCGAGACGTTGCGAAAAGGCGAGACTAGCGTTTTCTTTACGTCCCCGAGACATTCGATTGCGAGACAAAGATTTTAAAGTGCTTTAAATGCGAGGGCGTGACATTCAGATTCTAAGACGTTCAGAGGTCAGTTATAAAAACAAACAGACGAATCTAGACTTGGAGACATTCTTAGGCTCGCGAAAAAAAAATCGAGATTCAGAGACCGCTTTGTGAAGAAAAACGAGACAGCGAGACGCACATAGCCTCTGAAAAAACAAGACCACGAGACCCCTGACACGGCGAGAATTTTGCGAGAATCTGAATATCTGGAATCAAAATGCAAAAGAGTTAAACATATAATTATTTCTTTTTAGTTTTCAATAAAGCTTCTTAGCGCGTTTTATGTATAGTTACTTATTGTACGTGATTTTGTAGCATTTTGTAGTAAATTTTATCAGGGCCTTTATTGACTCTACTGATATCAGGTTCTTCTGAAAAGTCCACCCTGATAGAGAGATATGCCTTAGGGCTTCTCCCTTGAAATTCATGGAAATCAAACTCATTTCCATATAAAAGGTTTTGCACGAGGACTCGTTTAGGAACAGAGGCACAACGAAAATCGCATCGAAATGGACCATTAAATTTCAAAAGAGTATGGGCGGAGACCCCTGCCTTTGTGGTCTGATCTGCACATTTGTATATCTGTGTATAGGGATGTTGCAGGGCTGCTCTAATTTTGAACCCAGACCTCCCACGGCCAAGCTTCAAACAGAGTGAGGTCTGGGTACGAGGTAAGGGCCGCTCTGGATACCAGTCTTCGAGCAGAATAGGCTACAGCAAGAGACTGTGATCTAGATCACACAGTGTTAAGGTAGTTTACTCTCTATCTGTATGTTTTTGCAGGACTCAATACTTGCAAGACACCTATACGAATAAACGATTTCAATCAGCGCCGCGCGGACCTCCCGGGCAACCGGGTATGCCAGGTAGAGATGGCACTGACGGGAGGCCAGGAATGGATGGTCCTACGGGGATCCCTGGCAGAGATGGACCCCAGGGGAAGGATGGTCACCCGGGATCACCCGGAGCCCCCGGACCCCCGGGGGTAAATGGTCTTCCTGGCCATCGAGGAGAAACGGGCTTTAAAGGAGAGAAAGGCGAACCTGGAAAACAAGGTGATCAGCAGTTATTTTCCCATTCCTATTGCAAAACTTACGTGTGACGAGTTGGTCGATATTGTCTTGACGTGTCACATCATTCTCAGAACTATCGTCATAAGAAATGTTTGGTAATGACTAAGGAGAATATATATTTCAAACCTGGGGGCGGGCGGTGACCTCATTGCCCGAAAAATTTATGCAATGCCCGAATGCGTAAGAAACGTTCACAGTTCCCACATCTAATGAAATTGCTATGATTCCAAAAATAGTCATATTCAAAGCTTGCACACTTACTCAATCAATCATACTCTATCAACAGTCTCGATCCGAGTAAAATCTCAGTAACACTTATTAAAAGAAAAAGTTCTGAAAAAGTAACCAACTAGAAACTTTTTTTTTGAGTCTTGGAAATCACGCAAACAGCATTATTTTGTAATGTTTTCTCTCAAGTGTCGTTGCCCGAATCATGAGCGTTTTGCCCGAAAAATCACAGAATTTCAGTAGCTGGGGGGGCTGCAGCCCCCCTCCACCCCCGTAGCTCGTACCCTATGGTTTTTAGAACAAATGTTCTCGTGGGATGAATAACTATTAAAGTACAGAAACATGAACGTGCTCTCTGGTTTATTTCAAACTTGGTAAAGTGTTCTTTTCACAACACAATTTCGACTTCACTTAACGAAATCTCGGAAGTAATCAAAATGCTAGAATGCAAATTAAGGTCATATGCTCTTAGTCGTTTCCAAAAGTTCCTGTGTGCCACTTTGTCAAATAATATACTCTGTTGAGAGCGCAGAATTTTTGTTTAACTTTTTGCTCAATCGGATTTCACATGTTAAGAAGAACATTTGAACCAAAGCTACCAGGGATCCATTGCTCTGTTACTGTTCAGTCTGCTCAAGTTATAGCCTTGAAGCGCGACAGGTCTCATTGTTGTCTTGAGTGATTCTGGTGTGACGCTTCGAATGAAATGCCAGTGTTCTAACATTTGTATTACCCGTCAATAGTTGGCGTTCAATAAAGTGAAAATGAAAGAGAAATTAACTTTGTTGTCTCCGTTTTAGGCGATCGCGGTTTAGGGGGATTGAAGGGAAACAGGGGAGCTGCCGGAATACCGGGCGAGAATGGCGAGCCAGGAATCCCTGGAAGGGCAGGAAATAAGGGGAGCAAGGGAGAGGCTGGCGAGGCTACTTGCTATGTCACGGAGAGGGGCCGGCGAGTGGAGAAGTCTTGCGTCGAGGCGGCGACATACGAGGAACTTGGCAGGGACGTAGCCGGGAATGACGGGGTAGGACTCACCTACACCCGATGGGGGAGAACCACATGCCCCGTAGGAGGTGCTACGATAGTTTACTCAGGTAAGATGTTGTGACTTCCCTTTAAATCGATTCGTCTAAATTATCCTTTGAACTTGGTAATAGTATACATAACTGCATGTACAGCGATTTGCTTACTTCCAGCTTCATCACTCTCAAGTGCGACCAAAACGTTAACCCGCTCGCAGGCTATCCCCTGCAGTTTCATTTTGCCCCAACTCTCAAGGATCTCATAAGAAAATGTTGATGTGATGCAGGCCGCGTTCTGCGACAACTCCAACACTCCCTCGCTCTGGAAACAAGACTGTCATACTTTCGTTCGCGCATGCTAAGATTGATTTCACGCCGTTAGTCAGGTGGAAAGGAATGCTCCGAGTAGGACATTTATTCTGAACAAAACTGTCCTTTTCTGTCTATCAGGTCAAGCTGCGGGCACCGGCCAGGGTAAAGATCGAACTGGGGGATCTCCTTTCATCTGTGTACCTAACCAGCCTTGGTACTTTGGCCAGGTGGATCCCAGCACTCCGCTGGCCAACGTCTCGCAGGCGAATCTCAACGCACTGAAACAGGACCAAACAAGAAGCACACTGCACGGCACCTACTTCTACCTGTCATGCGTGCTGTGCCTGGTCAGGAGGCGCAGCGTACAGATCATGCTGCCGGCCCGTAAGGAATGCTATCGGGGGTGGCACCGGGAGTATGATGGCTACCTGGCGGTGCAGTCTAATCGGAAAGATCATAAGGACGTCATCTGCATCGACAGGGAGTCTAGAGGACTCCTGCAGGAGGCCACTTACGTCCGAGGGCTTTTTGCGAGCTGCCAAACGTTTTCCTGTCCGCCGTATGTTGAAACTGAGAGACTTCCGTGCGTGGTTTGTACCATTTGAGATGCAAATCACTGTCATGGACAAATAGGGCGCTCTGGCTTTGCTAGTAAATGTGAGCTGACTTTATTTCATTACTGTTTTCATCTTTGACTTTCCTCATTGTCGAACGGATTGCTATCAGTATTGAATTGGAATTTATCTTACTAATATATAGACCGGTTTTCAATTTAGTGTTGTAAAACCAAAACCAAAGTAATCACTCTGGCCAATCACAAAGGACACGGGAAATCCCATCAACCAATTAAAACTCAAGCAAGCACATGGAGCTGAACGGAAGCGCGGGAAAATATGCGCGAGCGAGTTACGATTGGTTTCGGTTTTACTTCTGATTGGACGACAAAGTGGCGCAATTTTTTTAAAGCGAATTGGGAAGCGTTGTCGTGCAGAGCCAAAACTAATTCGAGTTGAAATACTTTGGACACTCAATGAAAACCGCTCCAACTATACATTGCTATTGTGTTCTCTTGAGCAATTGGTAGTACATCACAACGACATTTCTTCATTGATGTTATCCCGTCTTCCAGTTACCTGTCGTCTTGATATAATGCTGTTCTAGGAGAAACAGCATGTTGATTACTAAGGTTTTATTCTTTTGGGAGTGACTGCTGCGAGAATTTGATAATTCGTCCGTCAATGCAGCTTCCTCAGTTTTGACGTAACATATCTGACGCGAAAGACCGTGTTCGACCACCTTTCCAAACACCGAGAAGAGAGTTGAAAATGCGACGCGCAGCGGAGTTTTTTTGACGAACTTCGAGGTGTTTGGAAATGTGGTCAAGTACGGTCTTGAGTGTTTGATATATATTCTCAATCGAAACCAAAACTAAGGAGAAAACGGAGAAATAAAATCGCAAAAATCTATGCTAATAGGCCACGTTCGATATATCAATATTCTAACATGGCTCCGAGACTTTCGGGTCAAAATTGTAATTTTTTTAAGTTTTCTTTCTCTCTCAATTCCCAAAAGAGACTTGGATACAAAGAAAACAGCACCAAATATAGAAGTTTGTCCTGAAAGCCTTGATAGATTATTAATGAATTTGAGAAGATTAGATCTTTAATTCTCACAATCTTCTTCCCCTCAGTCCTGAATTACATTAGACTCCCACACTATGATGTTACTTTACATTCGTTTTTTTTTAAATGTTTCTTTTTTTATGTTGTGCCACATTTTACTAGTTATGTGTACTGTGCGGGTTGAAAAGACACACAAGTTGCTCCATGACAAAGGAAGGCATATTAAAATTTTATAAAAAGTAACGATCATTTACGCGGCATCTTGCTGTAAAATATATACATATTTCTTTACTTTAATTTTTAATGTATTACTTTTTATCTAATCGAAAGCGATCTTGTTTAAGGACTTTTTGGCGGGCATTCGTAAGAAAAGGAATCAAAACTTGAAAATATAACTTAGCTTGCACAAGGCTGAGGCCCAGTTTCGAAACATGAATAGCACTAAATGTCGATTGTCCTGATGACTGAAACGTTGGAATCGTAACCTATCTGAATTTAAACCTTTGATCTCTTTTGCGTCTATCACAGTCGTATCCTAAACTGACGACAAAAATATAAACATCTGACATTGGTCGCTTTTATACTGGGGACGCACCAGTAGTGATTACCCACCCGAAGGAACTGGGTCAAGTGTTTTCAGTGAGCAGTCTAGAAGTACGTCTCAGTATATAGAAGGGTACAAGACGCGGGTTTTAAGACGAATTTGGTTGAGACGGATAAAGAAGGGCAGCAGACGAATTATGCGCATGGATAGTTATACGTTTCAGTATAAAGTCAGTATATCTGGAACGACAAACTAAGCGTTTAGAACAAGTGATAGCTCCTCCTGTTTTTACACTAGAGCACGTACTACACGCATAAAACAACATACACGTTATCCTGAGTATATAACAATCTGATCACCCGCTGCAACTCGTAACTTGCTATCGCAAGGGCTATCACTAGGGCTATTCACAACTGGTCAAGTCATCTCAGTGAGAAATCAAGCATCAATATAGTGTTTCGGACTTGTTGCTCGACAGTCAACAGGTCTCTGTAGTCTTGAGCGGCTTTAGATGGATTGAACACGCGAAATATTACGAACAGGCCAACTCTACCGAAACATGGAATGACTCCTAAGTCTTCGAGACAGACTTCCCGGCCGAGAAAAAGGAGAAACACAAGAAAAAGGAGAAAAGAAGCCCCACCTAGCATGCACTTGCAAGAGCTGAGTTGAATTGCAGAGGCGCGCGAAAGGAGAATCAGGAGTCTCATTTCAACTCGCAGCCTGTATTTAGCTACGACTTGGCCTACCAGTAAGCCTTCCCAGAGGCTAGCAATAGGGGTGAAGAATGATATTTCAAAAACTGTGGGTCTCGCAAAATTTTAGTCCAATTATACTGGTGTCCCAGTCTCGATTTTTTGAACGGCCATGCACGTGTCGCAGTCTCGATTTTTCACCAAAAGGCTGAGCAAGTCTTGAAGTCCCATGATACATTGAATTTTAATAACGCAACTTTCAAATTTCCGTCTATAAAAAGTTAATCCTAAATTCTCCTGAATTGTACCACCACATCATTTTGGCGCTAGAGAGCTTACTCGTTCTACGATATCATGAATTAGTGATTTCCAGTTACAGAGAGTCTCGGTCTCGCAATTGAAAAGAAGTTCAAAATGTCTCGGGCTCGCAAAGGAAAAACGCTAGATCTCAGTACCCACAATTACCATTGGCCACCCCTATCACTACCTCGGAAATCTGTGAAAAATAAACTTAAGCAATAGACCACAAGTTTTTATGGTTTATAGACTGATAAACCACGCGGGATGTTGAAAGACCACTCGAAGAATTCTTCTAACATCCCAAGTGGTTTATCATGCCTCTAAACCATAGAAACTTGAGGTCTATTGCTTTTATATAATAATTCAAAAGACACGCGAAATTTCCATGAGTTTACTTGCACAATAAACCATAGCTAATTTACCAATCAGAGCGCTCGCATTCATTTCATTATTATATAAAAACAAATAAACAATCTACAAAGATTCCGTTCGGGCTCAACCGCCGCGCTCCACTCAATCCCAGAATGCACTGTACGATTCCCAGAACACGTTGCAATCCCTTTGAGTTGCAGGAACGGG